>Ga0307510_10011079_pt1 | contig 10717 bp, 12 predicted proteins | sample 12_EM_MG_FD_207224 | JGI IMG/M metagenome (GOLD analysis project Ga0307510, IMG submission 207224) | Populus trichocarpa ectomycorrhiza microbial communities from riparian zone in the Pacific Northwest, United States - 12_EM | ecosystem: Host-associated > Plants > Roots > Unclassified | place... | reverse complement strand
CAACTATCGCTTTGGATTCCTTGGCGAAGGTGATTACTTTTAGAATCTCCTGTTTGATGTGTGTGCCCAGTTTGCCGTCACGTATGATGGATGTGAGCATCTCTGCTATTACTTTGAGCGGTGCTGGCTTGGCTACTGTAGTACTTGTTTGGGGTGCATCCGGCTGTTCTGTAGCATTGGAGGAAGCCAATGCCGCAGTTGTAGCATGTGTTTGGGGAGTTTTCCCACCTACTGAGCATGGGCTGGGAGTGACACTACGGCCCATTGTCAATGGGACTTTAGACATGTCCTGGGTCTTCAAGCTTGTTTGTTTAGCTTGGATTATGTGTTTTTAGGGGGTAGGAATGTGTGTGTGTTATGTGACTATGCTCTACTTTAGCTACAACGTTCGTTGGCAAGAATTTCTGCCACAGAGGTGGTGGTTGCCAAAAAAAGAAGTCCACCCCATCCACATGTTCCTAGGAGTCTCTGCCCATGCCAGGTCAGTACAACATCCCCCCAAAAGAAAGGCCAGGTGACAGTATCTTCTACAGTTGCATACTAAAATGCACTGGTCTCCTCTGCTTCCACTTGCTCATCCAGGTTCTTCCATGGCAATTTTGTGCAGTCCCAACAAAGTTGTTCAACCTCTAAGTCCATCAAGAGGAGCGCAATATAATCCACATGTGCCATTCCACCCCAACTGGTGGCCTGAATGGTTCCAAGGAAAACAGCATCACCCTCTGTCAGGTCCACTATGACCCAGCTCCACCAAAATGAGCTATTTATTGTTATGACCATGTATGACAGGGATGACAGCCTATTTAGAAGGACTATGCAGGGTATTGTGAAGAATATTGCCTATCTGTGTAGGCACAATCACAACAAGTCACAAGGTAAGGACAGCTGGAAGAAAGTGGTTGTCCACATCATCAGTGACAGTCGTCAGAAGATCGACTTGTGAACTCTTGGTATCATTGCAGCCATAGGCACGTATCAGGAAGGCATCATGACTATGGTCATCAATGGAAGGCCTGTGGCGGTGCATATATATGAGTACACTACCTAAGGTATGTCTCACAACACATGTTTTCTCAGCTGTCTTACACCCTCTCTAGTATCCATCACCCTGTCGAACAATATCAACAGGGAAAGGAATTGTCCCAGTACAGATCACCTGCTTGAAGGAGAAGAACCAGAAGAAGGCTAACCCCCACCACTAGCACTGGTTCCTTAAGTGTTCAGACCCATTCTTCAATCCAATGTTTACATCCTCTTTGACATCAGTACCATGCCTAGTCCCAGCTCGGTTTATCATTTGTAGAAGGTGTTTGATATCCACTTGAATGTCAGTGGTGATTGTGATGAAATCATTACCCTTGACAACAAATATGGGAAGAGGCTTATGAATACTTGGTGCATCTCCCATTCACCTCCACACCAGTCCCACGTTTATTGATCTTGTGCTTAACAACACAGTGGCTATGTAGAACCTTGAGTATAAGATGTCTGACAAACATTTGTATATTTTGTTACAGTTTTTACTTGCCTGTCCCACACCTTCAAGGTGGAGGATCTACGTTTGGTTATATCACTGTTTTTCCCCAGGCGTTTAGCGTGAGTGCCAGTATATTGCACTCCAGAATGACACTCATGGCGAGGGTCCACTGCAGAAGTATTTTCTTGGTGAAACAATAGTGCACTCATCCCTTTTGTGGGTCTCTCTCTAAGTCTATGGCATGTGCTGGCACCAATGTCTTCACAGCAAACTATCTGGCCAAGGATTGTGTATATGGGAAATGAATGTGATGTGAATGTGATGGGCCTTCATTTCTCATGCAGCACCTTCATAGATCCTATTCTGGGAGCCAGTGTTGAAATGGGGTGGATTACAGAGTCTTCTATATGTTGGGGCCACAGATGGCATTATCAACATGCCAAATCAGGTGTGCATTAATCTCATCTGGGATAGCTTTTCCAATCTGGCCATTGTCCCCAAGCTGGTCCTTCAGCATCGCAGGACAAATGACCCCCAGGATCAGGCCATCACTAGATAACCAGAGGAAAGGCAGTTAGAGTGATTGACAATCCATGTGTTTTATTCATTCTTGGGCTTGAGGTCTTCTCAAGGACTACATGCCTGCCCTTGTGGGATGTGCGAATACACCACCTGACCTAAGAGATGGAAAGGGTTCTGATTGGGTTTAGGTATGCAAGGCTGGCTAAGACATGCCAATCCTACCAACTGCCGCAGGCATCAAACCCTTCCAAAATCCATGACTATGATAGCTCTCATTTTCCTATTTCATCAGTGTTCACAAAGTGGCAAAACAAAAACATGTTGTTCTTTGTTTTAATTGACTTTCACTATTCCCTTGGGCCTTGAGTTCTTTCAGTTTATGTATGGTAGAAGCCTGATAGTAGATCGTTGATGTACCTTGTATCAGGTGCTTCCCAGGAAGCTCAATAGAAGTACAACCCAACATTTACATGCTTCTTCTCCTGCCCTGCTTGAGAATCTGTTGTTGCATGCCACACAGGACATAAGAGAAATGAGCAGAGTGTTCTGAGTTCTCTTTTAGAGAATGAGGTATTAAAGCTGTTTTTTTCAGAGGGAAATTTTGGGCCCCCATGTGAAAATTCTGCGATTTCATTGTGGGAATGGCCAGAGTCATGTGATCTTAAAGTACTGTGGTAGCCACAACTTTTGGGTGAACCATTCTGCAATTTCATTGCAGCCATTGCCATTTTTTTTCAGCTGGCATTTTTTGGGTGGTATGTGAGAATTCTGCAATTTTGTTGTGGGAATGGCCAGAGTCATGTGATCCTAAAGTACTGTAGTAGCTGCAACTTTTGGGTGGGCAACCATTCTGCAATTTCATTGCAGCCATTGCCATTTTTTTCAGCTGGTGTTTTTTGGGCGCTGTGTGTGAAAATTCTGCAATTTTGTTGTGGGAATGGCCAGAGTCATGTGATCCTAAAGTACTGTAGTAGCCACAACTTTTTAGGCAACCATTCTGCAATTTTGTTGCAGCTGTTGCCACATTGCTAGATTATATTGTTTGCATTGTGATTGTTGTGTGTTGTTACCAGTCAAGTTTCCCCCCTGTGTTTCCATACCACATGTTACACTCCTGGGCACTTGGCCCACATTTTTCTTTCTTTCTTGTCAGATATGCACTTATACAATCACCTGATCTTGACCCACATGACTGCTTACCTGTACAACAGAGCCATCTCCTTGGGAACCCTATTGTTCCCTCCTTTTGTATGTTTCCTATTGTTCTTTTTTTTTTTTTTTGAGAGAGAGAGAGAGAGCACTTTATCTTGAGGTGTATCTATTAGTTATCCCAATTGAATTGCCTTCAGAGATAATCAATAGATTAACCAGCTCTGCTTATCATGCTAAAGCCAGACTGAGGTCCAGATATGAGGAAAAAATGCTGTTATGCACACCCCTGGGTTAGGGGTAGTGTGGGACTCAAAGCATGGTGACTGAGCACACCTTACAGGCATGCTCACCATGCAGTCCTACCCACTAAAACCTCATTTATAGTTCAGCTGGTTCACTGGGGTGTTCTCTCCTCTTCTGTTTTTTCACTAGTTCCATGTTCCATGTCTTGTCATTTCTCTAGGTTTTATTGTGGTGCCCATGTTTCTGGTAAGACTATCATTGCTCTTCCTGATCCTCTCATTCTTATTTTCTCTTAGATTGGCCTTCCTTACATGATTCTGTTCCACCTTTGCACCTATCTGTGGTGTGCTGGTTCCAATAAGGGTTTGGGAGCATCTTGTTGGGCCTTGGTGTGTGGTTTTCAACATGGTTTTCATCCATTTTTCTGACTGTTCCCTGTGTTTTACATATGTACTGGGCACACTCATGCAGTTCACACTGTTACTGTGCTATACAGTATAGGTTCCTATTTGTTTCCTAGGGGTGTTGGTACCCTGGTTCATCACTCCTTGCCCAGTTTTTCACCATGGGAAAATCGTGCCTGGTGGTGGTCATAGTTCAAGGGGCCCCCTGTTAAGGCTTCAATGGGCCTTGATAGTACGACTTGTACTGAGGGTAAACTAGTGGTGAGTACTTTGAAGGAGTAGAAGTCTCTAGTATTGCTAGAGACAACTCTGAGTGGCTTATATAAGAGATAAGGGAAAGGGGAGGCACAAGGGGAGCTTTCAACATTGATATTGAGAATCAAGTCAAGCTTAGGGCTTGACTGTCAAAATACTGGGTGCTTATATATAGGTGGGTCTGCACATGGCCCATGGTCACTAAGGTAGGTACTTCTGGTCAAGAGGGGTCTGTCTGTATCGTATAAAGGTCTGCGGATAAGTGCTGTGGTCTGTATGAGTCAAACAATAGAGAATGAGCAAGAGTGAATGAAGGATCAGAGAATTGCCTAATCTATCCTTAACTGGAGAACAATGGTGGCGGGTCATTCCAAGAAGAGAAGCATCATCATCATGTGATGATAAATCCGAAGTTTGAGATTGATCCAAGGAGATCTGATTGCTGTGTGCCCATTCTGGTCTAATGGGCATCTAATGTAAGCAGCTACCCTTTATGGTAGTCAGTTTTGATGGAGACCCAATTAAGGGCCATGTCACTATCCACATCATCTGCGGAGCTCTGCATGGCTGGGGGATTGTCTGCAGACTCTTCTGAAGAGGTCGACTGGTAGCCCTGACTCTGGGGTAAGGTGCCAGCTATGGGCAATGAGGCTGAAGGGGTGATTGACTGGTAACTGCCTTCACAACTGGTACATTGTTGTATGGGTGCTGAAGAGGGACTGGTGGGTGATAGGGAGTGCTTGCAGGACACAGGACTGTTGCTACAACTGAGCCATCTCTGCCATGGCTCAATGGGCAACTCTTGGGGGGACAAGGTTTTCATATGACCTTCAGGGGTGTCTGGTTCATAGTGGGTGGCTGGTTCTGGCTCTAAGGGCGGTGTGTCCTCCATGGGACTGTCTGGATCTTCCAGTGGGTTCTCTACTAGAGGTGGCTCTTGGTATGTCTCCATTGAGGAGTACTCCCATTGGTGGATGTTCCAGGGAATGGGGACAAGGGGCTCAACTGGTGGTTGATCAAGGGGTAACAATGGTTTGGATGGTTTACTGGGTGGTAGTGGTGGCAGGTTCTCTAGGGATGGCAGGTTCAATGGTAATGGTCGCTTGGCCATAGGTGGGGGTTTAGATAGGGTGATAAGGAGAGGGTCCAATGGTGAAGAGAAAAATGGGGGTGGATCATAATATGAGGCCCCTCCTAAGGGAATCATTTCCACATGATTGCGAGTTCTGGCTAGCTGAGCCCTGAGTTCCTTGTGGTAGTTGAGCAAGAAGCGTGCCCATTTAGCCTGACTAGGATTGGGTAGCATGAGTCCTCTGCCTTTTAGCAGGTTGGTCATTGTGAAGTAGAGCTGGGGGTGTATCCATAGCAAATAGAGAGCCATATCCTTGTTGAGTTTCCTGAAGTATATGGCTAGTATCCGTGTCTCAAAGCATCCTAAGTTGCACTTCCATTTGTTGTCCATAGTAATGAAATCCTTGACAACTAACTTGAGGATTTCTTGTCTGAGTTCTGCTTTAAGGTTCTGTTGTTTCTGCTTCTACGATGGCAAGGAGGACTTCCCAGTTGAGTAATCCAGTATCAGTGTATTGACTAGTGGTGTCACTGTGGTCTTCTTCTTCTTCTGTTTCTGTTTCTGTTTCAGCATGTTGTTTGCTTGCCGGATAAAGTCTGGTAATGCTAGCAGCGGGGTTGAGAGAACTATATTCTCTGAGTGTTGTTCCTTCTGAGGCAGACATGTATATGGGTGGGTGTCCTGGTGACTGGGGTTCTGAGTGTGTTTCTGTGGTGGGGTGGAAGTGGAATGGGTCCGCTATGGTAGTAGTGTTGGTGTCTGATATTTGCTGTGAGTATAGGTTCTGTTCGATGGACTGGGATGTCAATCCCATTGTGATTGATAACTGTTTCTTCTTCTCTAGGTTCCCAGTTAGTCCAATGTAACCTGACAGTAAAATCGTTCTGTCTGATGAAGGCAGTGTCGGGAACTCACTACTTATGGGTAGCAAGTGTTACAGCTCTCTTGATTTATCAAGCATTTACGCAGTTAAGTACCACTTAACGACGCCCATTCGCTTATATCAGCTCTCCTTCCTTATTAATACAATATCTGGTCTGCGTTCCTGCTTTCCCGCACTCTCGGACTTACCTGTTATCTAGATACATAGCAGTTATCACTTAACGCATACTAATTACATTACTGCCACAGTACCTTCCTATTCCGACCACTACTCCCATGCATTACATCAGCGATACTGTACAAGTCACTTCGACTCATTTAGAGTCATACCTCTCGGTATATCTCTAATGCGTGAGGCAGTTCTCCACTGCGGACTGTAATCTCTTTTGCATATGATAGTTTACCTTAGTAACTACTTACTCATCCATTACCAAGGCTTGCTGCGCATTCCTTGACTCGTTAGATAGATGACTAGGTCGCTCATGTATATAAGACCTCCTGAAGAGCCCCAACTCTCCAGACTTGGTCTCTGCAGTAATCCCAGGACCTTAAAGCTCCTTAGAGCGTTCACTCCTGTTCCTATCACTCTAAGCAATTCCTTTGCACTCTAAGTCAAGCACCTAGAGTCTGCGATACTATCTAAAGTTAGTCTTAACTTAGTTTTGCACTAACGTAACTGTGCGACCTTTATACAAAGGTAGACTCTAAACGCTTACCCGTAAGTATTCAAGGTGAGTTCTTACAAATACGCAGAGTCTGTGCGTAACAGCAAGACTTGACAATGGCATGGAGTTGAAGGTGACTGATCCAAAGGTGCAGCAAAGAGATGTTGAGGAGGAAGAGACAAAAGGCAAGGAGAGGGGGAACAGAGTAGACTACAGAGGATGAGGGGCGGGCTGCTAACGATGAGGGAGCTTTGTGAGGCTCCAGTGTGGGGGTAGACAAGAGAACAGTCTGAGGACTGTTTGTACAAATTTGCAGGTCTTATATACTAATACAGGGTGGTCTGTACATAGTTAAGGGTAGGCATAATCTAGAGAGATGGGTGGACACGTGCCCCTTTAGGGCAGGTAGTAATACAAGAGATGGGTGAGACTTGAACTAAGAATAGACACAAACTAATAATAGATGAACTGTGGACTGTGCCGCAGTTCTGCAGTTAAGTCTTGTGACTTTGTTGATTCTCAATCAACCATTGATCGTTCCCATGGTCTTCCACATGTTGATCAATGGGTGAGACGCATGTAGAAAGCATGCATGATCAGGTGATTGTGTAGATGACCAATCCCTTGGTAGGTCATGTGTTAGGTTCCCATGGTCACATGCTGGTAAGTCATGTGCTTGCTTGAGGGCTTGTAGGTCACATGATGGGTCATATGCTAGGTCACATGGTGGGGATTTCCCAGGGTCACATGGTCGAAGATCCTTTTTAGTTGCTGGTCATTGACCAGGCTTTATCACAGGTTCAGGAGGATGTCGAATAGTCACTTGGCTATAGCTTGGTTTAGGGGCAGTTCTTGTAGGACTTGTAGGGGTTTGGACTGGGTTTCTAGATGGCATGGACTTCGTCCATGACAGTATCCCCTCTTTAGGCTTCCCTTGCTCCTGCAAGGTTCATATCCCCTCTTTGGATTTCTGTGCAGCTTTCTGCATAGCTTTGAATTGTGCGACAAGGTCTTTGGCATGCGTCAGCTCTTTAGCTGGGATCCAGGTACAGTCAGCTGCCATATGGACTAGGTACTGCATGCTTTTGTGGTTTCTCATAGGACGTGACTGGAGGATTTTCTCGATCTTGTAATGACCTTCTTCTTCTCCGACTATTTCTGGAGGGGGTCTTGCAAAGTTAGGTCCATGTGTGGCAGTCTCCATGTAGGGTTTCAACAGGGAGTTATGAAATACTGGGTGTATTCTCATCTGTGGTGGTAACTTGAGTTTGCAGTTTGTAGGTGAAGCCCAAAGGACCTTGAAAGGTCCATAGTGACGTGGTGTGAGTTTGGCCTTCGGGTGGGTAGTCTGCAGGTTGGTGGCTTCCAAAAGCACAAGGTTGTTCTTGTGGAATGTGTGCAACAGTTTAGCGGGGCCTCCGCTTTTCATTTCTTGTGCTGCAAGATGTAATGCTGCAGTAACTTCTTTGCACATTTCTTCTAGGTATTGGACATGTTTGTCTGTGCTTTGTAGTCTGGTTTGTAGTTGCAATGGTGGTTTAAAGGTTGGGTGTATCCTATACCAGACTTCAAAGGGGGATTTATGGGTACTGCGGTGTGGTCATGCATTGTGTGCAAATTCAATGATGGGAAGTAATGTGGCCCAATCATTTTGTTGGAAGTTTCCACAAATGTGAAGATATTGCTCGATTTCTTGGTTGACTTGTTCAGATTCTCTATCTGTCTGCAGGTGAAATGCAGTCGACAATTTCTGTGTAATTCCCAGTTTTCTCCAAAGTTCTTGTGTAACTTGTGCCACAAATTGTGGTCCTCAGTCTAAGATAATCATCAAGGGGAAACCTGTGCGTTTCCATACATAGTCAATTAGTAGTTGACTTGTTTGCTTGGCTGTGATTGTTTTGTGACAAGGTGCTAGGATGATAGCTTTGCTATGTTGGTCGACAACTGTAAGGATACTGTCATATCCTTTTGATACTGGAAGGTCTACAATGAAATCCATGGTGATTGTTTCCCATATTCCCAAAGGGATTTCATTTGGTTTCAGTAGAACTTTGACTGGAGGTTTGATCTTGGTGGTTTGACAAGTAGCACATCCTTTGATGTATGCTTTTACAAATTCTATAATTCCAGGCCACCAATATTCTCATGTGATGAGTTTGATGGTTTTCCACTGTCCTGGATGTCCCATTATATTATCATGGAACTGCTGCGTTATCTTTCGTTTTACGTTGTCATTGTTTGGTACATAAACCAATCCTTTGTGGAGGAACAATCCGTTTTTGTAGTTCCAATCTTGTAATCCTTTGGTAACTTTTCTTGGTCCACTAGTGATGAGCTCCTTGAGCTTCTTTCCCAATCCTGTGGAGTTATCTTTTTCAATAGTTTCCATGAGTGCTGTGTGTAGGTCTTCATCCATTCCTGTGGGGATTGCCATGTTATGTAAGCCTTGTAGGTGGAATTGTTCTGGTTTTAGCAAGAATTTTCCAGGATCAAGCAGAACTCATTCCGCATTCTCGGATGCTATCCCCTCTTTATGATCTGGATGCCTGGACAGCCCATCTGCTTGATTAAGTTTGCCCAGTTTGGGAATGATAACATAGTCATAGGTTCCTAAAAGGATGGACCACCACGCTTGGCAACATGTAAGTGTTTGTTTTGTGGTGAAATACTTGAGATTTGTGTGGTCCGAAAAGATCCATGTTTGGTGAACATTACCCTGCAGGTAATGACAGAAGTGTTTTAAGGCCTGGACGATAGCCAAGAGTTCTTTGTCATGGATCTTATAGTTTCGTTCTGCCAGTTGCAGAGACTTTGAGTAGTATGCCACTGGGTGAGACCAGCCAAAGGCATCATCTTGTTCAAGAATGGCTCCTGTCACATAATCGCTTGCATCTGTGATGAGTGTGAAGGGCCTGTTGTAATCAGGCAAAAGGAGCACCGGTGATGTCGTGAGTGCATTTTGTAACACTGCGAAGGCTTTGGCCTGAGTGGTTCCCCACAGGAATGGTATGTCCTTTTTTGTAAGGTCAAACAAAGGATGGGCAAGGGTGGAGTAATTTTTGATGAATTGTCAATAAAAATTACAAATGCCAAGGAATTCCTGTATATTCTTGACTTTGGTCAGTGTAGGCCAGGATGAAACTGCCTTAAGTTTGACAGGGTCTATGTGTAATTCGCCTTCTGAAATGATCAAACCCAGATATTCGACAGATGTCTGGTTAAAAGAGCATTTTGCAGGTCGTAGATAGAGATCCAGGTCTAGAAGGCACTGTAATACCATGTGTGTGTATTTGATGACTTCAGAGATGGTATGCGCAAAGATTAAAATGTCATCAAGATAGACAACAACATGACCTGTATTGATTAAATCTGCAAGTTGGGTGTCCATGAAGGTTTGAAAAGTGGCTGGCACATTGCATAGACCAAACATCATGATGAGGGACTTGAAAAGGCCCATAGGTATTTTGAAGGCCGTTTTGTATTCATCGCCTTCACATATACGAATATTGTTATATCCCTATTGGATGTCAAGCTTGGTAAAGAATTGCACTTCTAAGAGTTTATCGACAAGTTTGGGGATCAAAGGTATTGGAGCCACATTCTTTTTGGTTATTGTATTCAACGGTCTGTATGTTACAATCCACCCAATTTTTCATTTTACCACCTACCCCAAGCACCCTCAGGACCCGTCATACCTCCCGCACCAACCACACAGACCCCTCAGAATATATCCCAACCAACAGCACCACCATCGGTACTTCCCAGAGCACACACACCCACGCTACCCACTTCCTTTAACCAAGCGATATCAGCCATCCCGATCATGTGGCCTACTCACACGCGCCAACATTCCTCTATGGAATACTTCATAGAGCCCGCACCAATGACCACAGATCTCACTACAGACAGCGATGGAGACAGTCCTATGAGGGACCGCAGTCCTAGCCCACCACACATGCCATACCAGCCCAGACCATCTGGCTCTAACGTCTATGAGTTAGAAGCCAACGAGCAGCCTTCACCGCCATGGAAAGCATGGCTTAGT
>Ga0307510_10011078_pt1 | contig 10717 bp, 9 predicted proteins | sample 12_EM_MG_FD_207224 | JGI IMG/M metagenome (GOLD analysis project Ga0307510, IMG submission 207224) | Populus trichocarpa ectomycorrhiza microbial communities from riparian zone in the Pacific Northwest, United States - 12_EM | ecosystem: Host-associated > Plants > Roots > Unclassified | place... | reverse complement strand
TTGTCATTGATTTTCGAAGCTAAATGTCTTAAGACAGAAGATGAATGTTGTAGAACAAATTGTGTAGTATTTTACTCTTCTGTTCTTGATTTTTGGATATTGTGGAATCAAATGGCAGCCATGATTATCTTTTTATTTTTTTTGGCAAATATGTCTCCACCGACACTATCTTCACCTTGGAAACAGAAAACTGTGAAGGTGTGCTGTCGTCTCTTTCTTTATTTTCCTTTACTTAAACTAATGTCTAATGGTGTAGGGCTGGTTTCAATTGCACTTTTTATTCTATGTTTTGAGCCACATAATTGATAATTCCATATATAGCACTAGTGTTGGTGCCAAGTGGTAGCAAGCTTCATTTATTATATTTTGGCAGACATTTGAAGTTGTATTTATTTTTTGTATTTACTTGTTTTTTTTTTTTTTGGTTTAGGACTTCTTTAATACAAGTTGAGGTGAATGATATGTCATATATATGTATATGTATGGATGTATGTATGTGTATGTATGTATGTATTTATTAATCAAGAAATATTGTACCAGGATACGGACAGAGCCTGAAAGAACAAATTTAGAATCTGAGGCTTGTGATCAGAAGCTTGTAAGTGCATACCAGGCTTTTATCTAAATCTCACTTAAAAGCATATGCATAAAGCTTAAGCTTAGTGTTGTGTTGGGCCATGTGGCATGGAGTGAATTCAGAATGCAGCATGACTATTTGGTTGCCAATGAATAAATTCGTATAACTAAATGTTTTGTGTTTGGTTTGGCTATGAATAATTTTTTCATGTAATATAATCTTTACTTTCATCTAGCTTTTTGATTTGTAAAATTCAACTAACATGGAAGAACATTGTGATTATTGCTTATGTTTCTCTGTCTTATGCATCTTATTATCCTAAGACCTTGGTAGTTAATACTTGGAACAAAAAAGGTTGGAATATGTAGCCTGACACATCAGCTATGACATTTCTGTGGTTGATCAATAATTTCTTCGAATTAAGAATTTAATTGTTTAATTTGACTATGGTCTGTCTTCTCATAAAAGCCGTCTTCTTCTATATAAAACTTTTGATTTGTGCTTGCAAAAGTGGTGGACAAAAGAAGCAGTTTTCTTCAAAAATGTATTTTTGATTTGTCTGCAGACATGGTGGAAGAATATATTATTACATGTTAGTTTTGATATCGGTGCAGTTTTTTTTTTTTTTTGTCATTTTTTCAAGCGAAGGTTAGAATTTGCTGTGTGCATGTTTCTGGAAATCTATATTTCTGCGTAACTAGCTTTCCTATGATCAGATTTAGCTATGCTTTTTCTATCAAGCCATTGCAATTGACATGCCAATTATAGTATTTGCTCTGATTTTTTGCCTTTATCAGAAGGTTGGAAATCATATATCCAATTACAGTCTAGGGCAAATTTCAAGTACTCAGAATGATATCAGGTAAGCTCTGCTGATACATGTTGTGTTGTGTTTTTACATATACGAGGGTGTCATTACCCTTCCATTGACCTAAATTCAAATGGTGCTGTATTCTGAAAGCAGTACACTCAATAGTAAAATTTCAAGTATAGAGATGAAATTAGCAGCTGCCAAGGCAGAGCAGCAATCTTTGTCGAGTGCTGATGCTGCATCAGGAAACTTGAAAAGAAAATACTTTATGGTAATTGGAATCAATACAGCTTTTAGCAGTCGGAAGCGGAGGGATTCAATCCGTGCAACTTGGATGCCACAAGGTGAATTGACTGGGCCGTTATTTGTTCATATGCTATTCCAGTTGTAAATTTTGCAGTTAAAGTATGACTAATGGGTTCCATATTTCGAAATTTTAACTAGGTGAGGAAAGGAAGAAGTTGGAGGAGAAGGGTATAGTCATACGCTTTGTTATAGGTCACAGGTGAGATTTTATACCTTTCTTGTTGCTAGTGTTATTTGGTGGTGTGCTGGATTTTCTTAGAAAGTTTCTGCCCCTTGTCCATCCTTTCATCTACTATGTATGCAGTCCGTGGTTCTAGCAAGGGAGTACAAGTTTGATTATATCATAGTAAACAGATCTCAAAACTGATGCATTGATGAATGCAGGACTTTGTTTCAAAAGCCAGGAATCTTGAAAGATTTGAAAATTTGTGGATAAAATAATTGCAATGTCATGAGAAGGTGTCGATGCATGTGAAAGTGAGGAACTATTTGTCTGGTCATGTTATGAAAAAACCCACAGCTAAGAGCTCTATGAACCTTTTCGTCAATGTGCATGGATTATTTACCTCAACAAATAGTCACAATAGGTTAAGAGTTTGTATGCACGCCAACCTTAGCTATCACTAGTCCCTGCATGATATGATTAATGACTTGCTTAATGAGATCTGGTGGCTTATGTACATATATTTATTACATTCTTGATTGCTGAGTCCACCATTCATGCTAGATGGCAGTACATTATGTGGTTGTGGAGTATGGATTTATAGAACAACTGTTAACTGGTTTTTCCCATAGTTCAACAGCTGGTGGCATTCTGGACAAAGCTATTGAAGCAGAGGAAATGATGCATGGAGATTTCTTGAGGCTGGTGATGCTCTTGTCTTAATGGTTTTACATTTAATTCATTTCCTAGCCATTACATTATCTCTGCACTTCCGATGGTTCAAAAATAGGTCTAATCATTATGTTTTAACAGGAACATGTTGAGGGCTACCTAGAATTATCGGCCAAGACAAAGACGTACTTTAGAACTGCTGTTGCTTTGTGGGATGCCGACTTCTATATCAAAGTTGACGATGATGTTCATGTGAATTTAGGTAAAACGAATTTCCATCTTTTCTTGCATGTTTAATTTGTAGATCTTGTATGCAATGTCTCTTTCTACCCCCCCCCCCCCAAGCACCCACACTAATATGACATCAACACTCTAGAGATGAGTGCCTGTGAATTTTCCAAGTACCATGTTTGTCACTTTTCTCCTATCTGATTGAGTTCTTATACTGTGAAATTGATGTAGCAACGCTTGGCACAATCTTAGCTGGACACAAAAAGAAACCTCGGGTTTATGTTGGCTGTATGAAGTCTGGTCCTGTGCTTTCTAAAAAGTAAGCTGAATGGCCTGAGCTTTTTGAATCACCTCAATATTAGTTAGGAATGATTTATGATGTTTCCATGAAACAGGGGTGTGAGATATTACGAACCAGAGTATTGGAAATTTGGAGAAGCTGGAAACAAGTATTTCCGACACGCTACTGGACAACTTTATGCTATATCAAAGGATCTGGCAACCTATATATCAGTAAACCAGTGAGTCTGCACTCCAGTCACATAGGTTTTTTGGTTTACAGAAAAATTTATAGTCCCTTACGAGTAATGATTGAATGAGCTGAAACATTTATTGTTTAATCCAGTTTATTACCAGGAAACTGGAACGAGGGGTTCTAATTCCGGCTCCACATATTTGATTCCTTATAGATTGTGAGCTTTCTTTCGCTAAATATGCACTTAAATTGTCTTTTAATCTTATCTTTCAGGCACATCTTGCATAAATATGTCAATGAAGATGTTTCTCTGGGATCTTGGTTTATTGGCCTAGATGTGGAGCATGTTGATGATAAGAGACTTTGTTGTGGCACCCCACCAGGTAAATGTGAAATTGCTAGCCTTACATGTTTATTATTATTTATTTGGTTTTCACATGGGAAAATGGAAAATCACTCCGGTCAATGATAGGCTAAAAGGAAGATAGCAACACCTGAATGTGTAAAATTTCCATGCCTCTATGGACAGATTCATTTCTGCAACACCCAAATTGACATTATGCTTCTCTGTTGAACTTAATTACCTGGTTAATGTTAAAGGTTTTTCCTACTATCTGTGAGTTATAAACAGACATATTCAGGATTCTTTCAGGGTAATTATCCTTTAACCAAACGGAATATATTGATTAAAAGAGTGCGGATATAGCATACAAGTATAAATACTTACAGAGTTAATGATGTGATTTGTTACTGCAGATTGTGAGTGGAAGGCTCATCTAGGCAGCACTTGTGCTGTTTCGTTTGATTGGAAATGTAGCGGGATTTGCAGGTCTGTTGAAAGAATGATGGAAGTTCACAAGACTTGTGGTGAAGATGTGAATGCACTAGAGCACGCAAGCTTCTAACATAACAGACACCTTTCCTCCAAACTCAGAAAGGGCAACTGGGGAAAGTAGGTTGTAGAGATGCATGTGACATACTAACAGAAATCATAGATTTACAGTGAAAGAGAATAGAGATCCTTGCTGCTTGAAGGGCCCTTGTCAACAGGCGACCAGCCCCAGATGGTGGTAAGACAGTCAGAGGAGAGGGCTGTAACAATCGTTCTTTGAATGGTTGGAGGGCTGTTTTGGTGGTTCTCTGCCATGATTATTAATACCAAACGTTTATGTTAGAAAATCTACATGGACAGCTTTTACTTATATTTTGCTTTACAGATCAATATAATATACATCAGGTATTTTTTTTTCTTGTATCATGTATGGTTTTCACTTTTTAATATCCTTTTCTTTTCATGCTCAAGTTACATTCTGTAGGTCACACGGATCTTTATTGCGTTTGTTAGGATCTAGGAAAGAAAAGATAGACATGGAAATACAAAAGAAAGAAGCATGTTCGGTTGAAGGGTTGACGAGACGAGGATGAAGGTCTAAAATAAACTTTTCTCTACAACAATGGTAGAGTAAATTTTTATCTTTTTAAAATAGAAAGTTCAGAGGAGATATGTCCCTTTTTTAAAAAATTTCGATACAGAAAACAAAACATTACTAAATACTGATTGCTAATGGCAATGAGAAGAAGCTAGTCATCGAACTTGGTCACATTATGTTTACCATATCCAAGCTAATGAATATAAGAATGCTTCCAGGTCAAATGGTGAGTTTCAGCTTTGAAACAATTAGGCACCTACAGGCTACAGAAACAAGGCGGCAACCCTTGTTTGTTTGATAACCTAATAGGACCAGAAAGGAGAAAGCAAATCCCTTCAGTACCCCTACTATCACCTAGAATAACAGTTGAATGCAACACTGTCTTCCCCTTTCAATAGTCTTTATCTCCCTTTAGACCTCTGCTAAGAACCCTCAGTTGTCAATGAAATTAAAGAGAGTGACAGAGAAAGTGATGAAGAATCCCATGGATCATATTGACTCAGGAAAGTAGAAGTAAAACTCAAGGACAAAATTATTGCAAGGCACGTTTTCAAAGTCTACAGGGACACAAAATACTAGCACTTGTCGCCATAGGTGACTTGGAAGTTCTGTGTAGTGACAATTTTCACCTCCCTGAGATTATGTGCTCATAGGGCCATGGGTGGCTGTTGAGTCTGCGAACTGTTCATAGTGTGCTTCAAAATATAATTAATAACATCAAAGGATGCATGAATACACTCAATTCATAAGTGTCCTATATATACTACCAACTACAAAATTAATATAATTCGTTAAAACTCATTCGAGATTAATGGTTTAGAAAGAATAACATGCCGTTCACATAGAAATCTTAGCTAGACTTCCATATGTTTAAGATTTTTCTTTCATTTCCCCTCTGCTAAGTGAAAACACACGGGAAAATGTTGACTATCTTCGTTTCAATGGGATAAACAGTTGACCTCTAGTAACTCGAATGAAGAAATATTTGCCGCATGAATTATACACTATGAAGAAAAACTATAATTTTGAAATATTTTTACATTGTAAACCTAGGGAGTTAGATGGTTTTGCAAGGAATTTGAAAAGGAGGGAGGACAATAATGCAATTGTTCAACTTTTGGGTATCATAGCGTCTTGCACATTTGGAAAGTTGTTATTATTATATTCAAACTTTTAAAAATGCTTTTAAATAATGAATCTTGTTACCTACTAAAACCATTTTGTCAAATAAAAAAAGAGTGATGGTACTCTACAATGGAAGGAACCATTTGTAAAAGAAAGAATAAAATTATTAATTTCTGGTCTAGTCCTTACCTACCACAAAAAAAAAAAAAAAAAACTCATTTATTTTGATGATTTGGTTACTCAATGATCATGGTTTCTTTAAAGCCAAAGAAAAGGAAAATTTACTGGTAAGAAAAAGGGAAAAAATCCAACAAGATTATATCAAACCATCCAAATACATATAATTTGTACAGATTAATCTTGCCAATCAAGTGTCTTGCTGGATTCACTTAATTTTCTGCATGGAAACATGGCCCAGATAGCATAACAAGATGTTGCCACGAACAGTATTGTTAACAATGAACTATTATAACTCGATTAAATCCCATGCCCCCTCTAGTATAAAGGTATTGGGATCGAGATATTTTAAACAATTAAATTGTGAAAAAATGATGAAGAAAATGTTTTAACTAATGATAAGTTTAATATATACACAAACTGTTGCTTTGCGTTTTAAATCACACAATAATCTGTCTTGGAATAAGAAATTTAGACATGAGAATATGTTAGAGACGAGGAAACAATTTGAAGAGGAGATCAGAGTTAAGAATCATACCTTCCAAGTACATCACTTTTATTTTTTTTTCCGGAGCAACATATACGTGATATTGGCACGGCTCAATCAAACAATAGAGCTCTATGCTTATGGAGCATTACTATCTGATTGAACCGCACCAATATCTCGTTATATATAATTATGTTGACAAGTTTTATAGTAGTACATAATTTCAAGAGAAAAACTAACCACACCAGTAAAACTTAGTTCATAAAGAAACAAACATAAGTACATGCAACACCACGCCCTAAAAATTCCCAAGAATTGAAGGAATAAAGAGATGGTTTCAGGTGAAATGTATATACCAAGAAAAGGGTTTTAAGAGAGCTTTCAAGTGACTCCATATATATAGAGATAGAAAAATCAAGGGAGTAGGGAAAAGAAACTATGAAGGAAGAGAAAATGGGATTTTGTTTCCTGCAAGGTAAAGAAATGTTCCATGACTCTGAGATTGTGATTCATTACTTAATGTGTATGTCTGTGTCTGTGAGAGAAAGAGAGATGAGAAGAAGGGATGTATAGGCAAGAAGTTAGCAATAAATTCACTGACAACCCAACAACAAAAAAAAGAAGGTGAGCATATTAAATTTAAAGCTTATACGAACGATGCAAAAAGCACTCTGAGGTCCCTTGAGCTTTCAATTTGTATTTATGACTTGTGAAAGAGAGCTTGAAAGAGAGGGCATGTTGCCATTGGGATGGTGCCACCGGTCATCATTTTGAATTTTAAAAAAGCAAAGCAAAGCAAATCTTTTGGTGGTGAAAATTTCTGGGTTAAGTGTAGTCTAGCTAGTTGATTTTTTACGAAACAAAATTGATAGCAAAGTTGGTTTGAAAATAATAATAATAATAATAATAATAATAATAAAAACATGAAAACTTATTTTGTAAGAAAAGTGTCGTAAAATGCCTGAATTTTGATGGAAAAATAATAGTGAAGTTTGATGCCATCTTCTGTATGGCTTGCGTCTCTAAGAGATTTGTGTTTATCTTGAAACAAGATGAATTGTCGAACTCAAAGGCACATGATTTAACGAAGCATGAATTACTAATATGAATTGTCGAACTCAAAGGCACATGATTTAACGAAGCATGAATTACTAATATGAATTGTCGAACTCAGAGGCATATGCTTGTCTTGGAGCCTATGTCATTGGATTAATTAATACTTACTCTATGCAACATGTAATTAATTTAATCTTGTAATTAATAGAATCCTAGCATGTATATTTATAAATATATATTGAAATTTTCAATGAGAATCAAAACAAAATCTAGCATGTATACTAATCATATAAAATAATTATTAACCTTGAAATAATATAAGTTCACATGTAAAATACTTACTTGTTGAAACACTTAAATTAAATTAAGATGAAAATTATTATCATCAAGGATAAATAATTTATCTTTAAGATTTTATTACTTTTTTCTTGGTATAAATATAGTTAATGCAATCAGCTTCACAAGATTTTAAAAACATTATCTTATTCAGTTGCACTACTAAATAAGTTCACAAACTCTAAGAAATAAGAATCAATATATTTCTCTACAATAAATAAAATCTAGGCCCGAGGGTAGGAGAAATACTTGCTAAGAAACAAATGAGGTAATTATAAATTTGAAGTGAAGAAGAGTCTCAAAATATGTTTAAAGCACTATCTTCATTCTCTTTTTATAATGGATCTTGAAATCAAAATTAATGTAAAATTAATTATGATAATTACCAGAATTAATTTTCAATGTTTTCTTTTAATTACCCATCATAACAAAATTAACCTCATAATATTTTAGTTAAATTCTATAAATTTAACTTGATAGTCTTTTAACTTTAAAATTTGTCAATTTATTCATAAAAAATTATTCAAGTTAAAAAAAATAATTTATTCAAACTCCTTTTATTCATGGGTTGGATGTATGGGCTAGCAAAAAATAATTCTTTATTGTCCAACAAATTATTTTATAATAAATTCAAATTCAAAATAGGTTAACAAAAAAACAAATTCAAAATTCAAACACAAGACCCAAGGCCTATGCCCATAGCTAAAAAACCTGACCAAGCTCTAACCAAAGGTTGATGGGTTGACCCGGATCTAATGGGTTTTTTTTTAATGAAACAATATTATTTTTTTAAAAAAAAAGCAAAAAAATAAACAATATTGATCAAGTCTCTGTTAGAGAATAATATAAATTATATCTTGGACCTAACCTAATAACTTAAACTATTAGGTTGAAATGATTCTTTAACTTGGTATCAGAGCTTTAATGACCAAACGGTCACGAGTTCGAATCTCACCATCTTCATTTATTTGATAAAAGCTTTATATTAATATATAAAGGTTAGGGAAAGTATTTTTTTTTTTAAATTGAAGGGATGTTTTAGAACATTGAGATACTTGACTCAATTGCACTCATAGTTAATGAATTAGGACATAAAATAAAAGATATTGAGGATTAAAATTAGCAACCTAACCAAAAGTGAAAATATAAAAGCTAAAATCATTTATGAGTATAATGCAATAGCCTTTCACAAATTCTTGTATTTTGACCAACTAAATTGGAAAAAAAAAAAAAAACGTTTGTTATGTGGTGCACCGCATAAAAATCAACAATTTTTTTTATTATTTTATATGGTACACGGCGTACAAACAATCAAACCTTAAATTGCACAGCTCATACAAGAATCCTTTATTATAGTAGACATTATGGTCATGCTCCAAGTGAAGTGAGCTTTAAACATTTATTAGGAATAAAATCCATTCACACATTGTAGACTACACTCCACAGCTAAAATTTTGTTGAGAAATAACGGATGTAAATTACCCAATTATACAAAGAGAAATAAATACACAACTTACAGAAACTTGTAGATAAAAATTTATCAACCTCAAAATAATGTTAACAAATAGTTTAAATAGAATAAAGCTAACTCTAACTTGATATAATAGACTCAAACTTGATAAATAAATCTTAACACATTAAAAATCTAAAATAATTAAAGTAAAATATAACCCAAATTAAATAATATAGATCGCATAATAAACTAAATGATTAAAAAAAAATTGGATGGTTGTGGTGAAAATTAATAGAGGATGTCATTATATTTTTATTAGTGATCTTAGTTATTAAAAAAATTGTTTGGGTGTGCAATAACTTTTGTTTCTAAATGTGTTTTTAAAATATGTATTTGTATTGAAAAAATATTAAATTGAAGTTTTTAAGTATTTTTTTAATGAATTCAATGATTTAATATAAAAACATATTTTAATAAAATTTTTTAAAAAAAATACTTTAAAAAAACCCGGGGTGGCAAATCAAGGATGTGATATAGCACAATTGTCCCCTTTGAGAACCATTATTTTGAATGGGACAAATGTCGATATTGCCTCGGGACAAGGATTGATTTAATTATTCAAGTTGTTTATAACACTTAAGGAATCATATGTTAATTTTGGATTCATATTCTGTATTCGCTAGGATTGAGCTCTAAATTATATTATACGTATGTTGAACAAGTCCAAACACTAAAAATTTCAGAACCTCAACCACTCAAATATTAGGGTCTTAAGGACAACTGGGGCCTAAAAGCTTGATGCATATTGGTATAGTGATCACACACATCTTTTTGCTGCTAATGGTTAGACTGTGCAATTGAAATGAATTTCGACCTAATTTGATCTTAGACAAGCTACTTAGTTCATGATTACTATATATATATATATATATTGATTACAAATTTTTTGTTCTTAGAATCCGTTTGGATATGCAGATGTGACTACAGTTGTTCTCTACTGGTGTTTTCAAATGAAAAATATCAACAGTACTGCAGGCGTGCTCGTCACTTGAAAGCTTTAACCCCTGCAGAGATTCAAACTCAAATGACAGCATGCATGGGCACACTTATAATGAAATGATAAATTCATCAGCATTCAGCCAGTGATGGTAGAGCAATTTGTTGGATTAGATCGAAAGTCGAGAGGTGAAAAGGAGTTACAGTTGGGCATGAACCGAAGCATTTGAGACTGAAGATTTTTCTAGCATGGGGTCTCCTAGAGGAAGACCTTACCGGTCAGCATTCCCATAACGTTAGATATGCATTAATTTCACTTCTTGCTAATGTCAGAACCCATGGTCTACAAAGATTTGAATGCTTGGAGAGCTTGTCCCCGATAATATAAAATAAATGTTTAATTTAATATTGCTTTTTTATTT
>Ga0307510_10011076_pt1 | contig 10718 bp, 7 predicted proteins | sample 12_EM_MG_FD_207224 | JGI IMG/M metagenome (GOLD analysis project Ga0307510, IMG submission 207224) | Populus trichocarpa ectomycorrhiza microbial communities from riparian zone in the Pacific Northwest, United States - 12_EM | ecosystem: Host-associated > Plants > Roots > Unclassified | place... | reverse complement strand
CTTGCCCTTATCGAGCATGACTTGCAGGGCGCCGACCCACAGTACGAGCAGGAACAAACCGATCTTGTCGATCGGGAGGCTCATGGTCGGCGTCTCGCGCGACTTGTAGATGATCCACGTCGCGGCGCCGGCGATGATGCCAACGGGAACGTTGATGTAGAAAATCCACGGCCAGGAGATGTTGTCAGTAATCCAACCGCCCAACACGGGGCCAACCACTGGCGCAACCAGGGTTGTGATCGACCACATACCCAACGCGGCGCCCGCCTTCGCCTTGGGATAACTCGACAGCAGGAGCGCTTGCGACAGCGGCATCATGGGACCCGCGACAGCGCCCTGCAGTACGCGGAATAGAATCAACATGTTCAATGAAGGGGCGAGCGCACACAGGAAGGACGCAATCGTAAACAAGCCGACCGACCACATGAACAGCTTCACCTGGCCAAACCTGCGGGTGAGCCAGCCGGTCAAGGGCAAGGAGATCGCGTTTGCGACACCGAATGAGGTGATCACCCACGTTCCCTGATCGGGTGACACACCGAGGTCACCCGAGATCGCGGGAATCGACACGTTCGCGATGGACGTATCGAGCACGTTCATGAACGTCGCGAGTGACAGCGCGATGGTGCCGATCGTCAGCGCGCTGCCCGAGAGGGGTTGCGGTTGCGGCGGACTGCCTGGACCGGGTGCGCCGGGGCCACCGGCGCCAGCGGCAGGCATACCAGGTTTGTTCTCATCAGCCATGTTGGTTATCCCAACGACCCTGAATCAATTCAGGCTCGCCACTTTCCCAGCCGCCTGCTTCACCGACCCATAACTCTTGGCGTCGACTGAATCATTCGCGGCAATGATCTGCTGAACTCGCGTGTCGGCAGCCTCATCGACGGAGTGAAACACATCCGTCGAGTACGCCGGCGCGTTATGCGCGAACTGCGGCAACCGCTCGCCACTCCCATCCCGCACCGAGACCTCGACCTTCATGGACAACCCAACCTGCAGTGGATGCTCGGCGAGTTCCGTCTGGTCGAGCGCGACGCGCACAGGCACGCGCTGCACGATCTTGATCCAGTTGCCGGTTGCGTTTTGCGCTGGCAGCAGCGCGAACGCCGAGCCCGTGCCCGCGCCGAAACCGACGACCTTGCCATGATAGCGGAAGCCGTTGCCGTAGAGGTCCGCGGTGAGCGTTACAGGCTGCCCTACCCGCATGTTGGCCAATTGCGGCTCCTTGAAGTTTGCGTCCACCCACACCTGGTCGAGCGGGACGACTGACATCAGCGAAGCCCCAGGACCTACGCGCTGGCCGAGCTGTACGGCGCGTCGTGCCACAAACCCGGACACCGGCGCAGGAAGCGTCGTGCGGCTATAGGTAAGGTACGCATTACGCACAGCAGCCGACGCATTGCGAACATCCGGATGGTTCTCCAGCGTTGTTCCATCTACGCGCGCCTGATTGGCGTTCAACTGTTGCTGAGCGGACATCAGCGCAGCCTCAGCGCCGCGCACGGTATCGCGCGCGTGCTGCAGCTCTTCCGACGAGATCGCACCCGAATTACCGAGGCGCTCGCGCCGGGCCAAGTCCTTCTGAGCCATTGCCAGGTCGCTCTGGCGTACCGCAACGGAGGCACGCAACTGGCCCGAAGTGGCAAACATGGTGCGCACCTCGCGCACCGTCTTGGCCAACTGCGCCTCGGCCTGATCCAACGCAACTTTCGCATCAGCCTGATCCAGCCGCACGAGCGGCTGCCCAGCCTTCACGAACTGCGTGTCATCAGCTCCGATGGACACAACGGTACCGGATATCTGCGGAGTGATCTGGACGACGTTGCCGTTTACATAGGCATCATCCGTCTCCTGTCGGAACCGGAGCACGCTGCTCCAGTACGCCGTGTACGCCGCGCCGATCAACAGGAACGTGCCACCGAATATCGATAGCCACATCACCCGCTTGCTGCGACGGTTTGAATCTTTCTCTGTGCTCATGATTAATGCTCCGACGGCAATCCCTGCACGAGTGCGGGATTGTCAAAACCCCCGCCGAGGGCGCGGGCCAAATTGATTGATGTATCAAGTGCGCGCGCTCGCAGATCCGCATCGAGACTGCGCTGTGAAAGAAGTTGCGTTTCAGTCGTCAGCACCTGCAGATAGTTGCCGACACCTTCACGATACCGAAGCGTCGCGAGGTCGTAGGCATCCTGCGCGGTCGCAAGACCCTCACGCTGTTGTAGCTGCTGCTCGCCGACGCTGTGAAAGGACGTGAGCTGATCGACAACCTCGTGTAAGCCATCCGCTACGGCCTGGTTGTACTGCTCTACTGCGACGTCGTACTCAGAGTCGCGAGCTGCGAGGTTCCCTCGGCGCTTGCCCGCATCGAAGATCGGCAGTGTCACAGCAGGACCCACACCGATCTCGCGGTTGCCCGCCGTAATCAAGCTTCCGGGGCCGAGGATCTGGAAGCCCACAAAGGCCGTCAGATTAACGTCCGGATAGAACTGCGCTTTCGCGTTATCGATGCCGTGACGCGCAGACTCCACTCTCCAACGCTGTGCCAGGATGTCGGGCCGCCGTCCGAGCAACTCAGAGGGCACGCGACTCGGAATTGACACTGTCGCCAACGCACTGGCCGCAGGACGCTGAATAGCCTGTCCGCGGTCGGGACCTTTTCCGAGCAACGCTGCGAGTTGGTTCCCCGTCAGCTCGATCGCTTCCTGCCACTGAGTGATCTGTTCGCGAGCCGCCGGAAGTGCAGATTGCGCCTGACGCAGCTCGAGCCGCGAATCCACACCGGCCTCGTTGCGATCCTGGGTCAGCTTGAAAATTTGCTCACGTTGAGCGAGGGTCGCCTGCGCGACGTCCAACTGCAGATAGGCCCGCTCGAGTTGAACGTACGCATGAGCGATGCTCGCTGACAGCGCCAATCGCGCCGCACGCGCATCCAATGCGCTCGCGCGAGCCTGACCTACCGCCGCCTCATAGGCCGCACGATTTTTGCCCCACAGATCAACTTCCCAATTCAGTGTTGCAGACAGCTCACTGAAGTTGTCCCAGGTACCGGCGTACGGTGGAGGAATCAACGACTGGTCCGGGAATCGCTCACGAGTGATGTCGCCTTTGGCATCAACCTGGGGAAATCGCGTTGAATTGGCCACCTGCGCCTGCGCAAGAGCTGCGCGTGTGCGCGCTTCCGCGACCTTCAACGTCGGGCTACCGGCCAGGCCCTCGGCGATCAGCTCATTCAACTGCGGATCATGGAACCGGGTCCACCAGTCCAGATCGGGCCACGCGGCAGGGTCCACGTCGGCGCTGGACAACGTCGAAGTCGCTTGCAATGAGTCAACCTTCTGCACCGTCGCTTCGGGTTTGAGCCCATGCGTGCTGGCGCAGGCGGACAGAACGGCAGCGACTGCAGCGCCGATCAGTAACTTCTTCATGAATGCACCTCGCTCCGCTTGTGCCGCCGGTACAACCACAACAGCACCGCAATCACCGAGCCGCCCGGCACGAGCAACTCCACCGCTGCATACGGGCCGAACTGACGCACTCCCTCGAGACCTTTTTTGATTAACTTCGTCATCGTCGTCTTCCTGCCCGGGCTAAAGATGCCTAGGCAACTAATCAGGTAAAAAAACTCAGCTCCCACGCTGGGCGTTCTCCAGCATCCGGGCCAAAAAGCCCTCCAATTGCCGGGCCTCCACCTTGGTGAACCCCTCCAAGAATCGGTTCAAAACCCGTCTGGCGGTACTGCGCATTCGAGGCAGGGCGACCTGGCCTTTTTCGGTGAGCTCCAGATTGACCAGACGGCGATCATCTGGGCAGCGACTGCGCTTCAGCAGCCCCTTCTCTTCCAGCCGGTCGATCATCCGGGTCATGGCGCCCGCGTCGTAGGTCATTCCCTTGCACAGGTCGGACGCCGACTTCACCTCTTCCGTGCTCAAGGTCGCGAGCACAATGAATTGGGCTGACGTGGCCTGCAGATCCGCAAGGTGCTCATCGGCAGAGAACTCGCGGTCCATAGCCGCCAGGAGCTCGGTCCTGACGCGGTGCAACAGGTAGCCGACGCCCTTCTTGGGCGCGTAGCTCTCTTCGTCGTAGATATCAGGCATGGGCAACAAGATAGTTGCCTAGGCTGTATTTGTCAAGGCATCGGCTTGCGAAGTGCAAGGCGGGAGGCCTGCGGCGCGAAGCGCCGGTCAATCACCCAGGCACATCCCTCAGTATAGGCTCACTCTCGCCCCGATCGCCCTTCGCCTCTGCCTTGGCCCTGTCCTTGGCGTGGTCGGCACCCAGCAGGATGTAGACCGCCGGCACAATGAAGAGCGTGAACAACGTGCCGATTGAGAGTCCCGTGAAGAGGACGACACCCATTGCCCGCCGGCCCGCCGCCCCGGCGCCGGACGCAATCACCAGCGGCAGCACACCCAATACCATCGCCGCGGTGGTCATCAGAATCGGGCGCAGGCGAACGGACGCCGCTTCCTCGATCGCCTCCAGTTTGCTCCGCCCTTCCCGCTGCAGCTCATTGGCGAACTGCACGATGAGGATGCCGTGCTTACTGATCAGGCCCAGCAATGTGACCAATCCCACTTGCGTGTAGATGTTCAACGTCGCGGCACCGAGGTTGATGAACAGCAGCGCACCGAACAGTGCCATGGGCACCGACACGAGAATCACGACCGGATCGCGGAAGCTCTCGAACTGAGCAGCCAGCGCCAGGTACACAATGACGAGCGCAAACAACATCGTGGACACGAAACCGCTCGCGCCGCGCACAAATTGGCGTGACTGCCCGGAGTAGTCCACGTTGTAGCCGCTTGGCGCGACTTCCTGGATCGCATCCCGCAACATCTTCAACGCGTCGGCCTGCGACACGCCCGGTGCGCCCGCAATGGTGGCCGAATTCAACTGTTGGAAATGGTTGATCGCCTCGGGAACCGTGCTGGTATCGATGCTGGCGACCGTACTGGCCGGAATCAGCGAGCCATCGCCGGACTTGATGTAATAGTCCAGCACCTGGTCGGGATTCAGGCGGTCCTTCTGCAACACCTGGGGAATGACCTTGTAGGACCGGCCCGACAGCGAGAAATAATTGACATAGCCGCCACCGAGCGCCGCGCCCAGCGAGTTACCCACATCTTGCTGCGTCAGCCCAAGGTCGGCGACGAGGTCGCGATCGATCTTCAAGGTGGCCTGCGGCTTATCGAGCTTCAGGTCGGAGTCCACGAACCAGAACATGCCGCTGGCCTTCGCCTTCTCCAGCACCTTGTTGGCTACCTCGTTGAGGTGCGACACCGGCTCAGTGGTGGTGATCACAAACTGCAACGGCAATCCCTGCGAGCCCGGCAGGGACGGGAACTGGAAGGCCGCCACGCGCACACCGGCAATGCCATTCCACTTTTCCTGCAGGACTTTCTGCAACTCGTCGGCGGAGCGCTTGCGCTGGTCCCACGGTGCCAACAGGTAGCCACCGAAGCCCTGGTTGACCGCCGGGGTACCCGTGATCTGGAACGACGAATCGAACTCCGGCAGCTCTTTCGCCGCATTGAAAATGAGGTCCGTGTACCTCTGCATCTGTTGATAGGTCGCGTTCGGCGGCCCGATCACCTGCGACAGCACGACGCCCTGATCTTCCTGCGGCGCCAGCTCCGACTGCGAGGTCATGAATAGATAGATGGCCCCTGCCAGCAGCAGCAGGCCCAACACGACCAACACCTGCCAGGTCCTCAACCAACTGGCCAGGACGCGCTGATAGCGGGCGCGCACGCGGCCGAAGACGTTGTCGATGAGATGGACGAAACGCCCCTCTTCCTGCTCGGCGCGAAACACGGTTGCGCACATCATTGGCGACAGCGTCAGCGCGATGATGGCCGACACGGTCACCGCGCCGGCCAAGGTAAATGCAAACTGCGTAAACAGCGCGCCGGTGAGACCACCCTGGAAACCGATGGGCAGATAGGCAGCGACCAACACCGCCGTCATTGCAATGATCGGTCCACCCAGTTCCCGAGCGCCTTGCAATGCCGCATTGAATGGAGAGCGACCTGCCTTCAAGTGCCGGTCGACGTTCTCCACGACGATGATCGCGTCGTCCACGACCAGCCCGATCGCGAGAACGAGCGCCAGCAATGTCAGCAGGTTGATGGAGTAGCCGAGCGCTGACATGAGGAAGAAAGCGCCTACGAGCGACAACGGCATGGCGACGACCGGGATGACTACCGCTCGCAACGTACCCAGGAACAGATAGATGACCACGGTCACGATCAACAACGCCTCGATCAGAGTCTTGATGACTTCCTTGATCGACGTGTCGATGAATTTAGTGGCGTCGTAAGCCAACTTCTGCTTCATGCCCACCGGAAGCTGTGCTTCGATTCCGGGCATGGCCGCCTTCACGCGATCCGCCACCTGCAGAACGTTTGCAGTGGGCGCGACCTGGATTCCAATAAACACGGAGCGCTGGCCGGTGAAAGCCACACTGAAGTCGTAGTTTTCCGCGCCCAGCACCACATTGGCCACATCTTCGAGGCGGATGATGGCGCCATCCTGCTGCCGCACCACCAGCTTCCTGAATTCCTCCAGGGAGTGCAGGTCGGTGGAGGCCGTGAGGTCGACGGTGATCGCCTGGCCCTTCGTGGTACCGACGGCGGTCAGATAGTTGTTCGCGGACAATGCGTTGTAGACATCGCTGGCTGCGACTCCGTGCGCCGCCATCCGGTCAGGATCGAGCCAGGCACGCAAGGCATACAGGCGAGTTCCGATGACTTCGGCGGTCTGGACGCCCTCCACCGCATCGAGCTTCGGCTTGATGACGCGGACGAGATAGTCACTCAAGCCATTGATCGGCAGCGAGTCGCTGGAGTAGCCGAGGTACATTGCATCGACGGTCTGCCCCACCTGGACAGTCAGAACGGGCTGCTGTGCCTGGGGTGGCAACTGGTTGCGCACCGAGGCGACCTTGGTGTTGATTTCAGTCAGCGCGCGATTGGAGTCGTAGTTGAGACGCAGCGTTGCCTGAATGACCGACACGCCCGTGCTGCTCGACGAGGACAGGTAGTCGATACCCTGCGCCTGCGAAATCGCCGCCTCGAGCGGCTGGGTTATGAAGCCGGCGACGGTGGCCGCATCAGCACCGTAGTAAGTGGTGGAGATGGTGACGATCGCGTTCTCGGTCTCCGGGTACTGGCTCACGGGTAGCTGGAAAATGGCCCGCGTGCCCAGCACCAGGATCAGCATGCTGAGCACCAGTGAAAGCACCGGTCGCTGGACGAAGATATCCGTGAACTTCATGGCTGAAGCCTCACTGCTCTTGCGGGCTGGGATTCGGGTCGTTGGACGGCAGCACCGAATTGTCGACAATCAACGGCGCGCCATTGACCAGCTTCATCTGGCCGCTGGTCACCACGAGGTCGCCTTCCTGCACGCCCTTCAACACGGCAACCTGGTCCCCGCGCGTTGGACCGAGAGTCACAAAGCTCTGTTGCGCAATCAGGTCCTTGTCGGAACCGCCCGGCTTTTTCTGGGCCACAAACACGGTGGCGCCGTACGGGTTATAGGTAATGGCGGTCTGCGGCAGCGTCAGGTACTTCTTCGACTCGCCGGCAATGACCGCAACGCGGGTGAACATGCCTGGCAGGAGCTTGCGGTCCGGATTCGGGATGGTGGCTTCCGCCTGGAAGTTGCGCGTGCTCGCATCGACTCGCGGATCGATGGCGTTGATCTTGCCGACAAACTTCACGCCCGGGTAGGAATCGGTGTTCAGGTTGACCGACTGGCCGTTGGCAATCAGCGCCAACTGCTGTTGGGGCAGCTTGAAATCCACGTAAATGGGATCCACCGCCTGCAGCGTCACAATCTTGTCGCCGGTGTTGAGATACTGCCCGGGGTTCACGGTTGTGATCCCTAAGCGCCCATCGAACGGCGCGCGGATGATTTTCTTCGCCGCCAGCGCAGCCTGCGCGGCCGCCTGCGCCCGCTTGTTTTTCAGATCCGCGGCGTCCGCATCGAGCTGTGCCTTGCTGATTGCCTGTGCGTCGTACTGTTCCTTGTCGCGCTCGTAGACGGTCGAGGACAGATCAGCGGCAGCCTCCAGCGCATGTTGCTGGGCGAGCTCCGCGTCCGCATTCAACTCAACCAGCACCTGCCCTGACTTGACCTCGTCGCCGGATTTGAAGCGCAATGAACGCACCAGTCCGGTGACTTCCGTCGTCACATCGACACCGCGCACAGCGCGCATGCTGCCCACCGCACTGACCTCGGGCTGCCAGTCGGTGAACTTGACACCAGCCGCACTGACCGTCTGCGGCGGGGCTGCGTTCTTCTTGCGGATCCCGGCCACCAGGTTGGCCTTCCAGATGTTGAATCCGACTATCAATGCCAGCAACACGCCTGCGGCAATGACCACAACAATCAAACGCCGCCAGAACGGGGGACTGTCCGTCTGTCTGTCATCCGCGATGATGCTGCTCACTTGCTGGCCACCTCTTGACCTTGCCGATTCCACCAGCCGCCCCCCAGCGCCTGGAACAATGCCGCCGAGTCTGAATACCGGGCCGCCTGGGCCTGAACGCGGCTCTGGCGTGCTTCGAGAAACAAACGCTGCGCGTTCAATACCGTCACGTAACTCACACCCCCGACCCGAAACTGTTTCTTCGAAATCTCAAACGCGTCCGAGGCGGCTTTCTCCGCTTCGACCTGTGCACGCAGGGCCCGCGCATCGGTCTCGAGCGCGCGCAGCGTGTTGGCGACTTCCTCCATCGCGGACAACACCGTCTGGCGGTAGTTGGCATCGGCCTGCTCCAGGGCTGCGACCGCGGCGCGCCGCTTGTAGCGCAGCTCGCCACCATGGAACAGGGGCTGGAGCAGCGTTGCCCCGGCGCTCCACGCTCCCGTGCCGGCCCCGAACAGTCCGCCGCTCGTGAGGGATTCCGTGCCGATCGATCCAGTCAGGTTGAGCTGCGGGTAGAGGTTCGCCGTCGCGATACCGACCGCGGCCGTAGCCTGATGCAACTGAGCCTCCGCAGCCTGCACATCCGGACGCTGCCGAACCAGCTTCGCGGGCACACTGACCGGCAACTCGGTCGGCAGGGTGAACCGATCGAGCGCAAAGTCGGGAACGCTTGCATCGTCCGGCGTGCGTCCAGCCAACACCGCCAGCCGGTGTTGAGCTTGCGCGAGCGCCTTCTCCAGGCCCGGCACCACCGCGGCGGCCTGGGCAAGCTGGGCCTGTTGGGACAAAACGTCGGACTTCGAGGCCCCGCCCACCTCAAACTGCCGTTGTACCACTTTGTACTGCTCGGTCTCGGCAGCGACAACATCCTTCACCGCCGCCAACTGATCGGTCAGGGAAGCCACGTCGAAGGCTGTCGTCACGACATTGCCGGTCAGAGTCAGGTTGGCGGCCTCCAGCTCCCAGCGCTGAAAGTCCGTCTGGGCGCCCAGTTGCTCGAGTTGGCGGCGCGAGGCGCCGAACAGGTCGAGCCGGTAGGTCACGTTGACCGACGCGTTATAGAGAGTGAACTGGGTCGTGGGCGACTGCGGGGAACCAAACGAAGCGCCCGGGACCTTCTCGCGAGTCACACCGATCTGTCCGTCCACCTGTGGCAGAAACAAGGCGCCACGCTCAGCGCGATAGCTGTCTTGCGCCGAACGTAACGCGGCCTTCGCCGCCACCACCGTCGGACTGTCGTGTAGCGCCCTGCGGACCAGGTCATCCAGTTGTTCGGACTGAAAGAGACTGTACCAGTCAGCCGGTATGTCCCTGTCAGCTATCAATGTCTGCGCGGTTCCGCCCGGTACGGGCGCGTCCGAAGTGACCCCCGGTTGTTGGCCACGGGTGTAGTTCGATGTCGCAGGCGGTGCGGGCGCGTGAAAGTCCGGGCCGACGGCACAGCCAGCCAACGAGCTCACGGCGATCACGCCGGCAATGGTGGAGCGCCGTAACATGTTGAGCACTCTATAGTTTGAAAGAAAGTGTCGCAAATCCGGTGCGGTAAGGTGATAGACGAATGCGATGCACCGAATATTGTACAAACCGCGGGGGTCGTATCGCAGGCGCGCAGCTTAGGGCGGCGGGCAGCCCCGCTTCCCTCTCTCAAAAGAGGTAGGTCGTATACGCGCCGTTAGTCGCGCGCTACTTGCATCCTGCGACTAACTGTGTGCAATGAAATACTCCTGTAATGACGCGACGCCCAGCCGCTGCGCCTCAAACAGACTCTCCAGGTGCTCCCGGGAATTGACCAGTCCGCGTGCCCGCAGGATCCCGGCGGCATCCACCAGCGCCGCGAACGGCAACCGACTAACCTGATAGGTCATTCCCAACGGGGCTGACACAACATATTGAAACTCGGTCAGGCCGTGGCCACGGACAAACTCGCGCTGCGTGGCCAGGTCACCGTCGCTGGCGAGCACGATCTGCAGCCAGCTTTTCTCCTGTTTGCGGCTCGATTGCAGTACCGGCAGGAGTGATTCGCACACCGGGCAGGTGGGCGAAACAAACAGGAGCAGCGTGCTCAAGGCGTCGTTGCGCGGCGCGCCCACTTGCAACGCCTGACCGTTCAGGTCGCTCACGTCGACTACGGGCACCTTCTCACCTACAGTGAGACCCTTGTTGATCATCAGTGCGCCCACGGGCGAAATCCGCTCGTGCAACACGCCGATCTGGCGAGTCAATGCCAACACGAGGGCCAGCAGGGCCAACACGACGATCCACAGTACGACATTTGAAA
>Ga0307510_10011075_pt1 | contig 10719 bp, 6 predicted proteins | sample 12_EM_MG_FD_207224 | JGI IMG/M metagenome (GOLD analysis project Ga0307510, IMG submission 207224) | Populus trichocarpa ectomycorrhiza microbial communities from riparian zone in the Pacific Northwest, United States - 12_EM | ecosystem: Host-associated > Plants > Roots > Unclassified | place... | reverse complement strand
TATAGCAATTTTTTAACGCTTTTATGTTGATATAAATATTCTTGTATAAAAGAAGAATATTATATTATTTATCATTTTAGTTATTTTAAAAAAATTAAAAAAAATACTGAGAATCATATAAAAAATGAAAAAAAAACAAATGTTTTTTTTCCAACTCATATAAATTTAGATTGAGAAATGTTATATTTGAACAAAAAATTATGTTCGTCTTCTTCTTTCTTCAAATTTTCAGAAAATCAAAATATTGTTTAAAAATAGTTAAAAATTTATTGAAAAAATGGTGAAAAACAAAACAATGTTTTTTTTCACCTCAATATTATGAATGGCAATTTAATCTAAATAGGATGAATATTAACTCAAACAAATATTTTTTTTATAAATAGTTACCTTACCTAATGGATTGTGTATGGATATTATCAAATCCAATCCAAATTTAATCTGAAAAAAAAAACATATATATATATATATATATAATAGTAATTTACAGAAATGGTCTTTCGACTTTCTTCAGATGGAAATTTCCAAGTCAAGTTGATGTCTCCTTTATGCGTGTCCTAGCGGCCAACATTTCCATGTTAAAATCATAATTGTGATTGATATTCCAATTCTTATTTGCCATTACAAAGCTGTGTGTTTGCTAAACCAGGCAGTAACAAAACAGACAATGAAGATAAATAAACTACGCCTTCAACTGAATCTTTTACTAGTATACAGTCACAGGGGTCATCAATCCATGCTAGTAGTCATCGCCCCTCGATATGACCTCTTTGCAGGTTGGCCGTAGCAAGATGGTATGCTCGAATTGAGATACATAACTGCCCTTAACATCACACAGAGGAGGTAAAGGCTGCCAAAGTGAGAAAGGAGGAAGAGTTACTACAGTGGGTATAACAAGTTCATGACACAGCGATAAAACTATACAACGTTATTTCTGTTCTGTGGTCATGATAATAGAATTGCCACCGCTACCTCCATCAGAATAACTGCAGTGTGTACTATATATTACACTTTCAGGCAATCATGAATTTCTAGTTATGGCAAAATTCATCTGAATATGTTCTTCCTATTATTAAACACAAGCCCCCTTATCTGTAGTCTAGAGACCAGCAAACAGACTATTGTGACCTAGGAGGATTGGGGATCCTGGGTGAGTTGGAAGATGATTACTTGGCCATAAACATATTACTTCAACCATATCAGCTGGCATAAAATATGCTTTTTTTCTTTTCTTTCTTTTTGTTTTTTTTGTTTTTTTTTTTGGGGGGGGGGAGGCTAAAAATTGAGAAATACCTGAACAATGCCAGAATCACACAGATTCTTGAGTGCCATTAAATATTTAGTCTCGCCCAAGCGATCTAAATACCTTCTACAAAAGGCTAATGTGGAGAAGTTCTTATTGATTGTTGCTAGCAGTTGCTTTGCTCTTGGCAACCTCAATGGGATATGGCCAACATCAAAATCTTTCGTGTAATGGCTGCACTCTAGATCTTCTCTTACATATCCTTTCCCTACAGGCACAGCAGAAAAGGACTTGTTACACCCTAGATCACAATGTTCTCCAAGTGTCATCCCTTTTAAAAAAAAAAAACATCGATTCCCTGCCATATGAAACAACTATATTACCTGTAGATGCAAATGTTTCAATTGCAAAAAATTCACCTTCTTCCATTTTTGTCTGTTCCCCTCCTTTAACAATGGGAACAGATTTTCCAGCATGAATCTGGTAGGGGCCAATGCTGTGCCCATTCAAGTTACGGATGCTCTTAACTGCCGGTGACATTTGAAGTCAGTGCACACGCAAATATGTATTCACAGGTGATTTTATAATAAATCCATGGACATGCATGATATCGAGTGCGAATTCATTATCCATTAAGAAAAATACATTGAATCACCAAAAGTATAATCATTTTCACTGATTCAGAATATGCAAGATCACCAGTTGTTCCTTATCTTTCAACCCTATACAAAGTTATTATTGAAACACAACATTTGCATTGAATCAAGCTTGAACAATCAAATAATGATAAATGAATTATGAGTAAAATGGACCAGCACGATTTAGAACTGGAGCAGCTGAGGAACCCCTCGTACACCCAGGAGCTCTAGATGGGAAAATAAGAACAAAACTTTCACAAGACTAGCTTCCAAGCTACTCATTCATTCCCAACAGAGTTACAATCTTTAAAGATTAAATGGAATTGTTCATAAAACTGTCAATCAGCAAATTCATTGTTAACAGTTCTATCAAACTCTTGAATAATGCAGCAACTTTTGAAACTTTACTTGCCCAAGGCTGTCTGGGATTGAGTTTTCAAAATCATGGTTAGCATCTAAGACCATGGTATTGAAAAAGCATCAAATTTCAGCTTTATCAAAACCAAGGTTTTAAGTTTATTGAGTTTCCAAAACCATGGTTTTGAAAGGGTTACCAAACATCTACATACCTACTTCTTACTCAACCTGCTTTTCACAAACTCAATTACTCAACCACAATACCAAGCAGGCACTAACAAAATTATCTTTGGTTGTACTTTTGCATTATGTGGAGTGATGATACAAAAGATAATCAAATACACTCACAATTACAGTGTACCAAATAACAACTGAAACAACAGCATCAAATAAACATCATACCTTGAAACACCTTTCCATTAATTTCAACCTCGTATGATTCCATGACCTCTTGGATGGCAGCACCAACATCACATAGACGCACATCAATCCCTGATTCCTAAAAAATTAAATAAAAATCAATTCTTAAGCACAAGTTACAAAGTCTTCTAGAGTGGTTAAGGTTTTGAAAACAATTAAAAGAAACTAAATGAAGTCCTTAATCCTCTCAAGGAGAAAAGGCTTGCTTAGAGCCCCTTCTCCAATGATGCACCCCTATCCTGACTTAACTCAGTAAAATCTTCCCCTTCCTGAAAGAAATCCCTTTCAAGATTCTATACTCTTCTAGCAATGGAAATACAGGTGGTGAAAAGAACAAAGTCAGGCAAGCTACAAACACCACACTTTTGAAGGGAGTAAGCAGGTGAATAGGGAAAGCAAGAAAGATACTTTGGTGTGAATTTTTAATGGGGAAGCAATAGAGCACAAAACTTGCCTTTTTTTTAACGTAAGACTTGAATCACACTGAAGAAAAACTAAATGGTCTACATTAAGAATGAGATGAACATAACTTGGGCGCATTACACGGTAATGACAAGATCAAAATTAATTTTCAGGGATCAAAGGTCAGCACCTTGATACCCGTGTTGGTTGCCTCGCGTGAAGCTTCAAGTAGTGGATCAAACATAGGGTTGAATGCCACTGTAAATGCACAGTCCACAATACGTCCTACAAATTTAATAATCACACATTAATTATAAAGGCTCTAGGTGGGAAAGACACTGATAGCACATTGAACCATCAACTTAGTTCTGAGAAAACATATGAATTAAACCATAAAAAAGGTTGTGCAATAAAGTTTTTACCATCTATATGGGTCCCAAAATCCAATTTCATCACGTCATCATACTGAAGCACAGTCTTATCCCCTGTATTTGGGGTCCAATGAGCAGCAACACTAACAATGGAAAAGAAATCAAATAAAAATATAACCATGTAAGGAAAAAAAGGACTCGGAATTACAAAATCCAGGATATAAGTTGGCATTTACCAGTTCAGAGAGCATCCAGTAGGAAATGCAATGCCAGCTTGCAGACCATTCTCTGATATTAGCTTACGAACAGTGTTCTCCAAGGTTTCACAGAGATCAGTCATTAACATTCCAGGCTTCAAAATGCTTTTCATATACTTCCGAACCTAAAAACAAGTAGACTGAATTACAAGAAGATGACACCAAACACAGCAGGAATAAAGCTACACATAAGATCTATTAGCAACCTGGCGATGAACTTCCGCTGCCTGGCGAACTGAATTGTACATTGGGTGTTCAAGACGTTCCAATGCTCTTTTCTCTTCAGATGTAGTCCTCCACAAATTACTAAAAGATCAAGTTCCCACGGACAGGAAAAAAGATAAGAAAAAATCAGAACAGGTCAAGTTAGAAAAACAAAAAAAACAAGATGCTTGTGGGATAGACAAACACATTTGATAAACAATTTAACTTTTCATGTCTCAAAATTATAAATCAGAAACATAAAAAAACATATATCACTCTGCATTTAACAAATCAAAGTATCAAGTATGCATTGTCTTTTGGTCTATGACTGCTACAGATTTTGGCTAAACTTCAGGTGTATTTGAGCCTATAAGGTTGCACTACTAGTCAAGCTCAGAAAAAAAAAGCAGCAATATAATCTTGGCAGGCAGTGAATCCAATAGTCCACAGATACTCACAAGTGTAATCATTGAAATCAAGAGATTGGAAAAAGAATAAGAATAATAATAACATATACTCACTCGTCTTTGTATTGCTGGATTTCACCTTCAGGAAACTCCCCAGAAGGGAAAAGATCCACGACAGGAATAGTGGGTGGATCAGTCTGCTTTGCCAATTCCTTTTTTCTCCTGCATATTACAAGGGAAAAAAATAAGATCATGGGCTACTGAAAGCAAATGTTCAAAGGGGCAGGGAATCAAAGATGTCTATATGTCCTCACTTGCTTTTGTTTTTCTTCTTCTTTTTCTTTGTAGCTTCTGCAAGAAAACAGTTACCAAATGCACACAATATCATATGTCAGCACCATTACCAAATGAAATCATCAAATCATCTCAATTGAGAAAAAAACAACATCTAGTGTTTACTTATATCTCAGAAAACGCCGGTATAGAACAATGAATTGATTCTCATATGACAGGATTCCCCAACATTGATAATGTGATCAGTGTCTGTCTTCTCAAAGCTAAATTAACAAGCATATAGAAGAATGACAAACTCTATATATGCCTAGCTCTGCTGATAAATTGTATTTTCAAGATTTCAAGAAAAAGATCGTGTCTTCACTCTTTCAGTTCTTTCGAAACTTACGCCTAGAGATAAAACCCTTTCCCTACCCTACAAAACAGTTCAAAAACGATAGATTAAGAAACTTTAAGCATAATCCAACAACAATAAACAATCACCTTTGGTCTCTCCTTCCTCTTCTTCTCCTTCTTCTTCTTGTATTACTGAAAAAACATCAGAAGATTCACCGTTTTCCTTGCTGACCGAAGCCTCTAAATTCCCATTTTTCTCTTCTTCTTTAGTCCCATTCTCTTCAACCGGGACTTGGGATTTCAAGTCCTCACTTGCCATTGTTAAAGACCCCTTTAACTCAAAAAAAAAAAAACGATTCACATATTTTTTGACCCTCAAAATCATTCAATTTAAACCCAAAAAAGTTGAATAATTTAGGAAACAAAAAAATAACCAAAAACCTGATTTTTTGTTTACCTGAAAGGTGAATGTGAGATCGATTTATGTCTTAATATTTTTGAGATAAAATAAGTGATCGATGATTATATGCAGAGAGGCAGAGCTGAGAAGACAAGAAGAGCTTGAGCTTGAGCAGCTTAAACTGGAAGCTATTTTGGATTGTAGTTGACACCGAGCGCGGTTTCATTAAAAGAACTCTAAAAACAATTTTCTTTGTTGGTTGACGTGCGGGGAAAGCAATTTCCCATCCAACCATTTTCTTTGTTAGTTAGTATTATATTATTAAAAGAACTGTAGCTAGCTATAACTAGGAAAATATTTGACTTACAAAAGCGATATCATAATATTTATGTATTATATGCTTTGAAAATTTATACCGTTTTTTCTTTATTTTTTACAATTGAATCTTTTCTTTTTATTTGTGAAAGAATTTTACTTACACAGGCGAGATCATGATGATACATTAAATGCTTCAATAATTTACCACTGTCTTTTATTTTCTTGCACGCTTCGTTGCCTTTAGCTCTAGTTTTGTTTTTTCAGCAACTTCTCTAATTGGTGTGTGTTCGTTCTTCCTCTTTTAATTATTATGGTTTTTGTGGCTTCTTAATTTTATTTTATTTTAACTCACGGGATGTTTGGCCTCTTTCCAATTGCTTTGAAGGGTTTGCTTCTTCCATTACACTCAAGAGAACACTCGGTTTCCAGCAGCTTTTTGTTTGACTCCTGGTGATCAGAATTCCCAGGTTATTTCATTGCTCTTTGTCTTTCTTTTCATCTGTTCTTTTTAATGTTGTTTTTTTCGGTGCGCATGGGTTGTTCATTTAATTACTGGTGATCGAAATTGCCTGCTTATTTCATTGCTCTTTGGTTTTCTTTTCATCCGGTGTTTTTAAAGTTAGTTTTTTTCTTCTTCTTCCTGGTTTTAATGGACTCTTCATATGTTTTGCAAGGCTGTTTTTTTTTCATTGCACCTTAGACAACATTGGATTTTGCTTGAGCCATTTTGGTTTAGTCTGCAAATAATCTACACTGCTAGGTTTGTTTTTCACTTCTGTCGAGTTCTTTTACTTTACAGACAAATAAAATGCAAAGTTTCATAATCAGTATGTAAGCATCCAGCTACGCCTATAAGCTGCTGGATTTTGCAGAATTGACCTGTGAACTTAAAGTCTCAGGAATCATAGAAAATATGTAGATAATTAACCATGGTTACGAGACTCAGTCTGGCCTGGCCTGTATGTTAACATGGTGACTATTGACTCATGACCACGTTCGGCAGATGAAAAACCTTTTTTTTACCAAAACGAAGTTGTTTTAAGTTTTTTCCAGGGAAAAAAAAAAGAGACAAAGGTTAGGTTAATCCGAAGTGTTTTTTATATATATAGCGCGGGCATGCTGCAAGATATTTTTGTTTTGTTCCTATTTCATGCCTCTCTATGTAAACTTATTTTTCAATGCTGTATTTTACCAGTTTTAGTCCTACATTCCTGCACTTTTCCTTATAAACTCTTAACATTTCTTATAACATCTTAACATGCCAGCTCTGTTGTTTATATTTGATGTGAGATAATGTCGGTTCTACACCAGCAATTCTAAAGAAGCAACGCCTCTCCATTTCATCACCTGAAAATGTTTGCATCTACAATATCATTTAGTTCTCTGTATTGCTCCACCATCTCTTTGTTTAACAAAAATTAATTCAATCACAATCAGCTATATCATTCTCACTTTTTAATTGCCTTTTTTTTTATGAACTCATATACTCAGCAACAATTACATCTTTATTTCTCATTTCTTATTTATCTTCAAAAATATTTGATGTTTATTGCGTTAGGAAATATTTATAACTTGCAGTTACACTTATCTTTTGCTGTGGGAAAAAAACTAGCATTCAGATAATCAATGCTTTCTTATCCAACATCGCAAGCTGATTGGACGTTAAAAAACATAAAATATTTAGATGTAAGCACTTCTGTTTTACTTGAATTTAACTCTCTTTACTTAACTTTTATAATAACTTTTATAATTTACCAATAACTTTATGAATATCATGTTTTTACTGTATAATATTTCTGATTATCTTATCACTATTTATTATAATAATTAGAATCACATTTTACTTAAAACGCCCGCAACATCGCGCGGGTATCAAAGCTAGTAGCTTTCTAAAGGTTTGTTTGGAGTGTATTAAATTTTGTTTTTTTAATGTTATTTTTTTTAATATTTAAGGATAATATTTTTTAAAAATTATTTTTTATATCAAAATAATTTAATAATAATAATAAATAATTTAAAGCTAATTTAAAAAAAAAACATCATTGAACAGAAATGTCAAACAAAACTGAAATGATTTTGTTTAGGATTTAACTTGTTATTTTATTTTGTTGAGATTTATATTTTCATCCTTAAACTTCTATTAAAATCAATTATGTATTTCTTAAATGTAAATCTTTTCTAACCATGAGCTAAATTATGAATTAAAATTATATAAAGACAATTCAAGGTAAAATTAGATAAAGATTCACCATGAAGTTTGGAGGTTGATGATAGATCTTTTTATCTTTTCCATCATGTGAAGGTTATAGTTTTTCTATATAATTTGTCTGTAATCATATCCTTGATTTGTGTTTGAATTACCAATTGTTTTTGGTTAATTATTTTTTTGTAATAGTTATCAATTCATCATGGTAAAATCATTTTTAAAAAAATATTGTTCAAACAAAATCAATCAATATCTTTTAACTCTTAAATCTGTTTTCTTTTGAAATTAATAATTAATAGAATTCCATCAAGTAATCTTCTTTGATTATTAATAATATAACATCTTTGGTAATATATCTACATCAAAATATGTTTTTTCTATTATTTGTTATTTCTCATGAAACTAATGAAACTAATAGAATGTACAAAGTTATTCCATTTAATACTAAACTTAAGTTAGGTTAACCCGAATATTTTTATATTAAAAAAAAGTTAAAACAATATTATTTTCTAAAGAAAAATATTAACTAATTTTCATTGGATCAATTAAGTTATGAATTAACTCATCAAATTAATCGAGTCATATTGATTCAACTCTAAACTAATTTTGTTTAGAGCTAGCCTTCGCTAAAAAATGAATTCATCGAGTCTCAAATTAACCAGCTACGGGTGTTGTAGCATTTACCAAATTAAAAGGAAAGTTAAATGACATATGAATTTCATTGTAGCTCTAGATACAGATTAATGTAGATTACGATAGTAAAATTATTATTTTACCCTTTAGTGACCTAAATTTTTGCCTTCATAGGGGTATTTGAGTCTTTTTGTTTGTCTCAGTGGTCATTTGAAGATTACCATTTTACCTTTTAGTGACTTAAATGTAAGCCTTCAATTTAAGGGTATTTCAATCTTTTCATTTGACTCAGTGGTCATTTGAAGATTGTTTGGGGTGTTCGCGTCTTTTTCAATTTTTTAACATAGTAAAAATACTCTTTTATCCCTAAAGTCAATAAAATTTAGAACTGTTGATCAAAGATTTTCTTATTTTTTCACAATATTAGTAACAATAAAAAATATTTCATTGACCTTATGATCAAAAAAGAATGAGCTATTGGACAAGGGTATTTCAAGTTTTTGTAATTTTCATGTATAGTAAAATAACGCTTTTTGACCCATAAAAGACAAAAAAAAAAAAGCTTTGTCTTTGGGAGTATTTTTACATGGGCATTTTGTGTAATTAAGAGGACCATGAGAGCGTTTTAGTAATTTTTTTACGTTTCTTTTTTATTTTTTAATTTAAAAGTTGTTGGCGCGTGTTGCACACGCCTTAGCAAGTGAGCGACACCCGTTCTATTAAGGAGGTGCGTTTGACGCTTTCCGGTGGAAAAATCTGGCTATCCACCGTCTAATTAGATTCGCAACCATGCATTCTTTAACATGATGTGACGCGTGTAGACAAATAATGGTTGGATTATTGTTGGTGATTGATTGCTTATGTTTTTTTTCTTTCTTTTCTCTCTCTTGACAACTAAAGTGCACAATTATTCTCTTTGTTTGTTGTTTGTCAATTTCAATCCTCATTATTTTTCAATTTTGTCCTTCAATTACAATTTCTTAGCAGGGTCCATTACTTAGGCCAACCAAGTTCCAAGTAAACGTGGGTTAGTCATGTTTACAATACCCAAGTAAGTTGTGTTTGACATGTTTGTCAGATCCAAGAAACATGGATTTGACATGGGTTAGATATGTTTGCCAGATCTAAGTACCTTATGTTTGGTGTGGTAGTCAGACCCAAAGGACTTACGCCTGACAAACATGTCTAACCCATATCAGAACCACGACGCTTGGATCTGGTAACTATATCAGACCAACATTACTCTGGTATGACAACCACGCCAGATTCAAGGTACTTGGTATGCAAAGCCCATGGTGCTTAGGTCTAACAACCATTAAATTGAATAATTTATTTTGGATCAGTTCCCACGCGATTTAATTTGAAACTCGAGCAGGCAAAAAATCAAGTTGATAGGTTTCAAGATCAAACTATTTAATTAGATTTAATGATATTGTCAAAAAAAAATCTCTATATTTTAAAAAAAATCTTCGTATTTAATATTTTTTATATAAATTTAAAAATAATAGCCTGACTCCGTAACAGAGCACGGAAATATTCTGGTATACTTGTATATAGGGTTAGCAGATGGGTGAATTGGGTGGGGGGAAAAAAGTATTGCAGGACATTTTATTGTTTGTCTTAACCTTAAAATTTGTAAATCTCTACCCCGACTTGCTTTTGACCCGTAGAATATTCGAGTAAACTGAGCTAGTCAAGCACAATTCTAACCCTCTCTTCCAACATCAATTTTATACATAAACAAATCCCCAATCAACTGCAATAAATTTTAATCAAATTCAATGAAGATGAAATGAGAAGTTTCACCGTCCAATTAAGAAGAATTTATAACTTTCCCTTCTGAATTACTATGGACTAAAGAAAAAGAGGGGAAGCACTAAAAGAGTACTAGTGTGTGTTTAGAATATTGATAGTTTTTATGGTTACGGTTTATCATCTCTGCAGAGGCTAAGAACTTGAGACTGGCTCTGAAGGCAGCAGAACTGTAGAAGCATTTTGCAATTGAAATTCGTCAAGTGCATTGAAGGTGATTCTTACAACTAACACGAGCATCTCTTTTTATTTTATTTTATTTTATTTTATTTTTATCAGAATTGTAGTTTGCTTTTAACGTCTTCTGAAATACCGTTTTGCATCATTCACCAATCCTTGGTGAGAGAACTGCAAAATGGACGAGGAACTAAAATGCAACAAAAGGAAGCTATATTTAAGATATATATAGCTTGTGGAACTGCTG
>Ga0307510_10011073_pt1 | contig 10720 bp, 6 predicted proteins | sample 12_EM_MG_FD_207224 | JGI IMG/M metagenome (GOLD analysis project Ga0307510, IMG submission 207224) | Populus trichocarpa ectomycorrhiza microbial communities from riparian zone in the Pacific Northwest, United States - 12_EM | ecosystem: Host-associated > Plants > Roots > Unclassified | place... | reverse complement strand
GGGGGGGGCTCTTCTATACATTTGATAATTTGATTTGATTGTTTATAAATTATTGCTCTTATTATTTTTATTTTTATTTTGTAGTTAGGACTTAGGCCTAAACCAAATCTTTCTTTTTAGTGTATGGTTTATTAATAATCTTATCTTGTTATATTTACCACCGACCTACTGGTCCTATAGGGTTTTATTCCTTTCCAAATTTAACTATTGACCAGTAGTGTAATCACAAATTTGTTTACGAGATTAGGAGGAATATTGGTGATTAGGACTGTAATTAACCACCTAACATATTGTTTTGATCCTTTTGGATATTTTTCTTGGTTTTATTCTTTAGAATATTCCTACTTGTTTAATTTCAAATTCAATTTAAATCAAAGACCGATTCTATAAACTATTGAATTGATTTATTATATTTGATTGGCCAGTTTAATAACACCACCGTACCTTCTAAGATGTGATGGAAAGATAGGTTTAAAGTTTTTATTTTTATTTTTTAAGAAGTCTAGTGTTTGTTTTTTAAAGTGTTTTTTATACTGAAATGTATTAAAATAATATATTTTTTTATTTTTTTAAAATTAATGCATTAAAATGATCCAAAATATATATAAAAAATAATTTTTAATATTTTTTAAAAATACAGGTTAGCTCGTGTTTCCAGACTGGCTGTTAGAAAATTTGTTTGAAAGGCGTTTGATATTTATGTTTTTTTTTCAGTTTAACATGGATGTTCGGGCCAGCTTGTGCGCACCTCGACTAATCTCACGGGCCCTGAAGTTAATGACCATGTAAGCCTACAGTGACCATCATATGAGTAACCACATGGCTCAAACCTGAGACCATAGAAAACACAAATCTCTTAATCTCAAACTCTTATCACTTGAACATCATCTTTTTATAGCTTGAATAAAGGTTTTATAGACCTTTGACTATTTATATAGATTTTTATAATATCCTTATAAGTATTTTACTCGCTGGAAAATGACTAATAAAGATAATATAAGATCGTGTTAATTATTTAGAACGAGTCAAGGCTTCTGCCACGTATAAAGCCTTGACTTTTCTTCCCAGTTTCCTTGTAGGATGCTTCCTCCTCCATCCCTCCCAGTTGCTGCTCGGAAATTATCTCAGTCGCCGTCATATAGGCTCACAAAATCCTCCTCCCACAATGACTTTCAGCACCGGCCGCCCACCTGGGATTTCCGCTCCTGCTGTTCCCTTTGCGGCTGATTTCTAGTCCACCCGGGTCCTCATCGGATTTTAAGTGGGAGTTCAAGGAATGGAAAAAGGGTATATCCAATATTCCAAAGGCTCAAAGCCAAATAGAAGTTCAAACGAAGAAGAAAAAAAGAAAGCCCCACCCCACACGGAGAATTAGAAATTGTTTGTTTGCTAATAATAAAATTAAATTTTAAAAAATAAAAATATATTATTTTAATATATTTTCGAATAAAAAACAATTTAAAAAATAATTATACTCTTAAATAATATCTACTTTTATGTGATGTCTAAGATATTAACAACATCCATGCCACAAATACCGTGTAAAAATCATAATTATTAAATCTTATATAAAGTGAATTTGTTGTAAATTGAATAAGTTAATTTATATTTTTTATAAAAAATAAATTATCCAGAAAAAAACAAAGTTGGATAAGATAGAATCGGCCGGTCGGGTCAAGTTGAATCTTATAGCTAGCCTAAAATGTTTGGCAAAACCTTAAATTCCGGCAATTTCACTAGTATATAGCTCCCTCGCCATTATTGCATCGGCAAAGTTCAAATGACCATTCACTTGGATTGTGCTCCACACTTCCACTTGCTCATAGAAAAAGAAAGAAGGTATTTTCCACTTGAGTACCTTCTTCAATGGTGTTGTTTAAGCTTGAGATTCAAGTTAAAGCTTGATTGATTTGTTAATTTAATATTAAATGAGCAAGTCAATGATGAGGATGAGTGAGGCTTAAGACGTAATTAAGAGATTCAACTCCTTCACTAATTACCATCAAGGACCAAGGCACGCCCACACAGCAATTTGCCCCCATCTCCCGCTAGGTCAACTAATTAACATGATCATTAATGCTTGGAGACCCTTTTCAATGGAGAAGGAAAAGAGGTCAAATACAGTCAAAATGGATTTGATTAGGCGACAATGATCATGATTATGTCCTGGTAGTGGATCTTCCCTTGGATATGTAAGAATCCGTTAAGTAAAGTGCTTGCTTTGCAGCCCCCCTCCCCTCGAACATGGAAAAAAAGGGAAAAGAGGAGAGAAGTGCTTGCTTTTTTCTTCGGCTAGCATCTTGTGCTAAGTCAAAAGTTCTGTAGAGGAACCACATTTTTGTGCTGAAATTTGTGAGGAGGTGTTTCTAGTTGTAGCTAAAGTTTTACACAAATGCTCAAGGCTTGGCTTCTAGGGTGTTTGGATTCTTGTTTGAAATAGAGTTTTTTTAATTGTTTTAACTATACCAATAATCTTTGTGATTGATCTACTATAAATGAACTAGACAGGAAATTCCAAATAGTAAAATACTAGTTGTGATGGTCAAAATGTTAGGAAGTAGTAGCGAGAGTATTGATTCAAATGATTCAGTTTAGATTCAAAAATTTAACTAAATTGATTTGTTTTTTTAAAATTTTGATTCAAGCGTGTTTAGGAATATAGTTGTGGTTGTTTTTTAAAGTGTTTTTCACTCAGAAGTGTATTAAAATAATATATTTTTTATTTTTTAAAAATTATTTTTGATATTAGCTCATCAAAATGATCTAAAAACACCAAAAAATAATTAATTTGAAACAAAGAAGAAAATAAAAAATTTCAAATTTTTTCAAAAACTTTTTGAAACGCAAAAACAAAGAGGGTAAAATTAACCAAACACAACTTAATAGTTAGGTTAGATTTTATTTTTTAAAAATCTAAATAAATCCAATTTAATTCATGGACATTTTAGTTACGATGTCCCTGACAAATTTTAACTTAATGGGACTTTAGTTTTTAGTGGATTTGTTGTATTCGGTTTAATTTACATCGGTTTGGTTTTTTCAAATTGTATTTTGTTTTTTAGTTCAATTTTTTCAGTTCTGGTTTTTCAAATCAAAACTAAACTAAATTCTTTTAATTTTCTAATTCAAATTATCCAAAAAATAAAATAAAAAACTATCCAATTCATTTAATTTCGAATTCATTCTTACATATATTTCAAATAATTCAGTTGAATTAGAATTCATGAACAAGCCCGTGGTTCTTAGCAGTGGGGTTTTAATTGTTGAACTGATAGCAACCAACCTTAGCTAGGCTAAAAGGAAAGATTCACCAATCTTAGCTTGTGGAAGAGGAAACCAGAGGAAGGAGACTAATAAGAGGATATGAGCAGTCAACAAAGTCAGGCGCAATGATTTTGGACAAAGAAAAGCACGAAAAAGAGAAAAAGAAACCACAGAAAAAGATCGATGAGAGATTAGACAGCAACTGAAGTGTAGATGACAATAATCTTTTCGTTGTTAGTTGGTTAGTGATCTCACTCCGTTTTCTCTCAATTTCATCCCTTTGAAATTCTTTTTATCAATTTCATGCCCGATGTTTTATATGTTTTTCAATTGGATCCTTTCATTTGAAGCTGTCGCAGTTGTTTGACGAAAACAAAGGTCAAAATCTCTTCAAAATGGCATGTTTAATTGTATAAAATAATAGAAAACACGCCTGTTAATATCCTGGAAGTCAATTGACGCATGCTTAACACTTTTGTAATCAAGTTGATTAAGAGCTTGTTTCTCGTTATAGTAATGGTTGCTTTTCAAAACCTTTTTAGTTTGAAAATTTATTAAAACAATATTTTTTATTTTTTTAAATTTATTTTTAATATTAGTACGTCAAAATGATCAAAAAACACCAAAACTAAACTAATTTGAAACAAAAAAAAAATTAAAATTTCTGGAAACGATGTTTTGATCGTAATAACAAACGATCTAAGTGTGTTTAGCAATGCGATGCATATTGCTTTTACAAAAGCTCTTTTGAATTGCAAATATATTGAATTGATATTTTTTTCAAAAAATATTTATTTTTCTTACCTCAACACATCAAGATCATTAAAAAAATCTAAAAATGTATTAATTTGATGCATTTTAAAGAGAAAAATAAATTGAAATGTATCAATTTGATCCCTGAATAATTATGCTAGGGATCTAATTGGAAGTTGGTGGGCAATTAGAGATTAATATGGAGTTTCCCTTTTGTTTTCCCTTAGAAATTCGAAATCTAATAATAATGAAATCGAGATCGAGTGAGACAACAAGCAATCGGGAGGGACAGAGGCTATAGCTCACCAAACTTCTACTTTTCCTTTCTGTTCTTTCCCCCCTCTCCTCTCCCTAACCATTTACTTTCTTACATTTTGGGCCTCGAAAAAGAAGTGGAATTCCAAGACAAGGGGATGATCATACAGGCATGTGTTGGCAGAGGCAGCAAGCAATTGTAGACAAAAACATGAACATGAAAGAAATATCTTGCATGCATGGAGATGAGCTGTTCTCCGCATGCTCATTATTGATCATCTTTAACGTTGTCCATCGAATGTTGGGCCTTACACAGATCTAGCACTGTGCCCTGCACTTTCCACCTTTTGTCAATCATCTTTAACAATCATGAAAGAGATGCAGGAGAATAAATGAGAGACCCAGAGGGAGCCATGAGACAATTACAGCAGATTATAATGGTGTCACATAAACTCTGCCCACCGTTAGATCAATCTTTAGATTGGATCTTAAAACTATACTTAGATATATCCTCATGTTAGTTTATAAGTCAACCAAAATAAAGTTACTATTTTCCTTTCATATTGACGCATTCAAATAAATAAGATAATATTTGCCGGTTTGGTTCCTATCCTAAGATAAAGGAAGACAAAATAAACTTCTAGCTTAATTGATTAGGATTTAGATTTATTCTTTAGAAATTACTAGTTTGAGTCTCACAAATCTTAAAATCATTGAAAATTTACATGGTCGTTACTTTTAGGACCAGTGGAATTAATCGAAGTAAGTACAAACTAACCCGAACACCCGCGTTAATAATAATAAAAAAAAAACAAGATACAGACCACCCACTAGCCCTATCCCTTGGAGTTTTTCTAGGACTGGTGTGGAAGAACCATCGCGTAACACTAATTTCACAGCATAATTGTTCATCTATCAATGTGCTTTGCTTGTATTGTATTTAGCTTCCATTAGCAGTCTACAAGGGTGATGCCAGCTGCTTATAGAGATCTGCTAACAGTACTGATGGTATTGAATTATCTTTGGAAAACATGGAGGGGGAGGGAAGGAAATTTTCACCTTCTTTCTTTCCATATCTGAGGGGGAATAAAGGAAAGGTCTCAGAGGGATGCATGGCTACAATGTGTATCTTTCTTGACAGAGAATTGAATTTCCATGGAAGACTTGATGTTAAATTTTTATTTTGGCAATCAAGAAGGCCAACCTCATTTCTACTTGTTTGTCACAAAGATTAGATTACAATATCCAGTGGTACATCTACTCATCAATGTCAACCGCACACATCAAAGACAAATAAGCTAGTGGCTATAAGGTGAACTCATAAAGTTAGTGGAACATTTTACTCCTGCAGCTTTGTCCAAAAATCACTTCAATTCAGCTTCTGGTGTAACCATTTGAACAGGCAGCAACGCAGGATTTTGAGTCTTTCCCGATGCCTTGTGCACTGCAGCAACTTCACCAGGTTTTGTTGAGTCCATAATGTGAGTAATCCATTTCTCATTTTCCTTGACAAGTGGATACCAAGGGAGCAGAGAAGCTACATGTCCATCCCATCCCTAGAAGCATGAGATCAAACTTTGGGAACCTAGTCGCTGATGATTTGGCGAAAGAGAAGTAAGTACCTTCCACTTAATTAAAGAATAACATGATCTCAACAGGAACTATAGGATCATGAAGCTGAATATTAAAAATCTGTGAAACAACAAGTGAGGTTGTATCTGCAAAAATGATTCTCTTTAAAAATGCTACTGAATGACATTCCGTATAACACAAGTCTTTCCATTGATCAAATACAAGAAGAAAACTCAATCCTCAACTATCACTGAGATTACATCATCGAGTGGCACATCTACTGATCAACAACCCAGCAGAAAACAACCATGCTACTAGTAACTCTTATTTGGATGAACTTGTAAGGCTACATTTGCGCTCCTACAGCTTTGAAGCTGCATCTTTGTCCAAAAACCACTTCAACTCCCCTTCAGGTGAAACCATTTGAACAGGAAACACGTCAGAGTTTTGACTCTTTCCCAATGCTGTCTGCACTACGCTAGCTTTACCAGCACCGCATACCACAAGAGCGATATATGAAGATGAGTTGATGACAGGGAAGGTAAATGTAATTCTCCCAGGAGGTGGTTTTGGGGAATCTGTGATGTGAGTAACCCATTTCTGATTTTCCTTGAGGAGTGGGTGGCCAGGGAACAGAGAGGCTACATGTCCATCTGGGCCCATGCCCACAAGCATGAGATCGAACTTTGGGAACCCACTCACTGAAGATTTCTCTATCACACCAGTATGAACCAAATGTTTGAGACAAGTTTCATAATCATCGGCAGCACCCTCAGCTGACAGTGCATCGTTGATGGCATAGACATTACCAGGGGGAATTGGTACCTGCCAAGAATTAAAGGAGCAAAAAGAAAGAAAAAGGTTTTACCTTGTGATTGAATATTACAAGACTATAAACTAAAATAGAAAATGAAATATCATGAAGAAAAAGATGTAGGCTTCATGTATTAAATCACAAGAAACACTTATAGTAGATCAATTTTTAACATACATGACTTCTTATGTGAGATTTGAATCGCTACGCTGAGACCACTTCATCATAATTTGCAACTGAGACCACTTCATCATAATTTCCAAAGCTATTGAACCCATACATTACTTGTAGATGCAGCTTGAATTCTTCAATGGCCTCGCCGTACATTGTTTGTTTAGACCTGCCTAGTGATAGAGCTTCATTTTTTTTCATGTGTCAAAGTAAATAAATGTTGAAAAAGCCATTTTCACTTTCATGGGCAAAGCAAAAAAAGAGTCCACAGTTTCTTCTATTTATTATGCTCAGATTCCTTGGACAATGTGGGCCTAAATCATTGCCAGTAGACATCCAAGAACACAGCTAAACAGACTACAATATTACTAAGAAGAAAGAGTTGCATACCTTCGAAAGAAAACCATCAAAAGCAAGTTTGTAGTTACTGTCTGGATGATCTTTAGGAACAACTCTCTCATCCACCCAAAAGACATGCCATTTCGACCAATCTATTGAATCCACATAAGGTGCCTCCACTAATTTCCTGAACCCCACAACAAGAAATGACAAACCAACAAAACCCATCATCATGAATCCAATAATGAACAAAAAAATATGAGCTTGACTGATTTGATCAAGCTAGACTGCAGTGACAAATACCTGAGGGACTTGATGAGAGAACCACCAGACACAACAACAGTGAAAAACCCTCTTTCTTTGGCAAATTTATCAGATAAATCAGCTGTGTATTTTGCAAGAGACACAACCAGTTCCTCTTCTGTATCAAACACTTCCACAACCTTCTTGTTTTTCTGGTCAACGGTGGTGATCCCAGAAGAAGCCATGGACGATGCCTTTGTTGTTGTTGTTGCTGTTCTTCTTGATATCTTTAAAGCAGAACTGATCGAGCAATTGAGTTTCTTGAAATTCAACGATAGCTGAGGTAGATGGGTTATAGAAATGGAAAAGGGTCTGCACAGTTTAGGCAGGGAAGTGGAGAAAGTGAGAGATGAAGCAGCAGTAGCCATGGAAAGAGGGAGAGATTTATTTATAGCCGTTTGATCCTTTGAAGCACCGGTGATTCTTCTGTTGATCAGGGATTAATGGTAGGTGAAGGAGAGATTTTGGGGTTTTGGGTTTCTTTGATGAGGTGGCGTTACAAACTATGCTGATAGAGTCACACGTGTACTAGAGCATGGAGTGGGTCCCACTAAGACAGTTTTGGAAGCTGTGATTGGTTGTTTCTCTTACAAGTACACACAGACAGGAACCTTGTAACTGATATAACCCTTCCAAGATCTCAAAAAGACCAAAACCTCGCCAAAAAAGAAAAAGAAAAAGAAAAAAGATTAGGAATGTTTGGTAAGACTCGGAAACTCAACTTGGTTCCTTTGAGTAATGCGTTTGGTATAAAAAATATTAAGTTTGATTTATTTTTTTTAATTTTAATATATTAATATTAAAAATAAAAAATATATATATTCTAAATAAAAAATACTCTTAAAAAACATCTTGTATTTAGTCCTTAATAATTTGGGTCATAAATTGCAGTTGATTATAAGCATTTAAAAAAAAAAATTCAAAATATACACAATTTATAATAATAGAGAGACTCATAAATGAGTGTTGTGTTTACATGATTAAGACACAACCGGTTTAAACCGATTTGACTCGATTTTTTTGGTTTGGTTCGGTTTTGACTCGGTTTTTTTGGTTTTTGCTCAGTTTTTTCTGGTCTGGGTTCGGTTCAGTTCGGTTTCAGGCTTATAAAACCAAAACCGAACTGAACCGGTCGGTTTTTTCAAAATTTTAATCAGTTTAATCGGTTTTTTTTCATGGTTCGGTTTTTTCAGTTATTTTTTTTTCCAGTTTTCCCGGTTTAATTAATTTTTCAATTTTTTTTGCTCATCTCTAATCATTAAAACGGATCCATATACTGTAATAGTAGATTTTTTTTTTCTTTACATCGAATTGATCATACTCATAAAGTAATTAACATTTAATTTTAAAATAATGGATAGTAGATGGAAGTTTTCGCATGCTGTTTTCAAATAATATTAATTTTTTAATTGATGAGCAAATTTGATAATGATATAGTCATTAGTTATTAAACTCCATCGAGAAATTCACTCCACACAAAATCCGAACAGCAGATAAAGAGGATTTGCATAATAAAAAAAATGATAATATTTCAAAAAAAATTTTAATAAAACGAACGTTCTGGGAAGAAAAAGAAAACGTATTTTTAGGATTATAGTCAATTACAAGCAGTAACAGCGAAGGGCACTTTTCCATCTTGCATATTCTAATTAATTGATTAATATAAACACAATTCAAGCACTTCAAAAGGGAAAAATAAATTAGGTAGATCATTCGCCATGGTCATAAAATGTCGAAGGTTGAAGGTCAGGGAGGATTGAAGAGCTGAAGGGAACTTGGGATGAGATAATCTGTGTGTGGTGCCTCCTGATTAAGGGGATTAATGATTCATATCATTGATTTATAAAGGTGTTGTTTTTAAATAAAAAAAAACCATTCTTTATGTATTATTCAAATCACGAGTGAGTTAATTCATTGAATCACTTGAGTTTAATCACGTTATTACTTTTTATAATTCAAAAATAAATCTAACTTGAACTAGACTCTAAATTAATGTATAATTAGATTGATCTATTTCATCAAATTTAATGCTCATCTTTATACTTTATGATTTTGCATTCCATCCATAATAATTTATTAAGTTTGATAATCACTCGAGTTTAATTATGTTATTATTTTTTATAATTAAAAAAAACTCTAATTTTAATTGGATTTTAAATTGAGGAGTAATTAGATTGACTTACTTCATCAAGTTTAGTAATACTCATCTTTATACTTTATGATTTTGACTTTTCATCCATAATAATCTATTAAGTTTAATTAAAATTGTTAATATATCATTAAAAAAAGTCATTAATTTTGAAGAAAATAACAAAGTTTTGATGATTGGAGATCCATACTTTAATTAGTTTTTAGTCTTTTGTTATTATTTATCATGTGAAAGTATTTTTTTAGGTTTTATTATTGTTTTCATTGCTAAAAAAGGTTTTTTTTTTTTTTTTGTACATGTGGAGACAAGTTTCATTATATTAGATTTTGGAAGAGCCACGCATATTAATTATTATCATTTTTAGTAAGAGTGTTTTGTTTTTATATTTTAAAAGTGTTTTTAAAAAATATTATTTTTAATTTTTTTATTTATTTCAAATTATTTTAATATACTGATATCAAAAATAAATTTTAAAAAATAAAAAATATATATTATTTTAATATATTTTTAAACAAAAAACACTTTAAATAATAACCATTACTATAATACTAAACAAATTCTAAATAATGATACTGATTTTTTAAAAATTCTTTCCAAAATCAATTCTTAAAAAGTAATTTATGTTCAAAGCGAATCCTATTCCTATATTGCACAAATCTGATATGATTTTTTGAAAAACCAATTGGAAAACATTTTATTTTATATAACCAGAATTATTAGCAAAGAGTAATGCTAATCTTGCAAGAACTAAATATTAAATATTTTCATAAAAATATTACACAACAAAATTGACTTTGAGAAATACAAGAATTAATTAAACTTTAATGACATTTAAAAAAAAGAAGAAGAAAATAACTATAATCCTATTCTGGTTTAGTAATCCCACAATCCTCAAAAACAAACACCGCCTAAAAACACAAGAGAAACCCTAGCTGTCTTACTATATAAAAAAGCAAGCTCAAATGGAGGCCTCACTCTTGGCACAATGCAGATCTTTGTGAAAACCCTAACTGGCAAAACCATCACTCTTGAGGTCGAATCTAGTGATACTATTGACAATGTTAAAGCCAAAATCCAGGACAAGGAAGGTATTAGTTCAT
>Ga0307510_10011072_pt1 | contig 10720 bp, 15 predicted proteins | sample 12_EM_MG_FD_207224 | JGI IMG/M metagenome (GOLD analysis project Ga0307510, IMG submission 207224) | Populus trichocarpa ectomycorrhiza microbial communities from riparian zone in the Pacific Northwest, United States - 12_EM | ecosystem: Host-associated > Plants > Roots > Unclassified | place... | reverse complement strand
GTACCGGTTCTATATGATTTGATTTTTATAGAAGGAAACTCTCATTTCTATAATCATATCAAACCAGGTAAAATATTCTACATGATTTGATATCATTTGACCTCGTGAGACGCATTTCCCGCTGGGCCTCAGGGCTTGTGTAACGAATATTCAGGGTCGCTTGTTTTGGATACATTCCACCCCCTCTGTGGAACTGCCTTACCCGACTCGGAATCTCTCCGGTCCCACATTGATCACATTGCCACCCATATTTTCCAAGACGATACGTGTTGGCCCCTGGGCTCCTCCCTCTTCTACCTGGGGCTTCTACCCCCCCTTTTACCCATGAACCAGCCATATTCCTCTCTACCCACAGACCCCCATTGTCTTCTCACTTGCGTGGCACATTCTCGTCACACCTCTGCCATAGTGCCATTCGGCTTGCTGCACGCATTTGTGGTATCGTTTTCCGCCAAAAACGCTTTGACCAAATCACCCTCGCCCAGTGGTTAGGACATTGGTTCGCACGGGTCTGGCCTTAAGTTGCCTACTCACTTACAACACCTCCTTCATCCGTAGCCTTCTTCTGTTATGCTGCTTGTTCATCATATTCTATATTTTGTCCTACATTTTTTCACATTCTTTGGTATTCTGCATCCTTTTACACGCAAGCCACCGAGGTCGGGTAGTTTCTGGCCTTACTTTGTCTACCCATTTACAACACCTCCTTCATCCGTACTGCTTGTTAGTTGCTCTACATTACGAACCGGGTATTACTTTTCACATCCTTTCTCACGAGCCAACGAGGTAGTGCAGTTTTTGAGCTGTATTACATTGTGTAGTTATAATCACTTATCACTATTTCGGAAGGTGAAAACAACTTGCGATTTGTGTGGCGGGTGTGCGTCTCCTTGTGCCCCGATACAGTTAATTGGTGCTTCCCAGAACAGAGTGATAGAACTCAAGGGCGGAAGTACCCGGAAAACATCCGTGTTTGCAAGGTGTAACGAGAGGCACTCGTTCCACACCAGGTCCACCTGATATCTGAAATGACAGTCCGTCGATTTGCATGCTTACAATTTTGCAGGCTGGGGCTTAATGTCTACAGGAACTCCAGGTAGATGGGGTGATCACCGTGTAGATTAGGCCAGTATTGATAATGACAGATCAGAAATGTCCTATGGATCACTCGGACGAACTCATGAAAGCACACCGCGCGCGCCTCCACCAGCTAACCCGAGTATATATCTGCGCTAGCAAGCCAAGCACGCGTCCGCACCTAGTAATCCCCCCTCTTCCTCATCTTGTATTGACCGTCCAACACCAGTGGCACGCGGGTGCCTCTTCGCGCCATCGACAAACGACCCACCAAGCACGCTTCGTACATCGCCCTCTGAGTCCGCCACGAGCTCACCACTCACGCTTGGGATCGGCATCGGTGTCGCCTTCTTCGCCGATGAAGACGTGGCAGAGGAAGACGGCAGGGAAAGCTGCTGCTGCGGAGTGGTGAGCCATACGGACCCGTCCGAGTCGCGCGCGACACTCTGAACCATCCCAGACTGGTACACGGTTCCCGTCGACAGTCCGAGCATCATCGACGTCGCCCCAAATCCGAGGCTTCCGCAGACGGCCCCACTGCGTCGCGGCACAGCCGCGGTCTGCGACTCGTGCGGCGCCCGTTCGTACTCCCATTCGCGCTCTGTGACGCCCACGATAGCTATGTCCAGGGGGCGGGGAGTGCGGTCGTCTTCGGTGCGCCGCGCAGAGAGGTCCACGATGCGCGAGAGTATAGCGAGCCAGTTGGATCTGTTGGGATCCATTCTGGGTGCGCTGCTTTGAACGACACGAACGACTTTTCCATCTTTCCGTCGTTCGACATCAGCCGTGCGTCTGATACCTTCGTCGGCGCACCAAACTGCGCATGTACACGTAGAGGTGAGAGTCAGCGAGCGGGAATGAAAGACAGAATGTGACGGACCTTGACATTGCCGCGTCGCTGGAAGTCAAACACGGCAAAGCTACGAACATACCTAGTCCGTCTACGTGGACCGTAAACTCGCAGAAAAGGTCGACGATTGCCGGCGCGCATGGAGGCAGCGGAAACCAGATGATGAACGGCGTCAACACAACGCTCGCAAGTTCCGTCGCGAAAGTCACTGCTTTCATAGCGAAAAACTTTCCGAATTGCGTGTGCACTGTCTTGGAGTGGAGCTGTTCCCGTCATTCGTCCGGAGGGAAATGCGTGTGCTGAACGATCGCCCTCATGAGCACTTCCGAGTCGAACACACTGTTATCTTTGGGGATCACGCGGTGCGCAACCGCCAGAATACCACTAAAGACTGAAAGGTAGAAGAAGACAGAGCGACGAGGGATGATCTCGAGGCGGATGAAAAGGTCGGAGTCGATGACCGTGGCGAGAAGGACGGCGTGAAAAGAACCAGCCACAAACGCTGTGAATCTGACCATTGGGTCAACTCGAATATTGAACCAAAATGTTACTGGGTCTCACTTCGTGACAATTGCCAGCTGTTCGCTGGGAAACTGGGCCAGATACATTTAGGATATGGTTCGTTGAGACGCCGTTCAAACAGGTGGGGAAGTTTGTCGAATTCCCGGAACTTCCACTGTGTAAAGGGGGTTGTATGCGCGGCCGCTGATTGAACACGGGTTCTGTAAGACCCCTTCCTCTTCTTCACAATGAGATTTGCCACGTCCTGTGAAGAGAAGGCCGTACCTCGAGGTATCGGAAGAACGATATATCACGATGAACAGCGCGAAAATGGCGTTCAAGATACTGATGAATATAAAACGTCTTCTCAGCCTGAAGAATCCCATCAATCATGGTTCCAAGATAACCTTGTAAATGACGCACGCTGTTGCCTTTCAGGGACACATTCCTTCCTCAAACAAATATCCCATCAGAAAAAATTGGAGGTTCCACTCCAGGGCATGCGTAAATGTCCGGCCTTTGCCCCCCTCTGGAGGCAACCGGGGATTGAGTGGCAAATGCAAAGTCAAGGAGCTCTTTGATAAACAGAGTGATATTTTCTTATCACATGATTCGACTTGATGTTTTAAGTGTAGGCCGCGATTCCGAGAATCCGAGAACGCGCAAAGTGAAATCGTTACGGGCACAAGATGCTTAAGGTGGAAGCATGCAAAACAAAGGGAGAGGAATGGGATGGCCTATGATTGTCTGCCTTGCCTGGGAGGCAAGCAGGTTTAAATATGAGACAAGTATACTACATGCAAATCGCTTCTAGGTGCGCAACAGCGAGCGCCAAGACGACGAGGGTAGGGGGGAAGCGGCGACGTTTCACAGTCAAAGGACTAAGGTAAAAGGGGAAACTGTGGAAAGCGAAAGGAGATAGAGAAACATACTACGAAGAGAGACATAGCGATGTGGTCCAGACCTACGAAGGACATGGAAACGACGGATTTTCGAGGTGCCGCGTGTTTGTGGCGCTGGCCAGCGATGTCTGGGCGATACGCGAGTCTTCGGTGGTAATAATTGGGGCGCGATGACAGGGAGAAACTGGGCTGTTAGGAGAAAGGGGTCGATCGTGCAAAGGATTGGAGGCGAGGCATATGGGACGAGGGCGAGCGAAGGGGGCTACGCGCGTCTGGCTTGTAGGGCGCAGTTCAACACGCCTTCCCGGAAACAGCCGTATTGACCCTCGCATAGCGGCTATTTTGTCCGCAGTTTCGCCGAGACATGTGGACTTCATCGCAAGCCAGGCCTTCACACGTCTCACACAACTAGAGCTGCGGTAACACTTAGGGCCTGTTCGGGAACCAACTTGCATTTGGAAATACCAGCCAAAGTGATTTTTCATTGAAATAGAATTTGAGTTTGAAATTTTGTGCTGTTCAGGAACAAAAACGGGCGTGTGAAATTGTATTTCGATTCCAAATAGCGCCAGCCAAATCCAAATGCACCTCCGACCCTTGATTTCGTCCAAATTGTGTGACTGTGTGACAGCGCGTGTGACGTGTGTTACTCATGTGATGCACCAACAACTGCACATTTCCCCCTCATGTGCGCATTCCAGGTCATGTGTTCTCTCACTTGGTTGTGATTGTGAGGTGGGCTTTTCTCGCGGCGTTGTACGTAAAATGTCACGCTCCCAAAGAGGACATGTCCAGTAGTTTGGTTTCCCTTATTGACAGCTGTCAAACATTCGTACTCAGACAAATAAAAAGATCTCGGAATAAGTAATGTAAGCAAAACAAACATATTGCTCTAAAAAACATTTGTCGCTTGGAAATACATGATGTAAGCAAAACATATGCTCGCTAAGGCACGTCCCTTAGCATGGAATGATAAGTCAAGCCCCAGGGGGCAAATGCACACACGCAAGGGCATTCCCGGGCATAACTTGAGCCCAGAAAGGTGTCTGGGTGGATGTCCGTGCATGTCCAGACCCTGTACCGATGGAGGAAGGAGGCACAAACGTGCGCCTGAGCGATGCGGTGGAAAAAGGCGCAAACGCGAGACCGGGCGCGCCGCTTGAAGATGGATATACATGTGGGACCGCCCCCGACGGGTTCGCAAGAGCGAATGAATGCGCAGCGGAGCCCGCCGCTGCAGTGGAAGGGGACGCGCGCGCAGGGGCAAGCACAGCAGCAGCATGCGAAGCAAATGCAAGCCCAGGCGCACCGCTTGAAGGCGGATATGCAAGCGGGACTGCCCCCGACGGGTTCGTGAAAGTGAAGGAAGGGGAGGCATGCAGAGGCATGCACAGGGGCAACCATAGCGGGGGTGTGTGCAGCCAGAGCAGGCACAGTGGCACGGGCAAGTATATTTGCAGCGACAGAGACCGCATCAGGCTTTGCGCACTTGCCCGATCTCTCGCCCCTGGCATATGGATCAATGTATTTGCGGGAGCGCTTGCCTTTAACAGGGCTGATGTGCTCTGTGCTCATGTTTCCACCACTGACTGGGCTGTGTTTACGTTTCAGGGCTTTTCCATTTCCCATGCGTTTGGCCGTTTCGGCCCAGGTCTTCCGATTTGGATTGAAGACATCTCTTTCGGGTAAAGCCTGGGGCCCGTTTGCCAAGGCGATTGCCGTCTTGAGGCTGTATTTGATCGCTTTGAGGGTCTTCAGATCTAAGGTTGAGCGATCGCTTACAGCGCTGAGCTGCTGACATAGCGCGCTGATACCTTTTATGATGATCTCTGCACTCTCCTCTTCTGATCTAGGAGTGTGTTCGTGCTCAGGCATGTCGGGAACACGCATGTGTTCGGGCATATCAGGAACACACACGCGTTTGGACAGATCGGGAATGCACATGCGTTCTGGGATCTTGGAGGGGCGGTTTTCCTTTGAGCAGAATTGAGGGAAATGCACATTGATAGCAGCAATGTGCTTGCAGAACCAGATCCTTGGGAAGTCGTCACAATTGCAAGCAGATTGAGCCAGATTGATCAGATAATGATAACCCGGACGAGATTGAGAAGCGACATAGAATGTGGTGCCGCCAATGTAATAAATTGAATCCGGGGATATGTTCCTGACGCTCGCTTCGATTTGCCGGCGACACGAATCCTTAAGGTTTCAGCCTTCTATTTTGGCAATTTGTCGCCTATTTTTGAAGTCGAAATCTGGCGCCACTTTGAGCACAAGTGTGCGGACGATGCAATCGACGCGCCGATTGCGCTTTCCACCAAGGTAATGGGTCTTCAATAGGTGATGATATCTAAGATCGGATTAATTTGGTTACCGCGCACGAAGATGAAGCACATACGATTCAATCAACATGTTGGTGTTCCCTTCCTCATAGATAGATCAGTTTTTCCTTGCAACCTTAGACCACATATGTAGTACCTGTAACCACTCTGTTGCAAGGTACTTCACAACGCTTTGAGGTACAGAAGGATCGCTTGAAATATCGTCCCAAATCTTGAGAAACTCGGCAAGATCTTCTGTGTTTACCCAGGCCTTGATCTTATCCCAAAGTGCCTGGAACTGACTTGTTACGAAATGGCTTCGGATCGCGCGTAGCACATGCCATGTGCAAAGAAAAATCTGGCTCTGTGGATACACAGACTCGAGTGTAGCTATCTGCGCCTGATCGCGATCAGTCATAATCACCCCGGGCCGGACCGATGGACTGGCGTCCCTGACCCATTTGACAAAGAAGGTGATGATATTTGTCATCCCGCTTGACGTCAGCATCCAGGCAACAGGAACGCCTATGTGGGAAATGTTAGTAATCATTATCAAATATAAATTATTGATTATTACTGTGTCCCCAATGATCCCTGGCGATGATCGTGAACAACAATAGATCTTGATATTGGGTAGTGTTATGTGTCGCATTGATTCCGATAAACCCATTACCGAGGCGCTTGAAAGCGTCCAATTGGAAGCTTGTCTGAATGCACAGTACAAAGGCATCATCTGGCAATCTTGAATCAATCAGAGCGCGATCTTGCTTATCTTTGTAAAAAGTAAGTGTACCTTTACTAGATAGCTGCTCGATCAAGAGTCTCGTTGAGACAGCATCATCTGGATGCAATCTTATCTCATCATTTTCAAGCACTCGGGCCATGCGATTGACTTCCTCGAGTGCAATCAACTGATTGTGACTGCTATCAGGTGCTGAACCGCAAATCACGTGTACCTTCAAATGTATTAGATCAGCTGCTAAACTGTTTTAGGACTGGCTACTCACGATCTCATGACGCTCAACTTTTTGAGTCAGCATTGCTTTGATTTGCTCCCGGGCACTGCTGGACAAGTGAGTGTAAGTGATATTGGCAAAGCCGATCTTGTGATCGTGCTCCGCTATGTAACATCCCAAAACGGTTGATGTGTGGGGATAGAGTTTGATCCAGATATGACAACCGCAACCGGTCTTTTTGGTACTGATCTTGCGTTCACTGTCCGGATTCTTCTTTTCATATGGCTTCAGCCCTCCAGATGCCTCACGCCCACAAACAAAGAGCTGGCGCTGGGTATATAGAGGTGACTCGGCCCGGGTGGTGGACGCGACGAACTCCATGGAGTACATCCGTTCCTCTTCCCGGTGCCAAGTCTTGAATCCGGCTAGATTAGCCCATTCAAGATTAAATCCGCCCTTCTCCCGGTCCCAATTGAAGCTCCCCACACGTGTTGAAGTTGCAGGGGACTCAGCATCGTCCGGGATGTTGCCACGTGAGCTCTTGACATCTTCCACATCTGGTTCTGGCTCCCGCCCATCTGTGGTGTTTACTTGGAAGTCCAAGCAAACTGTCAAGGGTGGGGCGCTCAGTCCGGTCGCCAGCAGATGCTTGTGCAACACCAGAGGGAGATGATATGGGGGCAAACACGACATATTGGACTGGAAAATGGACTGGAATGGCTGGGGATAGTTAGGAATAAAATGTTATTATCTGGTGTATTTATGCATTCTTATTTTCCACTCAGCAAGGGGTGAAAAAGCAGTCACCGCGTTTTTTGCTGCAATTTTAACTGGCTAAATTACGCGGCTAAGGGCTAGTATGACAGGTAACAATTTTTTATAGCGTCTTTTTGAACATAAATAATATACGCGGCATGCAACGGTCCGATCGTCGGGGCGGGTGGCACGACGGACACAAAATATTTTCATCAAGTCGATTTTTCATTGGGAAGGTGGAACGGCTGGACTCCGCTACGCATCCGGCAGCCTTCGCATGCTGCTGCTGTGCTTGCCCCTGCACGCACGTCCCCTTCCGCTGCAGCGGCGGGCTCCGCTGCACATTCATTCGCTCTTGCGAACCCGTCGGGGGCGGTCCCACATGCATATCCGTCTTCAAGTGGCGCGCCCGGTCTTGCGTTTGCACCTTTTTCCGCCGCATCGCTTGGGCGCGCATTTGCGCCTCCTTCCTCCGTCGGTACAGGGTCCGGACATGCACGGACATCCACCCAGACACCTTTCCGGGCTCAAGTTATGCCCGGGAACGCCCTCGCGCGCATGCATTTGCCCCCTGGGGCTTGACTTATCATTCCATGCTAAGGGACGTGCCTTAGCAAGCATATGTTTTGCTTACATCACGTATTTCCAAGCGACAAATGTTTTTTAGAGCAATATGTTTGTTTTGCTTACATTACTTATTCCAAGATCTTTTTATTTGTCTGAGTATGAATGTTTGACAGCTGTCAATAAGGGAAACCAAACTACTGGACATGTCCTCTTTGGGAGCGTGACATTTTATGTACAACGCCGCGAGAAAAGCCCACCTGTGATTGTGATGGGCCACCTGAAAAGGAAATGTCTATTTGGTTGTAACACTGCGTGCAAATCAGGGTATTTTACTGAAAAAGAGTTGTACAAAACTTTAATTAAGTGTTAAACAATTATAAGGGTCTTTTCATCCAGGAAACTTTGAAAAAGAGTTTAAGTAAATACTTAGTAATGTTGAGTGAAAAAAAAACCCATAAAAAAAACTTAAACTCTGATCAGACTCTTCCTGGCCCAATAAGTTTCTGGAAAATGTAATCAAACTCTTTTTTCATATTTTTTTTTCATGAGAAAGAGCATGATTGTTCTTAAACATTCCCATACATCACATCATTCACATGACATTCCAGAAATAAAAGCAAAAACTCTTTTTATGTGAATGATAAATACTTTGACATTTCCTCAAAAGTGTTTGACTCTTTTCTGAATTAATATTAGGGCTTAGGACAACAGATCAAGCCCGTTTGCAAGGTGCGCCTGCTGGTACCTGGTACTGTCTTGCAACACCCTTCACCTTCACTTCCCATGGTGCCACATGCGCTCCCGGAAGCCATTGCTCCATGCTATACCCTTACTAAGGGCAAAGACACCCATGATGATGCTGATGTGGTGACAGATACAGCAGACTGCAAGTCCCAGTTATCATCTCAAACATCATTGGCAAGGGTTGAAGGAAAGGCGGCAGATGTGGTGGATTTAGCAGACATTGCAGGCACAGTAGACATAGCAGATGTGGTGAGTGCTGTTCAAGGCTATCGTCACCAATATCACTGCCATTGAGGAGCTTGCAGGTGTCACCATCCTGTGTTCCGGTACTCTAGCTCACCACAAACAAGCTCACCATCAACAGGGACATGCCATCAACACTTCTGTTGTTGGTGCTCTTTGTGATATGGGCCATGCTTGTGCAGGGATCAAGCTTCTCTACTTCAAGCCTTTCAACCCTGTCGATAAATGTACACTAAGGGCGAAGACACCCATGATGACACCGATGTGGTGACAGACTCAGCAGACTGCGAATCCCAGTCGTCGTTATCACCCTCCATGTCACACATGCCCCTGCACCCTGGTGCATCGAACCCACACCCACGCCCAACTGCGTCCCTCTGTAACAGTGGTCCTTCTAGCACCCACCAACTGACGGGCATGTTGGCTCCCATGCCCCTTGGAGCCCACCTTCATTTTCACGTCCTGCCCAACACCCCAATGCCTCGGGTTTCGCAGTTGTGGCTCCTTTAGCTGCACTGGCAAGCTCGATGCTGGCAGTGCGTTTGGTGGAGGCAAGTGCAATTGTGCGTACGGCATGTCACAAAACAGCACAAGGCAGGGCGAGTGCATATACCAGGTGGTGCTGAAAGGGTCCCCAACTGGGCACAATATAGTGCCACAGCGCGATGTGACAAAGGCGATTGCACATGCAAGGCACTGCCAAAAAGGCTGCCAATTGGGAACAACAAGGCACTGTGCCACGACACAGCAGAAGGCAAGTGCATGGGTAAGCATATATACAAGGCTGATGTGCTGAAAAAAGGGCCCTCGATTAGGAACGACATGGCGCCACAACACAACACCACAGAAGATCCGACCTCTCTCCCTGACAACACCTTGCCGATGACATGGCCTTCATTACTGCTGCCACCTATGCCTCCAGTTCACAAAGTCCTGCCACCACAATCATTGCCATCGCTGCCATTACCATTGCCATTGCTGTCCCTGCCATCGCCACTGCTGCCTACACCTCCAGCTTCAAGACTTCTGGCCATTGCCTGCTCAAAACTGCCAAAGCTCAGTCTCACTGTGGCTTGCGCCTCCGGTTTACAAAGTCCCACTGCTGCCCACTCTGAGTTGTGTCCCCTTGATAGCTATCATACCAACATCAAGCACAATGTGTGCGACACCTTGCCAGTTGCCCTTGGTTGGGACCACGTCTTGCCAGACTTGTATCTAACTGTGTATAGGGTTGTTTAGGTCTCATTTTGTACGTTCCCTTATTCTTTTTTTCGTCCTAGACCCCTCACGCATAGCATACATGTATATAACCATCCTTGCCTGACCCAAAGCTGGCACCGAATGATAGTCTGCTCCTTTCCCTCTGTTACGCCTTTATGCCCGTTACTCTCCCCCCAGCCGTGCCATTGAAACCACAAGGCCCATCACAGTCTGCGTTGTCATGCCCAACGAGAAATGAGTTGACACTATGTGACTTGATTCGATGTTATGTGGCTCACCAAGACTCTGATCAGATAGCGTCACTGGAAGCCAATCAGGCGAATGAATACAAATATTGTTGCTACCTGATGTTATATGATACTTTGCCGAATTATCACACCTATTTGTGTCAGAAAGAACTGATATTTTCGATGCTATGTGACTACAAGTTGACCTATGGTCCTTTCCCATATCCCCCACATAATTCAGCAACATGTAGACGATGTATACGTAAAATCCCATGTGCAATTTTGCCTATGCCTTCGTGAAAGCCAATGTGGGCCAACTGAATGAAAGTTGACGTGGTTTATGAAATGGCCCACT
>Ga0307510_10011071_pt1 | contig 10720 bp, 11 predicted proteins | sample 12_EM_MG_FD_207224 | JGI IMG/M metagenome (GOLD analysis project Ga0307510, IMG submission 207224) | Populus trichocarpa ectomycorrhiza microbial communities from riparian zone in the Pacific Northwest, United States - 12_EM | ecosystem: Host-associated > Plants > Roots > Unclassified | place... | reverse complement strand
GTACGACATGGCGCAGGAGCTGGCCGCGCCGTTCGGCGTGACGGCGGAAGGGGCGCCGGTGCTGCATCTTGCGGACCAGACGCTGCCGCTGGGGCGTGCGTTGGCGGATTGTTGTCGACGCGATCCTGTTGCGGTGCGTGGAGACACGTCTTAGGCAGCGCACAGGATTATCGTGACTGTCCTCACCCTTCCCACTCGGCAGCGCCGAGCGCCTCCCTCCCTCTCCCAATTGGGAGAGGGAGGGAGGCGCGAAGCGCCGGAAGGGTGAGGGCAGCCGCATCGCTGACCGAGAAAGAGTGACGCGAACATGGCCTATTGGTTGCTGCGGTCCGAGCCCGACGTTTACGGCTGGGATCATCTGGTGCGCGACGGCGGCACCGAGTGGGACGGCGTGCGCAACTATACCGCGCGCAATTTCCTGAAAGACATGGCGGTCGGCGACAAGGCGCTGTTCTACCATTCGAACACCGAAAAGGCCGCGGTCGGCATCATGGAGATCACCCGCGCCTGGAAGCCCGACGGCGACAAGGACCAATGGGCCAGCGTCCAGGTCAAGCCGCTCGAGAAACTGCCACGCCCGGTGACGCTCGCCGAACTCAAGGCCGAACCACGCCTCGCCAAACTGGAAGTGCTGCGCCAGAGCCGCCTGTCGGTCACGCCGGTGCGTGACGAGGAATGGCCGGTGTTGATGGAAATGGCGGGGCTTTAGGGACGTCGCCCCGACGCGCCGCCCACATCGGTCAGCGCGGCGATTCCACCGGCCTGACGATAATCTCGACCCGCTCGAGACGCTCCGGCAAGGCGGGGAAATTGCGGCCCGCGCGATCGATCGATTGCCGTGCCCATGTCCGGGCGTCCGCCTCCGCACGCGCGCCGCCACGCCGTCGAAATATACTCAGCACCTGTGCCTCATCACCCTTGCAGCCCTTGCGCGGGCAGTCTGCGTGGATGACCGCCACCGCCTCGATCCGGCCGGCCGGCGTCAAATAAACGCTCGCGCGGATCGGGCAGACGTGCGGATAGCACGCCTCGAACCGAACCAGTCCGTCGCCAAGCCTCACCGAGGCGTCGGCGGGACCTTGCAGGATGGCAACGACCTCCTCGAAACGGCTTTCATAGCCGATGAGCCATGTCGGCCGGCCCGGTCCGATGAACGCGCGCAATGCCGTCCGAAAGGAGCGGGTCACCACCAGGTCATTCATGCCGTTGCAGGCATCGAGCCGTTTCAGCTCGCACTGCGGTGCGACAGATGAAAGCAGCAATGCGGCGAGAATAGCGGGCATGTCAGCCTCCCGGCTTCAGGTAAGCGAAATCGCGTTTCACGAAAACACCGACCCCAGCATCGCGGTCGACACCGGCTCGGGCTGGCGCGGGTCATGACCATAGTCATTCCCGCCCTCGCTGCCGCGGGTGAACACCAGCAGCGCCCAGAAGGCGATCCCGACGAGCGGGATCAAGGTGAACAGATATTTGATCCACGGCTTGTTGTGGTCGTGCAGCCGGCGGATCGACACCGACAAATGACCGATCAGGAAGGCGAGCAGGAACAGGCCGCACTCCCCGATCCACGTCACGGCCAGCAGCACGCCACCGCCGTCGCGCGGCTCGCCGAAAAACGCGAAGCCCAGCGCCATCGCGACGGCGGTCAACATCGTCACCACGAAATAGAACAGCACGATGCCGAGATGAAACAGCGCATATTCGCGCCTCGACGCCCGGCCGCGGAAATCGAACAGGTGGCGCCAGGGGCGGGTAAGTGGATTCATCGACGATGATCCCGTCTCATGAGAACACGTCGCCCAGCAGACTCATCTCGTCCTCCCCCTCAGGCTTGCGGGGATCGGGGCCGTAACGGTCCGCACGCCGCAGTCTGGGCACGAAAGCGATGACGATACTGAGCAGCCAGATCAACGCCGTCCCGGGCACCCGCACCGGTCCGACGAACATCGGCACGAACACGATCGTCAGCCACCAGCCCGAGACGCCGATATCATGCAGCCGCCGCACCGTGAGCGCGACGAGCGGCACGATCGCGGCGAGGACGAACAACGCATAGGGCACCGAGATGAAAGGCGGCAGGTGGCGAGAGCCCGCTAGGCCATGCGCGGCGTTGATCGCCTCCCCGAGCCGCGCCCCGCCGGCGATCACGCCGTAGAAGGTTGCGAGGAACAGGCCATATTCAAGCCGTCGCGAGCGCCCGCGAAAATCGACATAATGGCGCCACGGGCGCACGAACGCATTCATGTGATTCTTCCCCCGATTTCAGGGGCAAGCTACAGAATTCTGGCGGATCGGCCAGTCGTCAGGAGCGGTACGCGCGGAATGGTCATCTGTCGCGATGCCACGATTCAATTCCCTGCCCATCGCCGCCAAACTCGCCGCACCCCGACAGCCCGCATCATCCCGGTGCGTGTTGGATCGGCAGGCCCAACGAGACGGAACCGGCCAATGCCAGCCAAGATGAAATCCCCGTACCTCCAAAACTATTCGAAAAACGAGGCTATTCGCGACGCGATTCCGGCACGCAAGTCAGGATCAGCGCTACTAACGCCTGTTGGCTTTCACCCGCATTTCGTCGCGCCACCTGGCCGAGCGACCGCGATGGGACGCTTAGCCGCCTCGCGTCGCGAATTCTAAAGGCGAGCTACGGAAATTGGACCGCGTGGCGGTCGCTCGCTTTTGCCATCCGGTGGGCGATACAATCGACGATTTCACTGGGATGGTCGAAAAGTTGAACGCTAATCGGTTAGGCCGCTCCTGGGGTAAGCGCAGCGCTAAGTTCGACGGTAGCTCCAAGTGCTCCGAGGCGTTCCATTCGCCTAGAAGTGGAACACCAGCCGTGCGGTCAAGCGGATGTCACGGAACCCTGCTCGCGTCGTTCCCGGGACCATCCCGGGTGTGACGTCGGTCGCCGGGTTTAGCAGGACGTTGTTGATGGTGATCGCCGGTGCGGTGCGGGTCGCGCCGGCGCAGGTTCCCGCTGCGACCGTGGCGACGTTGCAGCCAGCCGCGAGCGTGAAGTCGTGAGTGCCATAGTCGGTGTAGCGCGCGTCGAGCCCTATGCCGACCGACTTGCTGAGTTTGGTCTCACCGCCGAGGCCGGCGGTCCAACCCAGCACGTTGCGGCGTTGCGACGCAGCGATTACCACCGGACCGATTGTGGGTGACACAAAGGCGGCGATATTACCGCTGGTCGGCGCCGCTCCGGCCGGGGTGGTGAAGCTGTCCTGGCCAGTCAGCCGGAGGCGCGCTCCGGCCAGGCCACCGCTGACATAAAGCATCGTCTTCGGGGCAACGACCGCGCCCAGCTTCACGCGCACCGACCAGTCATACGACATCCGCGCATCGCGGCCGATCGTCCCTGTGCTGCCAGGGGCGAGTATCGTCGAGGGAATCGCGACCGGTCCTGAGCTGAACCCCGAAAAGTTGCGCGGGCCGTGCACGTCACCTTCGATCCCGAAGATCACGCCGCGGGATTCCCACAGCACACCGATCAGCCCACCATAAACGAGGCTCGTCTTGCCGTCGCCGCCGCTTGCGCTGGTGCTCGTCGCGGGGACGACGACAAGGCCGCGGCCGGGGACCGCGATGTTGCTCAACTGGTTGATATTGTCGGTGGTCGTGGTGCGCTGCCGGCTCGACGCGCCGCCCGCCTCCACGCCGACATAGACGCCCGTCCACTCGCTATCCTTGTCCTGCGCGGCGGCGGCACAGGGAAGGCCGACAAGCATTGTCGCGACGGCCCCGCCAATCCAGAGTTTCATGTCACTTGCCCCCACGATGATCTTGCCGAATGCAGCGGAGCCGACGGCCCTTTGCCAAAATGAGGATAGCTGGGCGCTTAGGAGCAGCGAACCTCCCGATTCCGGGAGCTTGACGATTGCTATGCCATCTGGGTTGCACGCTTGCGCTGCCGCAGCGGCTGTGCGAGCTTTTGTCGCGGAGGGTTGAGACGATGCTGTCCCGGATCATGGACTGCGCCGAAGGCCTGCTCGCCGCGACCAGTGCCGAGCAAGCCAGCCATCGCCTGTTCGCGACGATGCAGCCCCTCGGCGCCTCCTATCTTCAGACGCGGGTCTATCGCCGGCCGGCCCAGCGGCTGACCGCCGAACGGCACCTTGCCGCGGGTGGCATCGTGACTCGGATCGCGCCCGCGACTTGGGGGCTCGAGAGCGAGGCGTGCCGCTACATTTGCCTTGAATGCAATCCACTCCTCACGCCGATCCGCGAGGGTTGGACGAGCTATCGCTTCAGCGACTTCGCGCCGCATGCCGATCCTCGCTATGGCCGCTATTGGGATGCCATGTCAGAGGCACAGATTGCCGATGCACAGTGCGCCACATCCTATGGCGCTGGCGGCAAGATTGCCTCGCTCCACCTCGGCTTCGCCAGCCGTGCAATCGACGCCGCGGATGCGACGGCGGTCCGGATGGCCGGGCTGATCCTGACTGAGCGTCTGATGAGCTTGTGCGACCCCCCCAAGGACGGAGCGATTCACCTCACCGAGCGCGAGCGCGACGCCTTGGCGCTGGTGGCGGAAGGCAAGACCGACTGGGAAATTTCGGTGATCCTGGGCCTGTCGGAGGCGACGGCACGCTTCCATGTCGACAATGGACGGCGAAAGCTCGGCGCGGTCAATCGCGCGCAGGCGGTCGCGCGGCTGGTGAATGCGCGATTGATCTAGCTGCTTGACCACGCTGACCACGACTAACCGGGTTCGAAAATTAATGTCGTTAACCGACCCGATAGCGGAGATACATTGCCTGGCTGACTAGGCGACCGCTTTCAGGATCGCTGCAGCCTACATCGAATGACCGGAATTAGGGCGCTTAGCTGCCGCCATGATCCAACTGAACGAACGTCCGCTCACGCTATTTCGGGCCGCAAAAGCGGCCGGTCCGTTCTCCACCATCACGGCGATCAGCGACGACTGAACGAACGGCAGGTTTCGGGCTTGCGCCGGGTCAGGCCGAACGCCCGAGATCGGGCGCGTAACTGCCAGGCGACCTTCGCCCAGGCATCCCCCCGCCGCCCACCCTCAGCGCACCGTCGCTGCGACCGGCACGCCTGCGCCGGCGCTGGCCAGTTCGCGCTCGGCCTGGGTGAAGCCATAGGCCGGGACGATATCGCCGCTGCGGTCGACGACCTCGTCCCAGCGCGCGACCAGTTGCTCGCCGACGTCGGTGCCTGCACCAATGTTCCGACCCTGAGACAGCGTGACGCTGGCGGTCGCGAAATGGCCGGCGCCGGCGCAGAGGATCGCACGCGTCGGCGCGTTTTCGCCGACCAGCGCCAGAAGGCCCGGACTGACCAACGCCGGGTCGAGCAGATCGAGCCCCTCTGGCGACAGCACGCCCTGCGTCATCTGTGTCGCCGCGGTCGGGGCGAGGCAATTGACGCGGATGTCGTGTTTCTCGCCCTCGATCGCCAACGTCTGCATCAGGCCGACCAGCGCCATCTTGGCGGCGCCGTAATTGGCCTGGCCAAAATTGCCGTACAGGCCGGACGAGGAGGTCGTCATGACGATGCGGCCGAAGCGCTGCGCACGCATGATGTCCCATATCGCCTTGCTGCACACCACCGCGCCCATCAGATGGACGTCGACCACCAGCCGGAAATCGTCAAGCGTCATCTTAGCGAACGACTTGTCGCGCAGGATGCCGGCGTTGTTGATCAATATGTCGATGCGACCCCAGCGATCCATGATCTGCTCGACCATCGCGGCGACCGCGGCTTCATCGCTGACCGAGGCGGCGATGGCAACGGCTTCGCCGCCGGCCGCGACGATCTCTGCGGCCACGCGCTCGGCGACGTCGATCCCCAGATCATTGACCACGACCTGTGCACCCTGACGTGCCAGGAACAGCGCGTGGGCGCGACCCAAGCCGCCGCCGGCACCGGTCACGATGGCGATGCGTCCGTCGAGAGCCATCCGAAAATCCTTCCCTACGTTAGACCGGCTTCGCATAGCCGAACATATTTTCACTATCAACATAGTGAAATAAAGGAGCGTGATCATAGGACGAGGGAGAGCGTTGGTCGCGCATGGCGGTGGCTTGTCGGATTGTGGTGTGACAGGTCGCTACGACACGTATATTCTCGACCCAAGGGATAGATCGAACCGGGGAGAGACAAGCATGCGCAGGGCTTTTGTCGCGATGGCGTTGTCAGTGGCGCTGGTGCCGCTCGGCATGGTGGTCGCGCAATCGGCGGGGTTGCCGCAAGACATCGTCGCGGCGGTCGCCGATCCGAGTCGCCCGACCGCGGACACCAGCACCGACGCCAATCGCAAACCGGGCGAGACGCTCGCCTTTGCCGGGGTGAAGCCGGGCATCGTGATCGGCGAATTCTACCCCGGCGGGGGATATTTCACCCGCATGCTGAGCGACGTTGTGGGCCCCAAGGGCCATGTCTATGCGATCGAGAATTCGGTCTGGCGGGGTTCGTTCAAGGCTGATCAGGCGCTGCTCGCCGACGGCAAGATGGCCAATGTCTCGGTCGAGGCAGCGGCGTTCGGCACGGTGCGCTTTGCCGAGCCGCTCGACATCGCCTGGGTGACGCAGAATTACCATGACCTCAAGATCGCCCAATATGGCGTGGTCGATACCGCCGCGTTCAACCGCGGCGTGTTCAATGCGCTGAAGCCCGGCGGCGTGTTCATGGTGCTCGACCATGAGGCCCCGGCGGGGACGGGGACGGATGTGGCGGCGATCACCAAACTCCACCGCATCGAGAAGGCGCAGGTGATCCGCGAGGTCACCGCAGCGGGGTTCAAGCTACAGGCCGAGGGGACCTTCCTGCACCGCGAAAGCGACGACCACAGCCTGCCGATCTTCGACAAGAAGGTTCAGGGCCAGACCGATCAATATGCGCTGAGGTTCGTCAAGCCGCGCAGGTAAAGTTCAGTCGGTATGGCCGCGGCAGATGGCCAGCAGGCCCGCGGCCATGAACGGCGCCATATGCTCTTTCGCGCTCTGGAAGTCCTCGGACTTGCACAGGCCGCCCGAGAGCTTGTCGATCCGCCCGGTGCGCGCCAGCGTGAGCATCAGCGCGCCGGTCACGAATTGATAACCCCAGAAGATGCGCTCTTCCGGGCAATCGGGCAGCGCCTTTTTGAGCAGATCGATCAGGCGCAGCACGACCGGATCGAAATGCGTGTCCATGAGCTCGGCGCCCCATTGCGGGGTATTGGCAACCTGCGCCGTCAGCTGGGCATAGTTTTTCCAGCCCTCGTCGCCCTCGATGTAGAGATCGAGATCGGTGTCGAGAAAGGCGCGCAGCGCGCCCTCGATCGTCGGCTTGCCGCCGGTCGCGGCGTCATATTCGTCGAGCACGCGCATGCGCCGCTCGCTGGTCACCACCGCGCGGCGCGCGAACACCGCGTCGAACAGCGCCTTCTTGTCGGCGAAATAATAATTGAGCAGCGTGTGATGGACGCCGACACGCTTGGCGACCTCCTTCAGCGTCACGCCGTGCAGCCCGTGCTTCGAGAACAGATCCTCGGCCGTGTCGAGGATCAGTTCCATCGTCTCGGCGCGCTGCTCGGCCTTGCGGGGTCGTTTCACTATCTGTGTCACGATACCGTCCTTCCAGCCCTGCGGGGCCAGCGTCAAGCCATGTCGCCCGCGCCCGATGAATATTCACCCACATGAGAATGTTCGTTTGACAGCGCATGAGAGCACTCACATGATGCGGGCAACGAGACAAGATGCAGGGAGGATGTGTGGGCAGCCAAGCCACCAGCGAAGCGGCGCCGCAGCGCGCGCCGGGCACGCGCGCGGGCGTCCTGCTCTCCGTGCTGACCTTCGTCTATGTGATCAACTTCCTCGATCGCCAGCTGTTGAGCATTCTCGCCAAGCCGATCCAGGACAGCCTGCACCTCAAGGACGGGCAGCTCGGCCTGATCGGCGGGCTGTATTTCGCGATGTTCTATTGCTTCATCGCCATTCCCGTCGGCTGGTTTGCCGACCGCACCAATCGTGTTGGCGTGTTGTCGCTGGCGTGCGCGATCTGGAGCGCGGCGACGATCGCCTGCGGGCTCGCCGCCACCTTCCCGCAGATGGTGGTGGCGCGCATGACGGTCGGCTTTGGCGAGGCGGGCGGCGTGCCACCCTCTTATGCGATCATCGCCGACAGTTTCCCGCCCGGGAAACGCGGTATGGCCTATGGCACCTTCAACCTCGGCCCGCCGATCGGCGCCGCGCTGGGCATCGCGTTCGGCGCAACGATCGCCGACCATTTCAATTGGCGCTATGCTTTCATCGCCATCGGCGCGGTCGGCGTGGTCACCGCGATCCTGGTCAAGCTGCTGGTGCGCGAGCCGGTGCGCGGCGCGTTCGATCCGGTTGCCGCGGAGCCGGCCAAAAAGGTCGACTTCTGGGACACGGTGGGGATGTTCTTCACCCACAAGGTGCTGATGCTCGCCGCGCTCGGCGGCGGCGCGACGCAGTTCGTCACCTATGGCCTGGGCAATTTCGCGGTGCTGTTCCTGATGCGCGAAAAGGGCATGGGCTTCAGCGAGATCGCCCTGTGGTACGCGCTTGCCGTGCTGATCGGCATGGGATCCGGCATGGTCATTTCGGGCCGCGTCATCGATCGCCTGTCGCAGCGGTCGCGTGTCGTCTATGCCATGGGGCCGGCGCTGTCGCTGGCGATCGCCTTGCCCTTCTATGTCGCCTTTATCTGGGCGCCGGGCTGGCCGCTGGCGCTGATCCTGCTGACCGTGACGATGGTGCTCAACTATTTCTATCTCTCCGCTTCGGTCGCGCTGACCCAGGAGGAGGTGCGCCCCGACCAGCGCGTGCTGGCCGGCGCGCTGCTGCTGCTGGTGATGAACTTCATCGGCCTCGGCCTCGGCCCGACCTATGTCGGCTGGGCGAGCGACTGGTTCGCGGCGCACGGCCATGCCCATTCGCTGCAGATCGCGCTCTATACGCTCACCCCCTTCTATCTCGTCGCCATCCTGCTGTTCCTGTGGCTGGCGCGCGTGCTGCGCGCCGAAGAAAAGGTCGTCGCATGATCCCGTTCCGTCGTCTGATTGCCCTTGCCTGCCTCGCGCTGGCCGGCCCTGTAGCGGCGCAGGACGCAGCGCCCGTCGTCAATGCGCCATCGGGCGCGGTGCGCGGCCAGGCCGAGGGCGATATCCGCGTGTTCAAGGGCATCCCCTACTCCCTGCCGCCGGTCCAGAGGCTGCGCTGGCAGCCGCCCGTGCCGATGCCGCGTTGGCAAGGCGCGCGCGACGCCACGGCGTTCGGGCCGGCCTGCATCCAGCCGCAGAGCAAGGCCGTGTCGGTCTATTCGGGTGAGCCGTTTCCGACGAGCGAGGATTGCCTGACGCTCAACATCTGGGCGCCGAGGAATGCGGCGAAGGCGCCGGTGTTCTTGTGGATCCATGGCGGCGCGCTCAGCGGCGGATCTAGCCGCGAGACGCTCTATGACGGGCGCAAGCTGGCATCGCGCGGCGTGATCGTCGTGTCGATCAACTACCGGCTCGGCGTGCTCGGCTGGCTGGCACATCCCGGCCTCAGCGCGGAATCGCCGCAGCATGTGTCGGGCAATTACGGGCTGCTCGATCAGATCGCCGCGCTCAAATGGGTCCGGGCCAATATCGCGGCGTTCGGCGGCGACCCCGCCAATGTCACGATCGCGGGCGAGTCCGCCGGTGGCCTCAGCGTGATGTACCTGCTCGGTTCGCCGGGTGCGCGCGGCCTGTTCGCCAAGGCGATCAGCGAGAGCGGCTATATGGTTTCGATGCAGGAACTGAAGCACAGCGCCTTTGGCGCGCCCTCCGGCGAAGCGGTGGGGCAGATGCTCTCCGCCGGCCTGCAGGCACCCGAGGTGGCGGACCTGCGTGGCATCGACGCGCAGACGCTGACCAACAATGCGGCGAAGCTCGGCTTCGCGCCGTTCGGCGTGATCGACGGGTTGGTGATGCCCGAGCAGATGGTGTTCTATTTCGAAGCGGGAAAGCAGGCGCATGTTCCGCTGCTGGTCGGCTTCAACCAGGGCGAGATCCGCTCGCTGATGGTGCTCGCGCCGAAGCCGCCAGCGACGGCCGCCGACTATGAAGCGACGATCCGCGACCGCTATGGCGAACTGGCCGATAATTTCCTCAAGCTCTACCCGGCCGCGACGTACAAGGAGAGCATCCTCGCGACGACCCGCGACATGCTCTATGGCTGGACCGCCGCGCGCCTGGCGCGCAACCAGACCGCGACCGGCCAGCCGGCCTATCTCTATCTGTGGGATCATGGCTATCCGGCGGCGGACGATGCCGGGCTGCATGCCTTCCATGCCAGCGAGCTGCCCTTCGTGTTCGGCAATCTCGACCGCACGCCGCCGAACTGGCCGCGCATCCCCGACGCGGCCGGCGAGCATGCGCTGTCGGATGCGATGGCCGATTACTGGGCCAGCTTCGCCAGGACTGGGAAGCCGGTGGCGGGCAATGCGCCGGCCTGGCCAGCTTATGGTCTCACCCAGGCCTTCATGCACTTCACCGATGCGCCGCATCCCGAGACGGTGCTGATGCCGGGCATGTACGCGCTCAACGAGGCGGTGGTGTGCCGCCGCCGGGCGACGGGCAAGATCGGCTGGAACTGGAATGTGGGCCTCGCCGCGCCCAAGTTGCCGGCGAAAGCGGCGGGGTGCGAATGAGAGGTTAGTCCGCGCTATTCTCTTCCTTCCCCGGCGAAGGCCGGGGCCCAGTTGGGTGACGACAATG
>Ga0307510_10011069_pt1 | contig 10721 bp, 11 predicted proteins | sample 12_EM_MG_FD_207224 | JGI IMG/M metagenome (GOLD analysis project Ga0307510, IMG submission 207224) | Populus trichocarpa ectomycorrhiza microbial communities from riparian zone in the Pacific Northwest, United States - 12_EM | ecosystem: Host-associated > Plants > Roots > Unclassified | place... | reverse complement strand
AAATACGTTAAAAGAAAATCTAAAATGCATAGCGTCTTTGTTTATTGTGGATTATAATAGTACAATGATGATTTTACCATTGAAAAACTATTAAAATGTTGTCTTTATAGGGGTAAAATAATATTTTTCTTTGGTCAATTTATCATTTAATAATTGTTCAAAGATTTTATTGTCTTTTATCATGTTTATACATAGTAAAATTACTTTTCTACCCTTAAAACAAAAAATCATTTAACTTTGGTTAAGGGTCTTTTCAGGCATTTCACATTTTGATATATAGTAAAATTACAAATTTAACCTTGGAGTTACAAAATTTTAAGTCATTGTCACAGGGGTATATTTGTATTTTCATTTTGGTTTTTTTTTTTTTTTTTGGTAGTTGTTAGGTTTGTCGAGGGTGATAACATAATTTACCATTTTATTATTATTTTTTTAGTTAAAAAAGTTATCTTGCACAAGTTAGTGAGTGAGAGGAGCCATGTATTTTGGGAATGAGAGTGCATACAGAGTCCCCCCTGGGTAAAAATTATATTTTCACCGTATCATTTTGTTCTTCACCATGTTCTTTTCCTTTATAGGTGGCGTATGTCATCTAAAAAAAGTCAGTTTATCAGCGGTAACTCTTTCCTTTTTTTTTCCCTTTTTTTTTCTGTCCTATCTCCAAAAAACTAAATTTATCCTTGATTTGTGTTAGTGTTTCAGAATCAATCCTCTTAGTTTTTTTTTTTATTATTTTAGTCCTTTTCTCTTTTGTTAGAGTTTTATTTGTATTCAATTTAGTCCTTCAATTCTAATTTGTGTATATGATGTTTATTGATTCGGTCCTTCTACTTTTGTGTTTTTTTTTCTTTGGCTCTTTTGTCAAAATTTTTATAATTTTTAATTTTAACCTTAAAATCCAATTTATGATTTTTTTCAATAGTAATAATATTTATTTCAGTTTGGTCCTTCTTCTTTTAATTTCTTATTTGTTTCCTTTACTCTTTTGTCAAAAAATTTATGGTTTTTTAATTTTATCCTTCAAATCAAGTTTATGATTTTTATAATAATAATAATAATAATAATAATAATAATAATAATAATAGTAATTATTGTAGTTGTAATAATAGTAATAGTAATGATAATAATGATAATAACGATACTAACAATATTATTAAAGTGATAATAATCGTAGTAGTAATAATAATAATTATTATAACAGTAGTATTAACAATAATAATAAGAACGATGATAATAATAATAATAGTGATAGCGATCACAAAAATAATAATAATAATAATAATATTACTTATTGATAATAGTAATAATGATAATAATTATAATGATAGTAATAATAATAGTAATGATAATAATAACGATGAGATTAGTAATAGTTATAATAATAATAGTGATGATTCATCATTTAATGTTAGATTTGTTGGAAATTGAGTTTCATCGCTTTTCCATGTAAGACATTTCCGATCTCATAATCTGGATTACAAGTTTAAAAAGTTTCCTTAAACCTATTAAATAAATCAATTCACATCGAGTTAATTTTTATATAGTTTAAATGGAAACTCATGCTAGAAAAAGATCCAAGTTAAGAAATTTAAAAATTTATATTTTTATTTGGGTTTAATAACATTAAAAAAATCCTCATACTTTTAATATCTATTTTTATATATATTTTTTAAAAACATTACGATAAAATAAACTATTTCCAGCTAAAGAGCTTCAATTGAGACTTGAGAGCATCAGTGTAGATGCTCTTATAGGCCTAAGCCACACCAAAAACTCACAATATAATTATTATTAACAAAAGGATGGATAAACTTTAAAGAATTTACTTGATAATGAAAAATAATTATACATATAATTTATCAATTTTTATTATCGATACTTATAATAATTTATTAAAGAAAAAGCTTCTAATAATATTTTATCACTTCACAGGAAACTAAAAATTTATAAGCTTGAAAAACCCTACCGCAAGGTTTATGCTTTATAGAGCATTATTTTTTTGAATAATTAACAAGTCCCTGCTCCCTGCTCCCTGCTCCCTGCTCCGCTAAGGAACACCACCATGAGATTGAAAATCTACCGCGGCCAGATCCTCCTCCCTACAACAACCACCGCCATACTCATCCGCCGGTACGGAACAAAATATACAGCGAAAATAACCTCAACATCACCAACGGGAAGAACAGTCTCAGCCCAAGTAACCCCACCTCAACCTCTCCCCTCCGACTCCCGTGGCTACCCAATCCCCCGCCGTCAACTCATCTGCGAAGCCACCCAAATTCTCCTCCAAACCCACCGATCTCCCCAAAAACTCCTTGACCCCACCGACCCTTTCCTTTGCCTCCAAAACTACCTCTCCGCCCTCTCCATTTCTCTTACTCCCAACGAAGCCTCCGAGATTCTCAAATCCCTGAACTCCCCGTCTCTCGCTCTCAGGTTCTTCCACTTTTGCCCATCCCTTTCCCCTAATTTCCACCACGACTGCTTCACCTACTCTCGCATCATCCTCATCCTCTCCAAATCCAACCTCCCCGATAGGTTCCACCTCGCCAGGTCCATCGTATCTGAGATGGAGAGGAATGGGGTTCGTGGGTCAATCTCCACCGTTAATATATTGATTGGTTTTTATGAGAATAGTGAGGACCTGCAGAAGTGTATTGGGCTGATAAAGAAATGGGGATTGAGGATGACAGGATATACTTATAAGTGCTTGGTTCAAGCTTATTTGAGGTCACGCAATACTGAAAAGGGTTTTGCGGTTTATTTGGAGATGAAGAAGAAAGGCCACACGCTTGATATTTTTGCTTATAATATGCTCTTGGATGCCTTGGTCAAAGATAGCGAGGTTTGATTTTTGTGAATTTATTTTTGTGGGTTTTTCTTTGTTTTAAAGAAAAGGAATAATGCTATAACTAACATAGAGAAATTGAATCGATAAAGCTAATTTATTGTGCATGTGGCCGGTGCTTGTGTGAATTGCAGCATTGCTGCTCTGTTTGATGATTGTTTGCTGATTAGCTGATATGCAGCATTTCGACAGGTTGACCATGCTTATAAGGTTTTTGAGGACATGAAAAGGAAGCATTGTGAGCCAGATGAATATACGTATACCATTATGATTAGAATGACTGGAAAGATTGGTAAACCTGATGAATCATTGGAACTCTTTGAGGAAATGTTGAATAAGGGCTACTCTCCTAATTTAATTGCTTATAACACCATGATCCAGGCACTTGCTAATGCCCGGATGGTGGATAAGGCCATTCTTCTTTTCTTGAAGATGGTGGAGAAAGAGTGCCGGCCTAGTGAATTTACATATAGCGTCATCCTCCATCTTCTGGCTACAGAGAGGAAACTTCATAAGCTGGATGAGGTTGTGGAAGTGTCAAAGAAATATATGAGTAGGTCAATATATGCATATCTTGTAAGGACTCTGAAAAAATTGGGCCATGCAAGTGAAGCTCACAGGCTGTTTTGCAACATGTGGAACTGCCATGAAAGGGGGGATAGGGATGCATGTGTGTCCATGTTGGAGTGTTTATGCAGTGCTGGTAAAACAACAGAGGCCATTGACCTGCTGGGTAAAATTCACGAGAAAGGAGTAAGTGTTGATACAGTCATGTATAATACAGTATTCAGTGCACTTGGCAAGTTAAAACAAATATCTCCTCTTCATGATCTTTATGAAAAGATGAAGCAAGATGGTCCTTTGCCTGACACATTCACCTACAATATTCTGATCTCAAGCTTTGGTAGGGCAGGGAAAGTTGACGAGGCTATTAAAATATTTGAGGAACTTGAAGATAGTGATTATAAACCTGATACATGCTCGTATAATTCTTTGATAAATTGCCTTGGGAAGAATGGTCATCTTGATGAAGCTCACATGAAGTTTAAGGAAATGTGTGAAAAAGGATTGAATCCTGATGTTGTGACATACAGCACTCTCATAGAGTGCTTTGGAAAAACGGATAAAGTTGAAATGGCTTGCAGGTTATTCGATGAGATGCTTGCTGAAGGTTGCTATCCTAATATTGTAACTTACAACATCTTACTTGACTGTCTTGAGAGGAGTGGAAGGACTGCTGAAGCTGTTGATTTGTATGCAAAACTCAAACAGCAAGGTTTAATCCCTGATTCAATTACATATTCAGTGCTTGCACGATTGCAAAGTGGTTCACATAGAAAAGTTAGAGTTCGCAAGCAGAATCCTATTACAGGTTGGGTTGTTAGCCCGTTAAGGTGAGGAGGATGATCGTGATGGCCCCAAAGTTGGTCCTCAATTTGTTTGTGGCAATGTAGATGACCTGCTTCTTGGTGATGACCAATTGCCTGTATGCTTTGGCAAGGCGCCGTATTGGTTTGGGATTGGATCCTGAATTTCAATGGATGATATTTTCTCTATCAAAGAAGAGCAGCCTCAACTATTGCAAGTATTACTGCATCTTGGGGAAATAAAGTTCATCCTATTCTTTTAGCAAGAATGAAGCAAACTTCAAATCACGAGATTCTTGATACCGTAGAACTGACTTACAGGAAGCTGTGGGATTCTGGATACTGATTCTAACCCGAGAAATTGCAAGGCTTGGGATTTCCTCCGATGAAATCTGCAAGGCTTGGTGTCCCTGGAATGTTATAGACTAGAAATAGTTTTTTTCTTTTTTTTTGGGTTAATTTTTCAGCTGCCTTTACTGATTTTTAATGTAAATAAAATTCTCGTTTAATGATTGAGAAAATTGCTATTTTTAATCTGTAAGGCTTGGGATTTCCCAGTATGATACTCCAAATACTGTAGGTTCGAGGCATCCTCATCAGGCTAAAGCTAGCTGACTGGAGAACTGGCTAGGTCTGTTCCTCCCTTGGAAGTACCGCATGCAGGTATTTCCTTCCCACCTTCATTGCCCTGATCAAGTTGAACCAGGAAAGCTAAATCAAAAGTTCTGGAAATTGTTTGATGATATACTTTGAAGAATGATCAGTATATGCTGTGACTTTTTTCCCACCTGTACTCCAAATTTCCCTGAGTTGAAATTAATAATTTCATTTTCTTGTTTTGCAGTTTTAAAGAAGCTTATTTTGTTTGGTTGATTAGAATCCTGCAGCCTCCATAGGCTTGTATCTTGATTGCGGTTCTGTCTATGAGAGCCCATTTCATGCAGAGCCACACGCTTTACTTGAAAGAATGGCATTCAAGACTCTTTTGATGCTCTTAGAATCAAGAGTACTAGAAACAGGAATCATTTGTGCATTGCTAGGGAAGTTGAGGCAATCGGAGGTAATGTTGCAGCTTTGGCCTCTCGAGAACAGATGGGGTACACTTTTGATGCTCTTAGGACATGCTCCTGAATCCCGTCTTCTATTAAACATGGGGAAAAATACGAGATTGATTGTGATTTGTGAAGGACTCGAAGTTATTACAAAAAAAAAAAAGACTCAAAGTTGAAGTACGAGGAGTGGATATATCACCATTTTCATCAATGAATTGCTGCACTTACATTCAACAATAGCAACATTGTACAAGTCATGAATTAAAAACCATCAAGGAAATATAAACAGTTAGCCTCAAACAATGTCTTCTGTTATTCACATGAACATTAATATGGGATAACCAAAAAATAAATTTCTTCAAAATGAAACTATGTATAAGAATCATTCAAAGCTTTAAATGATATGGCAATATCAATCATCGGCATTCTGCAACAACCATCAACGATTTTGCTTTTGCGGGGCACGGATCGCCACCAAACTGCCGAACTGATACCGGAATGGAACACTTCATCTTCCCTAGACATGCCTAGAAAGTTGCATAGAGAAGTAAAAGGCTTGCTTGAGTTGTTAACAGGAACATCAAATGCAAGAAGGCATGTTAAGATAAAATGCACAAGGCTCATGTACCAGAGTCTCGAACATCTTACAGCTTGATTTTTAAAACTCTTGAGCATTGATTGATGCGATAATGAAAACAAATACTGTGATGAAATAACTGACCTCTTCGACAACAGCTTTTGAGTTTTGGGAGTGGCAAGTTCCAACAGCCATGGAATTTCTACAGTTACCAAGTGGGGTTCCATAGCTTGCAAACGAAATACGTGAAATCTTGCTTTTTGAAGGACAAGCTAGCAGTACTTTAGGTCTTCTTCCACTGACCTTCGCAGGACTTTTATCTCTTTGGTTATGTTCTATCCATGAAGACACTGGAGCCAAATGAGAAGCAGTCACATGACCGCACACCTGTGAGATTGTGACAGTGTCCAAGGATACTTGGAGGGGGTTCCCACCCTCCTCTTCCTGTAAAACTAATAGGTTTCCTGCAGGTTTGAGGAATGATCTTGGCACATGATACCTAAGATGAAAAGTGGTTAGGCATATATATTAGGTAACATTCAGGACCTTGACACTTAGGGAAATGAAATCTACATTCTAAAAGCAATTCTACAAGCTTATTTTAATGGTGACCAGCAAGTTGTTTTTAGCTTCAAGGAAGCTCAGCTACCAAGTTCCCATGGAGTATTTTCAGACACAACATCTGAGAGTGCTTATAACATGTACGTGTGCAATTATTTCGACAAATTGAGTTGGGAACTTCAGGATCACTCAGAAATAATGCTGTAAAATGCCATGGCTGCCTCTTTATGTCATCTTCAGCAGTAAATTTAACTTTGACAGAATGTACCAAAAGCATCTGATACTATAAATCACGTACCACGTCTGTGCTGATCCATTCGGGGTACGATACGAGGGCCAATATCGACCAATACTTTGACCATTAACCCAAGCTTCACCCTTTCCCATGGAGGCAAGATTTAAGGCAACTGGAACATCCCCTGGAGGTGCATCAACCTGAGTCTGGCATATAAACCATCCACAAAATAGATAAGAAATAAATGAGAACTATCACATGAAACATTTATACATTATATAAATGAGATATTAAGTTCTATTTTTTAAAAAAAAAAAATTGGTTACCTTGTACCATGTAAGTGGATTTCCAGCATTTGAAAACTTTTTCCACTGAACTTGGCTTGATCCTTGCTCTGTGTAAATTTGTAATGTCTCTCCCTGCAATCCTATCTGCATCAAAAGATAAGTAGTTATGAGTGGTGAGAGCAGAACAAGTCTAAAATCATTATTTGAAGTTAAGATGATTAAATTAGAAGTCATGCAGGAATAATAAAGAAGAAAAATGAGTTCAGGGAAAGAGCAGAAGACAGTACCTGATATCCCCACGAGTAGTTGGTGAAGTCATTATTGTCTTGTTTATCTCTAATCATCACGGTTCTCAGTCCTGCAGCTCTATTCTCCAAAAATGCTCCTGAATCCTTTACACCATTGGAATAAATTTCAAGGTGCACTGAAATTTCTTTAGCATGTTAAGAAGTAATTTCTTTAACTGTAAAATCTGGTAGTGCGAGGAAGGTGGAATTTGAATATTACCGGCATTCCAACCATCACGCTCAGTAAGGAGACATTGTTAATCCCTTTACTCAAAGAAACACTTGTTTCGAATTTGAACCTTGGATTCTTACGGCTTCCTTGAACAGATCCTGAAACACAACAAATCTATAAGTTGCTTGTTATGCTAAATTTTGGACAGTAAGGAGGGAAGAATTTCACTTAAAAGAGCAAACTCCAGATTCAAGAAGTTAATCAATATTTATTCTCTGTACCTGCAGTAATAGTTAAGAAATTATGTGTTGGTATCTTTCTTGGGTAATAAAATTTATTTTCACAAATGTATACATGGCCATTGCTAAATACAGACTCGTTTCTTTCGCATAGGTGAAATAGAGCTCACCTACGGATTGTCCGTTGACAAATGCATGCAAAGCATGGCCAAGAGAGCTCACATCAAGTATGGCTTGTGTGTCAGATGACTCATGCTGAAACCTTTTGATGAAAAATGTAAACAATTCAAAAAATTAGTAATCCGAACAAGACAATCTGTGAACATTTTTCAGTTAAGCATTTACTTCAGATTTAAATTAAGAGGCCTACATTTGAGTTGGATTGAAATGTGAACGTGTATGGTAATTGTAATCAAAGTTGATCACAAGACTAGTATAGTTTTTTCTCAAGCATTTCAAGTTCAGTCAAAGAACTGAATTCATTATTAATGTAAAATTGATTGCAGTATACCTGAATGTGTACCAAAGATAATCAGATGAATCTTTCGTGGTATTCATCTGCTCCAATAACGTTTTTGATCTTTTTGAGGTGCTGTCAAAGTTAGGGATTGCTTCGGTGAATTCCTGCCACGCATCTGCAGCATCTAAAACCTCGCCTCTTCCCATAGTTCTTGTGGTGTATTGAGTACTGACCTGTTCAAGATTCAAGAGGTTCAAGAATTAAGCCTAACAATTACAAACGTTTCAGCCAGTACTAAAAGGTGTTCAGTTTCGGATCAGGGTCAGGAAATGAGTCTTGCCTTTGCAGTATTGAAGGAAACATTCTTGCAGTCAGGTAAGATGCTAATTGACATTGGAGGCAAGTCGTATGAAGCATTTCGAAAGGGAACAGATGCGGCATTGCTTGAGTCATTGTTTATGAGAAAAGCAGCACATTCTCCTGATACTGCATTAAAGATATAGGCCTACAATATGGCAGCACAATACAATACTGATTACTCTGTGGAGTTGTGCTGTTCTGCACAATTTTTTCATGAACCATCTGATTTATGGGAATCGTATGGCATTCTGCCAATGAGATTTCACAGAAAATTTGATATACCTATTCAGATGTGTCAATTTCAACAGTACAAAATCTTTTCTGTTTTGCATCCAAAAGAAAGAAAAATGCTAAGAATTCCTTTCTGATGTCCTTACTTGTTGCTGTGGGCCTAGGTAGAGATTAACTTGCACTCCTGAAAGCAAAGGCGTTGAACATAGTTTTATTGCGGCATGCAACTCCTTGAGATGACCCCATTTTGGTTGTGTAGTCAATCCTAAATTTCATCAAAGATATGCCTGGTAAGATTTTCTGTTAGACAACACAGAAAATACTACGAAAGGAGGTATAGAAGCATGCGAAAGCTTACCATACTCATCAAGTGGGGCTTGATCATAATAACTAGTTGTTACAAATGCAGAGGCTGTCCTCCCGAAATTGGTTCCACCATGATACTGAAACGGCAAATTAGGCCTTAGCAGAAATTATTTCATGGTCTAAAGTGCATCCGAGAACAAATCATCAATTCTTCCAGCAGGCTGGCACATATATTTCATCTCGTATGCTTGTTGATATTACTTGCAGGGTGAGACTCATGTAAATGTGAGAGGAAATAGCTTGTGAACATATATATAGTTATCAGAGGACTGTAATACCATGTAATAGTTTACAAAGCTTCCCTTCTTTGCAGCGATGAATAATGTAACATGAAATGCAATGTCCTCTGCAGATCTCAGTGGTGCATCCTCACCATATACTTGATAGCTAAAAGAGAAACATGGGAATCAGTTCGGAGAAAATCTCTTGTATACCTTCCTAGTTGAACAACTATAGTGCTCGTCAAAGGAAGGGGAAGAATAAGGCATCAGTACATAAACATATACTTACTGAGTTGTCCAATTCTCTGTCCATATTGATGGTTTATTTGGTGAGTTTGGACCAACAAATGTCTGTCCACATTTCATTCCATTGCATGAATTTATCTGCAAACTACACTCAATTAATGTTTCTTCATTGTGATATAGAGTACACTGAGTTATAAAAATGTTCGTATGTGTTCAAGGAAGGGATTCAGAAGAACCTGTGCCCTATAAGTTACAGTTTCCTGAAACTTGCAAGCTAGTTTGCAGAAAAAGAAGACTAACCACATGACCAGGAGCATTATTTTGCTTGCACATAACCCATGGCACCCCAGTTTGAAGTCCCTCAGCCATTTGTGCTGCCCATTGGACATATGCTAGCCCCTCTTGACCATAAGCCTTCTGTACTGTGCCATATTCATTCTCGATCTATAAAAGTGAGAAACATTAGATCCTAATAATCTTCAACAGACATACCCACTCACATAGTTTCATTGCAAATTGAACCTGTGATAGTATGATTGGACCTCCCTGTGAAGCATACAAATTCTCTGATTGCATCATGCTCACTACTTTTGCAGTAAAGTTTTGCATATATACCTGCCATGCCATCGATTAAATAAGCTGCCTTAAAAACAAAAAAACCCTTATATACTGTAGCTATTCACACACTACCATGCACAGATTTAACAGTTTTTCCGACGGAAGTTTCCATCTGTATTTACTCACACACAGTACAGTCTGGTATTTCTTACAATATTGTCGTCAACACTTTGAACCCTGTAAACTGTTAGTCTATCTAGTCCTTGGGAATAAATGTCAGGATGCCATGCCAAGATACATACAACAAGTGATCTCAAGGAAAGAATTATTACCTTAAAAGGTTCATTGTCAGATCGAAAAACAATCCCCGGGATGTCATGCAGCCAGAATGGGAGCCCTCTGCAACACAATAATAATCTTTCGTCTATTAACTTATATTTTTTATATATATATTTTTTAATTATTATGATTATTATTATTACCCATAAGACCATTCACTTTGAATAAAGGGTCCAATCCTAAGACACGCATAGAGGCCCTGTGCCTGGACTTCCTTGATGAACCTCACTATGTCATGCCCTCCACTGAAGTCATACTGCAATATTTTGCAATATTACACAGGAAAAACAAAAAACAAAAAGATTAACAAGTGAT
>Ga0307510_10011068_pt1 | contig 10721 bp, 8 predicted proteins | sample 12_EM_MG_FD_207224 | JGI IMG/M metagenome (GOLD analysis project Ga0307510, IMG submission 207224) | Populus trichocarpa ectomycorrhiza microbial communities from riparian zone in the Pacific Northwest, United States - 12_EM | ecosystem: Host-associated > Plants > Roots > Unclassified | place... | reverse complement strand
CGATTCCCTTGCCACATGTACCAAAACCCCTACCTCCCTCATCCTCCATTCCTCCATTTTGTTCTCACTCAATAACCACACCGGGTCCTTCATCAATCTCACCCCCGCCTCCTCCTCCAATTCCTTCTTCAATTCTCCCATCTTTCCCTTCCACCTACTCACCTCTATGGCTGGAATGACCATACCTGCCCAATTATCCAGTCCTCCAACACTCTTCACCCCCTTAATCTCCTCCCATTCTTCCTCCTTAATCTCCTCTACCTTTTTCACTTCCTTCTCTCCTTTCAACTCTACCGTAATCCTACCCTTTTTCTTCACCATTCCCACCACATCCCCTTTCTCCAAACCCAATACCTCCTCCATCCTTCCACTACTCCACTCACTCTCTCCATCCACCTCCATGTCCAACCCTTCTTGCGTATCCAAAACCACTTCCACCTTCCTATTCACCCTCTTTTCCTTCTCTTCCAAACTACTCTCCAACCTCTTTCTCTCCTCCTCCTTCTTCTTCTCCAACACCTCCACATCCTCATTACTCATCCCCGGGCTCACCCCCCTCAAAACCTCTCCATAACTCCTCCCCTCTCCCACCACCACCTTCTTTTTCAATTCCTCCACCTTCTCCGCCATCCTCGGAACCACCACCTCACTTAAAACCTCCACATCCTCCCTCACTCCCATCCCCCTCAAACCAACTTTGCTTACCAATTCCCTCAACTCCTTGCCCCACCTTCTCACCTCCATGTCCAGCGCAAACCATCTCACCTTTTCCTCACTCTCTCCCAAAATATAACTCACTTCTTCCACCTCCTTCCTCCAATCCCTAAATTCACTCCTCAATTTCTTCACCTCCTCCCTACTCCTCCCCAGCTCTTTCCCTCTCGCCACCATACCTTCCTTCTCCCTCTTCTTCCTCTCTTCCTTCTCCCTCTTTTCCCTATTCACCCTCTTCAACTTCCACGCTTCCAAACTATCCACCCCTTCCGTATCACTCTCCTCCTCCAACTCATCCTCACCCATCAACCTAAACCTCTTAACCTCCTCCCCCACTTCCTTCTCCAATCCTTTCTCGAACATCTTACCCACTTCTCCCACACTCCTTTCCACTCCTTTCCCCTTCCTATCACTCAATCTTACCACACTCTTGCCCTCTCCACACTCCTCGATCAGCTTCTTTATTGCCACCTCCTCCGCCTCCTCAAACAAGTCCAACTCTCTTTCTCCCCCAATCATATCCACTTCCACTCCACCCTTCACAATCTCAACGCTCCCATTGGCCCACCCTCTCTCATTTTCCTCCAATCCCACCACAAATTCCTGCTCTCCGTCCAATCCTCTCACCACACCCACTTTCCCACCCATGACCCACCTTACCTCCTTCTCCTCCAATCTCCTCTTGCCAACAATCCCCTTTTCAACCCTATCCCTACTTTTTCCACCTCTCGCCCTTCCCCCTCCTAAAATGCCATTCCCACCCATACTTCTTCAGGTAAGCACTAAATCCTAAAGATAAAACGTAGCCGTAGGTGGAGCGTTTTGGCGTTACGCTATTCGTCGAATGTCCGATCGCAATACATCTCTGTAGTCGTTATTCCAAAAGTGAGGTAAATACCGGTCATCGTGCTTGTTCGGTCCATTCATGCCAGGGACGTGTACCTCGACAACCTTGCCCCAGCACTGCCGATAGCAGTTTCATTCCAATCACATCGCAAGAACTGGTCTCATGTTAGCTACTTGAGCACAAGTACTGGCGAGGTACGTAGGATAAATAATCTAACCCCACAATGCCAATGCCCGTTGCTCTAACCTTATTCCGAATCCCATTACGATTCGGTGCGTTCATACCGACTTACGGCCTTCGATGGGACCACGACGAAGAGCGGCGGGCGACCGCCACAGAGGTGTTTGTCAGGCGGAAAAGAAAAGCGGATTTGTCAAAGCAGAGTACCGTAGCAAAAAAAGATGCTTGTTGCTGACCCCTGTTCGTCGCCTGCCGTGACCTACGACTAGCAATACGAGGCTCGGCCTAACGGTAAAATTGCAGTGCGAATCTGTGCGATGGTCTGCCCATCGTGGGAGGCCGGCGGGCTTGCGGCCCTTAGTTAGTTTGTTTGTTTCCAAAACCTGCCTCTTCGCGCTTTGGGCTACTGGGCCACTAACGAGCCTGGCAGAGGAGCGGGCCAGCACCCCTATCCCGAATTCAGGAAATTGTGGCGAACTTGAATGGAACAATCGCAGAGCTCAGATATAGACTGTGCCCCGTCCAGACACACAGTTCGCTGCTGACTGGTCGGGCCTCGGCCGTCCTAGCCTACGAGCCAATCAATGGGGACTGTACTAGTATTTGGACGGGGTGTATATTCGAGTGTTCCTCGATTGTACGCGACCCCATGCTCAACGCTTGCCCCCATGCAGGCACACTGGACCTTACCAGCAGGTTGAAACGAACGCTCTTAGGGCTTTTCTTGAGCTTGTTCAGTAACCTGATAACCCAAACGGTGATTTTGATTATCACGTGAATGATGCAGTATCAATGTCCACTCGGGGATCGACCACGAGAATACTAGTATCATACTTTGCTCGAGCGTCCTCACCTCAGCACAATTCCCCTGTTATCATACTATCGTGTGCGGTGCCTAGGCACTCTCCAGCGTATTACCCCAGAGTTCTCCCTAGGCAAAAGGAAATCGGTGACCTTAGATACCCTATCGGCATAGCGCTCAGGTAGCTCAAAGTTTGCCGGGGTCTTAGGAACTCGGCAAAGCCCACACCAGAAACACTAGTGCCGTTCTCCAGTGGGCCGCGGCGGATAGGTTAAAGGGTCAATTTATCATTTACGTCTGGTATCATACCTGTACACGTACTAGTATGATACCGGTACTGCGCATGAGTGATGGGAGGTGATGTCTTATATTCCTCTGGGCCTCGATTGTGCTTATTATTTGAGTCCAATTGGTGGATATGCTGTATGCAGGTCACGGTCCGTCGCGCGTCGAATAGCCGAATCCCGAACTTCTCGGCGACTACCTTCCACAGTTCAATTTACAGGCTCGGATTCTATATTCCGACGCACTCAGGTTTGCCAGAATTCCAGCCCCAAGGGCTGCGGTGCTTGAGTGCCGCAGAATTCCATAAATATCGGCAAGCCGCACGACTTATTCAAAGGCTGAACTGCAGAGCGGCGGATTATCCAAGGTTCAATCTAATATTATCCAAGGGATCACAGTCGCCTGAGCCAGATTTTGGATGGCTGCGGCTATTCCAAAGTGCGGCTGATTTATGCGGTTTTGCGGGTAGTTAGAGGACATAGCCTCCATCCAGCAGTGGCCTTGGGCATGTCAACTAGTGCTCAGGTGAGCTGCAGAAAAAAGTCCCATAATTTTTTGCTGTCCAAACGGAATTCAATTTCCCTCAGATCCAAACGTATCATATAATAAAATCTTCCTTCTCTTGATCTGCCAAACCCTAATAACCAGCAGTCAGCAAGACTCGCCTATCTTTAGAGTCCCCTTCTCTCATTTTTTGTGTGTGCACCCTACAGTAACTGGCGCGATCAACGGGACCCTTTCAGCGTTTTGACTGATCCTGGGTCCGAGATCTGCCGCTTCCCGCTCCTCTCCTTCCTTTTTTCCTTTGTCCCCCGGCCAAAGTTCCACCCACACACAAAGACCTCGATGTCCTTTCCCTTTCCGAAGCCCCTTCGTGACAGGAAACGGTTGCCAGCCCTGTCGTACCCTGTCAAAACCATCTCCATTTGGCTGGTGCAGGTCAACGAATCAGGATGTAAGTGTAAGACGAGGGTGCGTGTTCATCCCCGGGTGCTTTACTCGAGTAGGGGGGGCAGAGCCTAATGTGGACGGGCTCTGCTGCCATAGGCTAGTACGGTACGGTAGGTCCTAGGCCTGGCGAATCCTATTTCTCTTGCTGGGGCAGGGAGGGAGATTAGGAGGGTGCGCGCGACCATACATAAACTCCTCTTCCTCCTTTTCTTCTAAATATTTCTGCTCCACAACACAGTTTTCATCACACTCTCTGCCACCTCTCCTTGCTCTTGTAGCTGTTCACTTCTCAGTCTGTCTTTTAATTCATTTTAATCCCCGCTTAATTCTCACTGCTCTTTGAGCCGGCTCCCCTCTCCTAAAAAAAAACTCTCTTTACTATATTTTCAATCATGAAGTTTTCTATAGCTAGTGCCTTTATGGCCGCCATGATGGCTGCCGAAGCTGTCACTGCTGCTCCTTTGGAGCCAAGGACGCCAAATGTCTCATACCTCTCTGGTTTCAATCTCGGAGCCAACAAGGTAATGTGCTCCTTCATATATGCCTACATTGTTTGCTAATGTTATACAGCCAAATGGTGACTGCAAGTCGACACAGGATTGGGTTGATGACTTCAACAAGATCAAGTCCTGGAATCCAGAGTTCACAACTGTCAAACTCTTCAGCACAGCTGATTGCTGGGCTCTCGCCAATGCCGTCCCTGCAGCTACACAGACTGGATTCAAGATCTGGGCCGGCGTGTGGGCTGTCGACAAGACAAAGTTTGGAGCGGAAAAGGCTGCTCTTGAGCAGGCCATCAAGGATCATGGCACAGGGTGGTTGGCCGGTATCAATGTTGGATCGGAGTCTCTCTATAGAAAGGAGATCTCGGCTAGCGTTTTGGCCGAACAGATCTGGGATGTCAAGGGAATGGTCCAAATTGCTTATGGCGCCGACGTTGCTGTTGGATCCGCCGACACCTGGACTTCGTGGGTCGATGGAGCCAATGCTGAGGTTATCAACGCTTGTGATGTTTGTTATTCCCGCGTTATCTGGTTCGTTCTCTACTAATTGAAATAGGTTGTCATTATGAATGCATTCCCGTACTGGCAGAGTGCTCAGATTGATGACGCTCAGGGTGTCTTCCAGACTGCCATTGACAATACTAAGGCTGCTATTGGAGGCAAGCAACTCATCATCGGTGAAACCGGATGGCCTACCGGAGGACCTGACTTCGGCGCCGCGCACCCTAGCGTTGAGAACCTCCAAAAGTTCTACAAGTCTACTGGCTGCTATCTTCGCAATTCTAAGATCCCCCACTTCTGGTTTAGTGGATGTAAGTTTTTCCGTAATTTAACGCCTTGATCAGATGCTGATGAATTCGTAGTCGATGAGCCGGCCAAGACGAGCGATATCGAGAAGAACTTCGGCATTGCTACTTCCGGTGAGATTGTCCGTTTTTCATTTATCACAAGGAAGCTAACAATCTGGCAGACCGCAACATTAAGATCGATATCACTTGTTAAAGCAACGTGTTCATACTTTTTTTCTTAAGGGGTTTTAAACGTTGGACGAAAGGTGAGGAAAAGGGGTTATTTTCTTACATTGCGCGGTTTTTATACATACACTGCGGCTCTGGCTGGCTGGGAACGGGGCGGATGGGTATAATAGTTAGACTTAACCCGACCAAGCTTGGGTCTATTTTAGTTAATCTCTGCAAGCGAGATTCTGTGATTAGGCATATTGAAATATCCACTTTTCTTGGTGGGTAGATTTCCAACTTGTCATGCCCTGGAGCGATTGCTGGTCATTACCCTTGTGAGGTGGTATCATATACATACATAATTCAACTCCAATATCGTGCCCGTAAAGCTTGGTAACCTCGAACACCATACCATAAGAACTAGAACAATTGAACCTCACGCGAGGACGTTGGAGTTGCCATTGCTGGTAAGGTCTGGCTCTTTTTTCTTTTTTTTCTGTCTTAAGCTCGATCTGAGGGGTCAGTTTTCGCAGTGCGCTCGCCCCGCTATCCTGGAGAGGGAATTTTGGACGTCTTGGCGTGGGATTTAACGATTCTAGTTACGGGATATTCCTTTAGTTCCTGGAGAGGCCCTTCTCCTTGCGCTATCTATTCCTACGAGTCTCAGCCACCATAGCTGCTGAATGCTGTTCGTAGAGCAACTAACCAAAAGTCTTGGCGACTGACACCAAAAATCATCCTTTTGTAGGGTTTTCTAACCAGGCTCCTATGCAAACAACTCTCCGGGACCCATCCCAGCAGTGCTAAATGCATGCAAAGATTGTCCCCACAGTCCACAGTCTCCTTACACTTTCCCATCAAGTATGATGATAGCTTATCAAAGATTGGAAAATTGCTGCGAATGGTTGCTGGGGCGATAACCTTCGCAAACTGGTGATACCGGTGACTTTTAAGTGATCGTAGAAATTCGAAAGCCTGTATGACCTTCAGTCGGGCAACAAGCGCACTTTAAATTAATTATGAGATAATATGATATTACACGAATAGTTAAAACAACTTCAGATCAAGAAATTTGGAAAAAGGATCTAGTTTTTAAATCAGATAGGAATAGTTGATTAGTCGCTTTAAGTAGCCACCTGATATATGTTTGTTCGTCATAGCTGGCAGGCTACAGTAGACCCTGTGATTTACTGCTGTCATTCGGCTCATTTTTTTATTCGAAAATTCGCAAATTTCGAATTATGATATGATATGTCCGTGCACGCCAAGAAAGAAACGTGAAATGTCGGCTCTGAATTTGGATTTCCCGGGTGAGAAGAATAAATGTGCCAAAGGACTCTGGTAAGGAAGGGGTCGTTAAAAACTGCAGAAAGTGGTCGAGACTTTTCACCAAAAGCACTCGTACTCGTGCTTCTCAGCCAAGATCTGCCTTCCCCATTTGGCGTCGTAAGGTTTACTAGGTTCTTTCTACAAAAGGGGCATAGTGTGTAGGGGAGTGCATAACTAGCAGGGGTCTCACCTAACTATGATATCAATTACCGTAAGAACTCGAATAATTGGACCTCACGCTAGGACGTTGGAGTTGCCTTTGCTGGTAAGGTCTGGCTCTTTTTTCTTTTTCTTTTGTCTTAAGCTCGGGTTGAGGGGGTCAGTTTTCGCTGTGCGCTCGACCCCCTATCCAAGAGAGGGAATTTCGGACGTCTTAGCGCCAGGTCCAATTATTCGAGTTCTTACGGTATAGCTGATTCCTGGGGCATCGTGAACTGTGTTTGATGAGATTGTGCTTTCTTGCGACATGTGTGTATGCAATCTTGATCCTCCAGATACTCGCATGCACACTAGTTATCTACTCGAGTACCATGTATCCACTATACTTCTTTGGTAGAAAAAACTTAGCAAACCTTACTATGATACGACAAATGGGGAAGGCAAGCTTGGCTGAGAAGCACGAGTACCACCTTCACCACCCTCTCTCATAGCACCATGTCTATGAGAATCCTTGAAAATTTGGCAATGCATCAGTAAGCCAGTAGGTGACATGAGGAATATTACGTAATTATTAATATAAATATTACAAAGAAGTTGGGGAAAGGCAGTTTAAGTATCAGGAATTGGTTGCCATGTATGATACTTTTTTGTATAATATGGAGCCTCATACAAAAATATAGATAACTCTCACACCACTATTAGTCGACACAATCATAAACAATGAGAGCGGCTTTGGCCCCCTTGCGCTCCTACTTCTGGGAGATTTGAATGGATCACCGTTCCCTAGCTAATGGAAAGATTTGAAGCATTTTCGTGCAAACAGCACTATCAGTTTGAGAGTGTCCCATTTTTTCTTTTAAAATTTGGTGAAAAACCGTGTGTGGGACACAAAGCTTCTCACCGTTATCGTATAATATCCCCCCCCCGGACGGGGGATGAGACCAAATTGGAAACTCAAGGCTCTTTTGAAGATAACAGCAACCGGGAGTGGCCCTCATACTGTACCAAGAATGGAGGTGTTCCGAGAACACGATAGGAACAAATAGTAGGGATGAATCGGAATTGGAAAATGGCCTAATTTTGTGCCGGTTTGTTGCGGTGGCGAAAATACCCTCTAAGCCTTGGGTCCCCCACTTGATGAATTGGCAATTTGGTGTGTTCCCAAACCAATTGGCTTCTGATTTTGGCTTCTGCAACACCTATTTCTTTCTGGGTGCCATGATTACCGGTCGTATGGGCCACACATAGATTGCTGCCCTCCAGTTTACGATTTTCAAAGACTTCTCCGACCAGGTGTCAGAATAACCTGCATGGTACAGTACAGTACATGCCAGGCTAGTCCCATGGCAAGGAGATAGGCAGTATGGCCCTTCTGTCATGCTGCGATATCTTCATAACTTGTTTATCTTTGGGCAGGCGATTCGGAATTCAGTCGCACTTCTACCGTTAGGTGTAATACTTTAATTTTGCATGGGAAGGGCGAAGGGGATCTAAGTTCATGGTTTCTCACTCGTAGTGGGGTGTTCTTTGTTTTGCTTATGCCCTTTGGATTTTTCCAAGCCTCGTGGGGCTCTGGATGTTGCAAGGTCCTAGCGGAAGTTAAGGAATAACGGCCCGAGGTCAAATAAATATCTCACTTTCTGCTAGCTAACTGTTTCCAACCCCTCGGACAGTAAATGTGATATGGATATCGTGTGTGGAGGGGTGAACGGAATATCCCTGTGGAAGCCCGGTCGTGCGCCGTGCGGGATCTCAATGAACTACGATAAGAGATCTTTTCTAAGCCCTTTCTGGATGCACTATGTTGTCATGCGCATACCACTATTGGGGCAGAGGGCCTCTCAAGCCACCCGGACAGATGCTGATTGGTGAGTTTTGTATGAGACGACGAGAGGTCGTTAGCGCAGGCAAACCACTTAGAAGTTTCTTATCTAGGTTAGGCTGTCCGCGCGTGAGGGGCTGTTCGGGTGGCTTGGGAGGCCGTCTATGATAAAATGGAGGGGGAAGGAGGGGGATTTGATTTAGGTTTTAGATCTCGAACAAACCAACAAACCAACAAGCCAAACAAGTTATGAGGTCTCTTCTTCCCCTTCTTCTACCATTTCTTCCCCTCGTCTTCTCTCATGCAGGGAGGGAGTACACTGAGGAGGATATCTCCAATCTCCGCGAAAAATGGGCTCTTGATTATCCTTTCGCCGGAATATCCACCTTTGCTCACCTTCAACACGTTTACTGCCTCACTGAGCCGCATGAAAAGTTCGACATAGCAATTCTTGGTGCCCCTTTCGATACGGCTGTGACTTATCGGCCCGGAGCGCGCTTCGGCCCACGTGCGATACGCGCTGCAAGCGCTAGACAGGGCGAGACTAGGGGATACAATGTTCGTGCGGATATAAATCCATATTTGTCGGGCGTGAAGATACTTGATTGTGGGGATAGTATGTTTAGGCTCTTCCCCGACGGGAAAGTGACAGGGAGGCTAACCGGGGACTGGGGAGCGGGTAGTTCCGATATCCCCATTCGATAACGGGCTCGCGCTGCAACAGATGACCGAAGCGTATAAGGAATTGATGTCTCGGTCTACCCCTTCTGGCCGCCAGCCAGTAATTATCACGCTGGGCGGGGACCACTCCATTGCGCTGGCGGCGTTGCGTGGAGTGAATAGCGTTTATGGACCTGTTTCTGTGATTCACTTTGACGCTCGTATGCTCCCGTCTCTGCTCACTCACTACCGGGTATGGTGTCATAACTAATGGTTAGATATCGACACCTGGCACCCAACAAAATACTCCAACTCCTGGCCATCCTTACAATCCGCTTTCACCCACGGCAGCATGTTCTACCTCGCTTACAACGAGTCTCTCATTCTCCCCGCATCCAACATCCACGCGGGCCTTCGCGCCCGCCTTTCTGGCCCGGACGACAGCAATTACGCTGATGACGATGACCAAGGGTGGGTGAGAATCTCCGCTGATGACATAGACGATATTGGCGTTGCGGGAATAGTCAAGAGGATTGTAGAGCACGTTGGCAACAGCAAGGTGTACCTTTCCATCGACATTGACGTTCTGGACCCCGGGACAGCACCGGGTACCGGAACGCCCGAGGCTGGAGGGTGGACCACGAGAGAGTTGATTAGGATACTTCGGGGGATTGAGGGGCTGGACGTGGTGGGCGTGGATGTAGTTGAGGTTGCGCCGGCCTACGATTGGGCGGAGAATACGGCGTTGGCGGCATCGCAGGTGGTTTTCGAGGTTTTGAGCAGCTTGACTAAGAAAATTAGGGCTGCCGCTAAAGTGGAAGCGGGGGCAAAGGATGAGCTGTAAGGGGATGCTGGGTTCTTGCGTGATCACTGGTAGTGACCCGTGTCATGTAAGGAGGAGGAGGCTAAAGTCTGAGCTGGAGAGTTTATGCTCTTGGAGGTACTTGAGGTGCTAATGACGAATGGGGTTGCGAGGGATCTTACTAAAGGGGAGTTGCCGTGCTTTTGCTGCTGTACTAAGTGTGTGATACTGTTCCTTCCAAGTGCGCTGTCTATGGTCTTCCTGCGAGGAAGTGGCAGGTTCTATGATACCTGATATCCGGGCACTCGATGCAACCATCCTGCGGGGCCCGAAGGGCTCACTGCCCCAAGCATTAGCCTACGCACCCATTTTAGAGATGCAGTACCGGTGGAAACAGCCGGCCCCATCCCCCTTGCGTGATGCCGGCAACTAACCCCATGCACAGGGAGCCTAGGCACAAGCACCTTAAGTTGGATTTTTAAATCATTTTCTAATTAGCCGCCGTGGTGGGTGTTGTCATGCACAGTATTTTCCTCCGAACCCGGTAACAATGGCGGGCTCTCGGGCCGGGTATGACCAGCGGTTATTCCAAGGACTCGTTCCCCATCACGGGCCGGTTCCCGGATGAATGCCGAGGTGGTAACAGGGTTTAAGGGAGCAAGTAACCTTAGCACGATATGTGCAATATTGTATCATACATCTCTATTT
>Ga0307510_10011064_pt1 | contig 10724 bp, 7 predicted proteins | sample 12_EM_MG_FD_207224 | JGI IMG/M metagenome (GOLD analysis project Ga0307510, IMG submission 207224) | Populus trichocarpa ectomycorrhiza microbial communities from riparian zone in the Pacific Northwest, United States - 12_EM | ecosystem: Host-associated > Plants > Roots > Unclassified | place... | reverse complement strand
CAAACCGCGTTGGGGTTCGCAGATTGGCGGGCTCGCAGTAGATTCACTACTTCACCATGTCCAAACTCGGCAGCCAGCGAGAGCGGTGTTTGACCACGTTTATCCGGTATATCAGGGTTGACATTTTGGCATCTTAACAGTAGCTTAACTGCTTCATCATGCCCAAACCTGGCAGCCCACCAAAGCGGCGTTCGGCCACACTGATCGGTGATATTAGGGTTGACATTTTGACATCTTAACAGTAGCCTCACTACTTCATCATTCCCACACATCGCAGCAGTTGTGAGAGGTGTTTCGCCAGTATTGTCCGGGATATGGGGGATGATGTCTTCCCGTCCCAACAGTAAGTTTACGAGTCGACCCTCCCGATTCGTGGCGGCCCACCAGAGCGGTGTTCGGCCGCTAGCGTCATCGGCCATATTGGGGTTGACATCTTCTCGTCCCAGCAGCAGCTCTACTACTGGTTCACATCCTTGCATGACAGCCCACGAGAGGGGTGTTCGGCCAACGTTATCGGCTCTATTGGGGTTGACATCGTCACGTCCCAGCAGTAGTTGCACTACTCCATGATGGCTATTCATGGCAGCCAACAAGAGCGGTGTTCGGCCATTCTTATCAGTCATATTAGGGTTGACATTTTGGCATCCTAACAGTAGCTCCACTACTCCACCACACCCAGACCTGGCCGCACTCGCAAGAGGTGTTAGGCCATAATACCCCTGGATATCTGGGGTGATATCCTCCCGTTCCAACAGTAGCTTCACGACTCCACAAGACCCTTTCTCAGCAGCCCAGGAAAGCGGCGTTCGGCCACTATCATCCTCCATATTGGGGTTGACATCCTCACGTCCCAGCAGTAGCTCTGCTACGCTATCACGTGCCTCCATGGTAGCTAATAAGAGCGGTGTTTGGCCATCATAGTCCGGCATATCCGGGTTGACGTCTTTCCGTCCCAACAGCAGCTCCACTACTCGATAGTGCCCATTACAGGCAGCCCATGAGAGTGGTGTTCGGCCCTCTCGGTCTATCATGTTGGGGTCGACACCTTCCCGTTCTAGCAGTAGCATTACAACTCCATCACGCCCTTCTCCGGCAGCCCACGAGAGCGGTGTTCGTTTGCACTTAATTCGCATAGTTGTGTTGGTGCTGTTGTCGAAATGAGATCGAGAAAGAGAAAGCAAATGATTGGCAACCTTCAGTCGCCCGGAGGAAAGGTAAGAAATTAACACCTTCGGGGAAACAGAAAATCACCCGTTTGAGGGGTTCGTGAGCGCAGGCCGTCGATCAAATAGGTTGCCACTGGCAGAGGTAGAAAGGAATAAAAGAAAAGGAGAAAGCAATCAAAAAATGTGGCCACTGTGTTCTCGGAGGTGTCGGTCGTTATCCCAATCTTATTTGCAAAGGCAGCACTGTCAGTGCTGCAAAGGGAAGGAAAGGCAGCTTATATAACTTTCCAGGACTCCTGTCTCAACCATCACTCTGCAGAACAGTCACATTTTCTAACCCTATAGAAACATAACTAAAAATAACTTACTCGGTACTTACAATTGGGGGCACTACACCAAAAAACAGAGTCATACTTCCGTCCTCACAGTGCTCCGTCAATCATTCCTCCACCTCCCCTAACTCAAGAAAGTGGGGGTGGTCGTGCCAAGGTTGCGGCGTGCGGCCGCAACCCCCGCATGTTCGCGGGCTCACAACCGGGGGCACTCTAAAGAGCGCCTGCCGGCTCAACACAACTTTGCGGCTCAACACAACTTTGTGGCTTACCATAGAAACTCTGTGGCTCAACACCACTTTATGGTGCAACGCAACTTAGTGACCAAGCATAAATTTGTTACTCAGCATAGCTTAGAGGTTAAATATAATTTTATTTAACATGAAAGAGTATACAGGTATATTATCCCTTGGATGAATGACACAGTCAAACCTGTAGCCTGGTAGGGGTAACGTAATTTACGGCCATCCGGCTCTTCGCCGGGATGTGGCTCACCATAGCAACCACAGGAACATCAAATGTATATTTGATTATCTGTATATATTGTACCGGTAACATATTGAAAATTAGTTAAATAGTACTTTTGAATATGGAGATTCAGAATCTGGTATTTTCATTTGATAATAAAAGACTCTTCTTCTTGTATATTAACTTTATTATGAACTGGTTCAAATAACATTCTTTCTACAATAGTAGTAAAGAAAATTGAAACTCAGAGCAAATACGATAGTTTAAGCATGTAATAAGATCTTATAGGGCTAGTATTTTATGTGAAAAGTGTTTTATTGATTTGTAGCTATGTTGGAAGATGCTATCATGGTAAAAACAAGAATAGTGAAATATATACCCTATAAACTAGATAAGATGATATCTGCCAATGCGGTTTACCTAAGATTCTAATACTTTCAGATATACTTTGATTAAGTAATTCTAGATATGATATAAACTTTCAAGGCAGTTGGTTAAGCCTTGCATATTGTATTCGATGTTTATTGGAAAGTGATTTCGAAGGAAATAATGTCCTGTAGCTACAACTGTGAAGGCTACATATGCCAGATGAGGCTAAAAGCTGAGTTATAGTATCTACTAATATATTTAAAACCATCTAATAAGTTTTAGTGAGATTGGGTATTGGGATTTTGAGATTTCGCATCTCAACCCCAAAAACACCAAATATCAAGAGCAAAATTCCGTGTTTTTGGAGCTCAGATGCAAAATCTCCAAATCCCAATACCCAATCTCACTAAAACTTATTAGATAGCCTTAAATATATTAGCAGATACCATAACTCAGCTTTTAGCCTCATCCTGCACATGTAGCCTCCATGGTTGTAGCTAAAGGGTATTATTTCCCACTAAATTACTTACCAATAATTATAGAATAAAATTTGCAAGACTTAACCAACTGCCTTGAAAGTTTATATCATATCTAGAATTACTTAATTGAAGTATATCAGAAAGTATTGGAATCTTAGGTAAACCGCATTAGCAGATATCATCTTATCTAGTTTATAGAGTATATATTTCACTATTCTTGTTTTTACCGTTACAGCATCTTCCAACATAGCTACAAGCCAATAATAAAACACACTTGATATCAAATACTAGCCCTATAAGATCTTATTACATGCTTAAACTATCATATTTGCTGTTGGTTTCAACTTTCTCTACAACTATTGTAGAAAAAATGCTATTTGAATCAGTTCAGACTAAAGTTAATATACAAGAAGAAGTGTCTTTTATTATCAAATGAAAATACCAGATTCTGAATCTCCATATTCAAAAGTAATATTTAACAAATTTTCATTATCTTACTAGTACAATGTATGAAGATAATCAAATATACCTTTGATGTTCCTGTGGTTGCCATGGTGAGCCACATCCCGGTGAAGAGCCGCATGGCCGTAAATTATGTTACCTTCTCCTCTGTTCGTGACGAGAAACCATTTGAGACAATTTTCCATCACAAAGTCACTTTATTGCTGCTTCTCCTCCAATCAAGTTGCTCAAAAAGCTATGTACGGGCCAGGCTACAAGTCTGGCAGTGTTATCCTCCAACAGATAATATGCCTATATACTCTTTCATATTAAATAATATTATATTTAGCCTCAAAGCTATGCTAAATAGCAAATTTATGCTTGGTCACTAAGTTGCGTTGCACCATAAAGTGGTATCGAGCCACAGAGTTTCTATGGTAAGCCACAAAGTTGTGTTGAGCCGCAAAGTTGTGTTGAGCTGGCAGGCACTCATTAGAGTGCCCCCGGTTGTGAGCCCGCGAAAATGCGGGGGCTGCGGCCGCACGCCGCAACCTTGGCACGACTGGGGGGGTTTATCCGGGGTGTTCAGCATAGCAGTGCTCAATTAGAGCTGCTCTAGGTAACTTAATCACTCCACCCTCTCCGGAACCGGCCTGAGGCGTGCCAAGAAATCAATTCAAACAAACGCCCCCAGGTAATCTCACAAACCACTTATGATACCACAAAATAGAGTTCTCCAGAATCCGCCTTTACCCTACAAGCATAGCAGGGAAAGTGCATGCCACTGCACTAACCTTCGGGAGCACCATCCTAGCCAGAACAAATCACACAATATCACCCATATATCTGAATCAACCTTAGAATACAGAATAGCAAAAACCGCTAATCTCCCCCACCACTTCTCCCCCACCACTTTCTTACCCTATCTGGATGGGGTTAGGAACCCTCACTCAACTAACAGTTAATACCCATAAATACTCACACCGGTATGTGTATGTTAGATGAGAAGATTCGATCCTGGGGGATGAAGACCCGCAAGGGAGAATTTGGTGGAATCCGGAAGCAAGCGAAAGGGAAGGAACAGAAACAAAAGACAGGGATGTCGACAGCTTGTCGGACGCTCCGAGAAAGGATTCGAAGGCGGTTTAGAGAGGAGGGAAGCGGCGGGCGGTAAATAAGTGCACATTTATGGAAATTTCTAAAAAGCAATACATATGCGTTTTTAAGAGCGATAGCAATGATTTTGTTGTCTTGGGGTCAAACCGTGTTGGGGTTCGCAGATTGGCGGGCTTGCAGTAGATTCATCGCTCTCTCGTTCCGGGTGAGGGAAGCCCACCAAAGCGGTGTTCGACCATTACCGTCTGGGATATCGGGGTTGACATCTTCCCGTGCTAACAGTAGTTGCACTACCTCATCATTGCCACTCGCAGTACCCCACAAGAGTGGTGTTCGGCCACCCTCATCGGTCATATTAGGGTTGACATTTTGATAGCTTAACAGTAGCTCCACTACTCCATTCTACCCAAGCCTGGCAGCCCACAAGAGTGGTGTTCGGCCGCCGTTGTCCGGCATATCCGGATTGACATCTTCATGTCCTAGCAGTAGTCGCACTACTTCATCCTTGCCATTCGCGGCAGCCCACGAGAGCGGTGTTCGACCAATGTTATCGGCTATATTGGGGTTGAGATCCTCGCGTCCTAGCAGTAGCTGAACTACCCCACGATGGCGGCCTGCGGCAGCCCACAAGAGCGCTGTTCGTCCACCCTTGTCCAGTATATCCGGACTGACATCTCGACGCCCTAGCAGTAGTTGCACTACTTCATCCTTGCCTCTCGCGGCAGCCAACGAGAGCGGTGTTCGGCCATCCTTATCGGTCATATTAGGGTTGACATTTTGGCATCCCAGCAGGAGCTTCACTATTCCAACATGCCCCGACTCGGAAGCACCCGCAAGAGATGTTCGGTAAAAATAATTGTCTTGGATATCTGGGGTGATGTCTTCCCGTTCCAACAGTAGCTTTACGACTCGATCATACCCATGCCTGGCAGCGCGCGTGAGCGGTGTTTCGCCACAATTATCTACCATATTGGGGTTGACATCCTTACGCTCCAGCAGTAGCTCCACTACTGTATCACGTCCCATCATGGCAGCTAGTAAGAGCGGTGTTCGGCCACTGGTGTCTGGCATATCCGGATTAACGTCTTTCCGTCCCAACAGTAGCCCCACTACTCCATAACGCCCACGATAGGCAGCCCATGAGAGTGGTGTTCGGCCACTCCTGTCTGTTATATCGGGGTTGACATCTTCCCGTCCCAGCAGTAGCTTCACTACTTCATCATGCCCCTCCCCAGCAGCCCATGAGAGCGGTGTCCGGCCATCTCTGTCTGTTATATTAGGGTTGACATCTTCCCGTCCAAGCAGTAGCTTCACTACTCCATAACGCCCATGATAGGCAGCCCACGAGAGCGGTGTTCGTTTGAACTTAATTAGCATAGTGGTGTTGGCGTTGTCTTCGGAACAGGGCCAAGAAAGAGAAAACGAATGAATAGCAGGCTTCAGTCGCCCGGAGGAAAGGTAAGAAATCGACGCCTTCGTGAAAACAGAAAACTACCCCCTTGAGAGATTTGTGAGCGCAGGCCGTCGATCAAATAGGTTGCCACTGGCTCAGGTAAAAAGAAGAAAAGAAGAAAAGAAGAAAAGAAGAAAAGAAGAAAAGAAGAAAAGAAGAAAAGAAAGAAGGGAGAGATCAATCAATAAATGTGATCACCGCACTCTCGAAGGCGTCCGTCGTTGCCCTGATTTTAGTTGCAAAAGTAGCACGGTCAGTGCTGCAAAGGAGCCCAGGAAATGCCACTTATATATCCTTCTAGGACACCCTCCCAACCAACACTCTGGAAAATAGTCACACTTACTAACCCTATAGAAACATAGCTAAAAATAACTTACTCGGCACATACCGTACAATCGAGGGCAACTACACCAAAAAAAAAGTCGTATGATATGGTTCCGGTCGCCTATTTACAACACCTCGATCGATGCAACGGGGGCACCTTGGCATAAAATTGACCGAAAAAAACAGGTTGATGTTCAAACCACGATAGCAGGCTCTTTCTTTTGTTTTTTTATTCTAATTTAGTTAGGGTTAAAGGGTTAATTGCACCTCTATACGCAACACCTCGATTGGTGCAACTGGAGCCGCCTTGGCATAGTGTTGTACTCGAGTACAGGCTACTTTTCTCAAGAAGCATGATGGCGGGTAACCTTCAAGTTGAACTTGTTGCAAGAGTCGATGAGAGAGCTTAATATCTTCTGACCCCAGCGCTTGACCGTTAACCATCAAACCTATTATCTTCTCCACATTTCATATCCTCTTTTTAATTAAATATGGTTTTCCTTACTGCAATCCACATAAAGGTCATGCGTACGATTTCTCGTGGAATATTCAAAACCGCTCCAATTTCTAAAAACGACATCTTATTGTACTTATACAGAGCAATAATGGCTCCCCTTGTAGCATAGGAAAAGGCTTCTCCCTTTTGTCATTCTCGTGTTTCAATTAATTTAACCTGTTAGGTTCCAGTATGAGCACAACGCTGAAGACTTACTTGCTTAGAAAAATTGATAACCAGCCCGTAAGAGTTCACAAATCCCCAATCGTGTGGTCAATCCTGAGGTCACCCGCTAGTGGCACTTTTTCGCACAATCTTTCAAACAGCTTGAACACTATACCTTTTATGGGCTGGTGGTAACTATTCCAAAAAAGGGGCCATTCTTGGCGCGGAGACACGAGTACCTCCACCCCAACAGCACTCCGTCATGCCCTATCTCCGCTGCTTATTTTTCAACAAAATGGTTTGGTGCACAGCGGATTCGATCACAGATGGTGGAAGAACTAAAGACTTTTATCAATACGAACTGGTAAGATGACAAGAAAACAAATCTGATGAAGAATAAAGAAACGAGTGACTGATAGTCTGTGCACAGAAGATAGAGCGGAGAGAAAAGTGAATGTCTGATGGATGATCAAAACAACGAACAAAGGGGAAAACAGGAATCCACTTACCCTCCTCGAAGCACAAGCTCCCTTTTGGACGTACAACCTGCGTATGCCGATTCTCTCCTCGCATTTCCTCCACTACCCATCTGTGCCGAATCTCCTACGACTCATAACCAAGGTGAAATCCAATTTACCGAGGGTCGGGGAAGGCGCTATGCTGCCAGTATCAGAAGAGACCGAAGGATGTTGGGTTTGGTCGATATCGCAGGCGATGTGTAGGTTGTGGTGATGATAGTGTGTTTTGTGTTGTCGCACCTTTCATATAAGGTGTTTCGTATTTGTTGATCAGTGATGAACTATGTAAGCAGGGTTGTGGGTTATCTGGATAAAGCTAACGGTGGTGCAGTAGGTATCAAACAATGGTAGTCTGGAACTAGTTCGTTCTGGTAACTTTTCGATAAGCGCTCGTTCTTGTAGTAGTAGTTTTCCGTTAATGAATCTGAATGTGGTAAGCAGCAAAATTTCAACACTTATCTACCTCACATAACTGGCGGAGGGGGGGAGGAGGGAAGGGGGCGATTGTCCGGGGTGCTTGGCGTATTACTGCGCAATTAGCGATACTCTACCTGTAAGTAGACTTCAACCATCACTAAATTCCCTCCAGCAATCAATTCAAAGAAATGCCCCCCCATGTAATCTCACAAACCACGCACCACAAAAGAGAGTTCTCCAGAATCCACCTTTGCCCTACTGACAGCAGGGAAAGCACTGCACCAACTTTCAAGACTACTATCCCAGCCCCAAGCAATCATACATTATTACTCATACATCTGAATCGACCTGCGTATACCGTAAGTACTCAAATAGAAGAAAAATGTGCTAGGCAGTTGATTTAGAGTTCTCAACAAAAAAAAGGGGGCAATGGCGTCAGTAGAGACAGTGTGAGTCACCTAGAAATTGTGCATTGACCTTCAAAGCCAACGTCAACTCATCACGATCATGATAGGGACAAAAGAGAATATGTAACAAAAGAAATAAAGAGTCATAAAAACACAATTTAAGAGAGAAAAAAAATGGAAAAAAGAGAGACAATGAGTCTACTTAGATAGAATGACTCGGAGTAAATATATAATCAATTCCAAAATTAGTTTAAAAATATAATAATTTAAAGAGTAACGACAGAATACAAAATTTCAGATAAACAAAAGAGAAAAATAATACCCAAGTCCTCAGAATACGCAATCGGCAGAGCTCTACAGCAAGTTTCAACCCATAATGACACCCCGTCGGCGAGCACAGCAAGGCACAGCACAATCAAGAGTGGTCGTTCAGCTTCCCCAGCTTCCAGCGGAGAGGTTTTATGCGGGAAAGCGAAAGAAGCCTGGTCCTAAGCGAAATTTATTAGCAAAGCAACTTCGAGTAAGCCCACCAGCAGTAAAACAAGCACAAAGATCATATACAATCAACTATACGTTGCGTGTATTATCTTGACTTGTGTGGCCATCCATACCCTGTGGGCCAACAAAGTTATAGGAGCCAACATTGGCAGAGGCAGCTAAACGGTTCAGGATTCCAGCGGGGACTCTGGGAAAGTGGCGAAAGGAGGAGAAATCGGGAAAGTACCTAGAACCGTCAGCAATAGCACGAAGGCTGGAGGGAGGGGGAAGAAAAAGAAAGTGGGTAGAAATGGAACGGATCTTGTATGATCAGTTCCGGTATCGAAGAGCGGAAGGGAAGGTGGTTCAGCGGAGCTGGTTTCGACAAAATGCGAAACGAATATATAGCGAAAAGTACCCTATACTGAATGTTAGTGAATTTCAATTCTCAAATAGGTGGTTTAGGGGATTCTTATCCTGGCATAGGATTACCCTCCGTGCTATCACAAATAAAGCCAGTCAGCTACCGAGCGATTATCTATCAGCGATCATAGAATGGATGAGATATAACCGGCGGAACTCACAATTGCGGAGTGAGAATGAGTTCACCGAGAATGATGTGGAAGTGGAGGTTGGTCGTTACAGATTGAGTAATATCTGCAACATGGACCAAACTCCACTTCCATTCGAGTACCTAAGTGGCCACACATATGATCAACAAGGGGACAAGACAATCTGGGTTCAAGGAAGTAGGCAATCAGGATGGGATAAGCGTCAGGCTACCATCCAACTTACCATCTTTGCTGATGGAATACCAAGGGTATAACCCTTGATCTTCTTCCGAGGCCAAGGACTAGGCACAACCGTGGTTGCAGAGAAGGAACGATACGATGAATGGGTAGTCACGGTGGTAAAGTTTAACCTGAAAGCCTATGCCAATTCAGCCAATATCCTTGAATGGCTCGATGAGCAAGTCATACCTGTACTCGATGGGTACCCTACACTTATGGCATTAGATATGTTCGGAGGTCACAAAACAGAAGAGGTTTTAGACACACTTACTGCGCATGACATTACCTTAAGCGTAATACCCGGCGGCTGAACAGGTTTGATCCAGCCTCTGGATATCTCAATAAATCGACCCTATAAAGATATTCTCAAGGTTAGTATTCTTACTCATTTCTTATTTTTCATAGAAGTAAAGAGGAAGGGGGGGGAAGACTTATCCATCCAGGTAGCTAATTTCTTTTTGAGTAGGAGGTGCTTGAGGAAAGAGTCGATGTGGCAGAGGTGGAGGAGGAAAGAGTTTTGTCTGCTGGGGGTCAGCTTTGGGGAAGCGTGGTGGGGAGGAGGCGGGTCTTATGTACTTGGGCGGTGGGGGAGGCATGGGAACGGTTTTCCCAAAACCAGGCCCATATAGTGAAGCGGGCATTTACAGCAACCGGCCTTGCTCTTCCTATCGATGGAAGCTGTGATTCCAAAATATCAGTCAAGGGACTCGACTCCTCTCTCTTGATAGCCGGGTTGCAGGATTGGGGGCAGGGAAGACTTACCATGCACAGCGAAGAAATTGAGGAGGAAGAGCTTGATATAGCTTTTGATGAACTTGATGGTGAATATGTTGTCGGGGAAGCTGTGTGAAGAAAAAAAATGTATATTTAGATTTTGATATGTCTTGGATTATGCCATATGTCATGCATTGGTTAGTCAAATGCTTGGCATGACTCACTTTAATTTGACTCCATGGCACATTTTTCTTGTATTTGAGTACTTACGGTATGCGATAGCAAAAACCGCTAATCACCCCCCCGCCGGTTCCCTTCCACCACTTCACTACCCTATCAGGATGGATTTAGGAATCCTCACTCAACTAACCGTTAATACCCATAAATCCCCATACCGCTATGTGTATGTTAGATGAGAAGCTTCGATCCTAGGGGATGACGATTCGCAAGGTATAATTTAAAGTGGAATCTGGAAGCAAGCGAAAGGAATGAACGGAAACAAAAGACAGGGATGCCGATTTAAAGGAGAGAGAAGCGGCTGGCGGTACATATGTGCATATTTATGGAAATTTCTAAAAAGCAATACGTATG
>Ga0307510_10011063_pt1 | contig 10724 bp, 7 predicted proteins | sample 12_EM_MG_FD_207224 | JGI IMG/M metagenome (GOLD analysis project Ga0307510, IMG submission 207224) | Populus trichocarpa ectomycorrhiza microbial communities from riparian zone in the Pacific Northwest, United States - 12_EM | ecosystem: Host-associated > Plants > Roots > Unclassified | place... | reverse complement strand
TGTACGCATATATATGTACATTGTAAAACATTATGAAGAATGTAAAGAATAAATTTCTTCATCTTCTGTCAGCGTATATTTGTTTAATCTTTCACATTCAACCAAATCAAAACCTAATTTGTGATCTTTTTTTCTTCTTCAAAAATTATCGTTTTATCTTAAAAAAATAATTCTTAAAATGACATTGTTTTAGTTTGACTCGGATTAACCTGTTCAATTTGTCACTCGAATCTCAGACAAGTTGTTTGACTAAAGTTTAAATAAAGGAATGTAATATATATATATATATATATATATATATATCAAAGGTTAAATTTATGCTATTAATTAAAAAAATTAAACAAAAAAAAATAATAAGTTGTGTTTTTAGTTAAAAGTAGAGATGCTTCTCTTTCTCACAAAGATTAGAGTAATATTTTCAAAGGACACATGATTTTCTTTCAAAGTAAAATATATGCTAACGAACAAAAAAAAAAAAACAGTTGTGCTTTAATCTTCTTTGATTCTTAAACCCTTGTTAATATTTTTGTTTGAAGGTCGAAAATATTGTTTAATAAACATACTAAGTTTGAAGATTAATTATAAAATATTTTATATTAATCTATTTTTAAATTTTTTTAAACTATTTTATATAAACAAACATAAAAAAATTTAAAAAATATTTTTTGATAAAATATTTTATGCAAAATAAACATACCCTTAATATTATAAGAATTTTGAAAAGATTTTAATTCAAAATTAATTGAATGTCAAGGAAGGCATTGTTGTCTTGAAAGGTGGAAAAGATATCTTGATAATTAATAGTTTTGTTTTTTTATATATACTAAATGGAAACTTTAGAACTTCATTATTGCTCGTAAGATATGAAGAACGGGTGTGTAGCTAAAAAAAAGTTCGAGGAAAAAAAAACGAGTACTCGTGAAATGGACCTATGAAAAAATCCCTTGCATCTAAAAAGATTTGATGATGGAGGCGATCCATTACGAAAAAGAAAAGAAAATAAATTAAAAAAATTAAAAGTAAATATAAACAAGTTAGACAATGGGCATGGACATATTGCTGAATTAAGTGTCTATTTAGTGCTGCGAATGAACCTATTTTTTCATGAAAAATTGATTTTTTTATTTTAAATTATGTTTTTAGTGTTTTTGAATTGTTTTAATGTGTTGATATCAAAAAGAAATTTTAAAAAATAAAAAATATATTATTTTAATACATTTATAAAAAAAAAACATTTTAAAATGCAACCGCTACCACATTCTCAAACACCGAAACAAATTTTTTTTGGAACCTATTATATAAGGACACATTGAAAAATCAGATATGGTAATAAACACAACTAAAAATAGAAATATATTTAAGATTTGTTCAATTATATAAAATTATATTATGGATGGATCAATATTTTTTGTTTTTACATGCATCTTCTTTTCTAAGAGTAACTAAAGATAAAATAATAATTTAACATCATTAGGTTCAGCCAAGCGCTAAGTTCAGATATATATGGGTCTGACGAGTTACCTGACCCACTATCTTTGAGCGCTGAGCCTAGGCATGTATTGATCTAGCGAGCTGTCAGACTGATCATTTCCAGGCCCCTGCTCGTTTTAACTCTGAAAATTTTTAGGATCCATGATTATACCATGAGTCAGAAATATTTTACCCCATGACGAGTCATAATTTTTTTTTTTATCATGATAAGTCAGAGATATTTTGCTAACACTTTAACCCATTATTTCCAGAAAGAGATAAGTCTCGTGTGCTATAAAAGAGATCATGATATATCTCAAAGGCAAGTTCTCTTTTTTCTCCACTCCTTATTGTATATCTATTCTTAGAACTCTTATCTAAAAAATAATTGCATTTTCTTTGAAATGATATTCATTTAAGTATCGGAAAGTCCCTAAATTCATAAGATATGACCTTTTACAAATATCATGTATTATTCATCAGTCATCTTAACTAGAGATAACGATTCAAATCATCACAATTAAGAGATTAACTCATTATCTAAGATATCGGCTTGACCCTTGAGTCCAAGCTCGTTCATAAAAATAAATAAAGTTTCTTACCCTTTGTTTTATTTGGGTGCATGTACTTGTATTTATAAAAAAATAACAAAAAGAAAAGGAAAAGGAAAACTAATAGAATTAACTTATTAATTTTATGTTACTCATCAGTTAGAGTTATTAAGCTTCTATTTTATCTAAAATCAAATCCTAGCTAATGTGTAAGAAAAATATAATGTCAAAAGACTACATGCTGCGTGCAAAGACTCTGGCATATTTCAGGTAACATATACTATTTATCATCCCATTAATCATAGCTTTTGATGTTGTTCTCTCCATGCTTGTTTCAACCATTCAAGCAATTATTAATTGCTGAATCTTGCTTGAGTTAAGATTATTGAAGAGATCATTTAAATTTGATTGCTAGAAGGTGGGATATCCTCTTTGATTATCTCCCAACTGTTCAGCTCTGCCCTTTTCTTTTCTTTTTCGAAGAATAGTATAAAGCTCTGCTTTTACTCTTTTATTTATGGAAAAAAGTCGAAAGAGAAAGGAATTTTGCAGTTACTAAACCATGGAGTTTCAGATGAACTAACAAGAAATACAAGGAAGCAAGTACGAGAATTCTTTGAACTTCCTTTAACAGGGAAGAAACGGTGGAAACAGAAACCAGGATGTCTTGAAGGCTAGGCCAAGCTTATGTTATCTCTGAAGAACAAAAGCTTGATTTGAATGACATGATTTTCCTCAAAGCTCTTCCTATCTAAGACAGAAATCTTGAATTCTGGCCTGCAAAACCTCAAAAATTCAGGTACTAACTATGTTAGTACTAATTTGCAAGCTATCTTACTACATAATTAAGCTATAGCTTGACACATTCTAATGATGTCCTAATTCAAAACAGTCCACATTTTGTCTTTTAGGGAATATTTGGACAAGTATTCTCAAGATATAAGGCAAGTTGTAGTTGACTTAACAAGGTTCATGGCCATGGGGCTTACAATTGACGGTCAAGAGCTTTGCGAGGCTTATCAAGAAGGACTATATCACATAAGGATGAATTGCTACCCTCGTCCTCAGCCAGAGCAAGTTATGGGGATAACTCCACTTGCTGATAACTCTGAATCACTCTCTTGCTTGAGGGGGGCAACACACAGGGATGGCAGGTTCTGAAGGATGGTAGTGGGGTCTTTGTTGAACCAATACATGGTGCTATTGTTGTAAACACGGGACATATTACTGAGGTAAGGATCTGTTATATTTCACCTGACAGCATCAAAAAGATATAACGTGTTTTGATGAAACTGGAACAGAAGCTTATAAGTATTTAGTAGCTATAAATCATGCAGATAATAAGCAATGGGGTATACAGAGCACCAGATCACAGAGCAGTAGCAAACAAATCAAAGGAGAGGCAGTCCATCGTTACCTTCTGCTATCCCACATCATCGAAGAACTTACCAAGTCTGGAAGTGAACCTCTATACAACACCCTCACCGTGGAAGAGTATTTTCATTCTTTTTACAATCGAAAGCTTGAAGTTTCTGTTGGCGTGAGCTGTCATTGAGAAGTTATAGTATCAGTAGAGAAATTATAGGAATCCCCTGATTTAAGGGTAAAACTTTATTCTTGCCTTTAAACGTGTATCGTAAAAAATATAATAGATTTTTGTGCATTAATAAACTTCCAATCTCTGTAGAGAACGATTGTATAGAATATACATTTTCCAAATTCTGTCATGGTATCAGAGCCTGGTTGGCTCTGGGATTTTTCTTTTACTGTTAACCTTTGATCCACATATTCTCAGCTCCCTTCCTCCCTCCCTGTACACCCATGGAGATCATGACTTGAACAACTTTGGTAGTGTTCCAACTCTTTCATCACTGAATTAACCATAAAAATGGCAAATATTTTAACCACAACTTCAGCCCTTCCTACTGAACTTTCTGCTGTTCCTATTGGGACAAAGCTGGACGACACCAACTATGGACCCTAGTCTCAAGTTGTTGAGATGTATATCTCTGGCAAAGATACGTTGGGATATATTAATGGTGATTTTCCCCAGCCCCCTTAGACAGATCCTTCCTTTCGAAAATGGTGCACAGACAATGCCATTGTCAAAGGATAGCTGATCAATTCCATGGATCCCTCCCTGATTGGTAACTTTATTCGGTTTCCAACAGCAAAATCGATGTAGAATGCTATTGCTACTACCTATTTTGACGGCAGTGATAACTCTCAAGTTTATGCCCACTTAAGATGTGTGACTCGTCTAAAACAAGGTGGTGGTTCTCTGGAAAAAAACTACAATGATCTTCAAGGTCTCTAGCTTGAAATAGATTTTCGCCGTCCAAATCCCATGGAGTGTACTGCTGATATACAAAAGTATAATACAGTACTTTAAGAAGAGTGAGTCTATGTTTTTTTGGATGGTCTCGATAACCGACTCGACACAATTCGAGGTGGTGTATTGCAGATGAGGCCATTTCCCACGGTTGAACAAGCTTATGCCCATGTCCGTAGGGAAGCTGTCCGTCAGGCTGTCATGAACAAAGAAGGTGCTGATGACACTCCAGGAGTTGTGCTGGCTTCAAATCTGGACACCTCAAGACACTCTCACTAGGCAGTGGAAAAATCTGGTATGACAGCTAAGGCATGCACCTCTTATACAAATAAATGCTCTCATTGTGGCAACCAGAGACATACTCGTGACAACTGCTTCAAATTGCATGGATATCCTGATTAGTGGACTGAAACTCCTTAAGGAACCACGTCAGTCATTGATCAAGGTGTTACACTATTTAATTCTCCTCCGGATGTCGAGAACAATGAGTGGATTCTTGACTCTAGGGCCACCGACCACATGACCTTTGATGCTACTGACTTCACGGAGCCTTCTTGCCACAACGAACCAGCATTGCTAATGCTAATGGAGTTATATCCCCGGTTACAGGGGATGGCACAATCACATTATCCCCTGCGTTGCCTTTATATAATACCATGCTTCTCCCTTCTCTCTGACATAAATTGTTATTTGAGTTACTACTGATCTGAATTATGTGGTACTTATTTACTCTACCTTTTGTTTACTTCAGGATATTCTCATCAAGAAGATCATTAGGCATGGTACTAAAAAGAGGGGGCTATATTACATAGATGATTTCAGTATAGATAGGGCAACTCACATGCATCATCCAGTAAGCATCGAAGGGCATTGGATTTGACTTTGGCATCGACGGTTGGGGCATCCATCCTTTGGTTATATGAAACATTTGTTTCATGAGTTATTCATAAACATGTCAGATTCTAATCTTAAGTGTGATACTTGTATTTTAGCTAAGAGTCATCGAGTACATTATCCTTTGAATATGAATAAAAGTGATGTTTCATTTGCTTTAATTCACTCGAATGTGTGGGTCCTTCCCCAGTTTCTACTATGTCTAGTATTCAGTGGTTTGTGATCTTTGTAAATGATTGTACTCACATGACGTGACTTTATTTACTGAAACACAAAAATAAAGTCCTCAATGTGTTTCAGTATTGTCAACAACATGGACTTATTCATGAAACCTCATGCCCTCAGACCCCTCAGCAAAATGAAATTGTTGAACGAAAAAATTAACATATTCTTGAAACTACTTGGGCACTATTACTTGGCACGAACTTGCCTAGCCGATATTAGTCTGATGTGGTTACCACAACAGTGCATCTCCTCAATCGAATGCCCTCAAAGTATTAAACTTGAAGACCCCGTTTCAAGTGCTTTCGACCTATGTCTCATTGTCTTCAATGTTGATGATCCTCCTATGAATCTTTGGATGTGTCGCCTTTGTCAACCTCCATGAGAACCAACACACTAAATTAGATCCTTGCGCTATCCGAGGTCTTTTTTCGGGATATGGCTCTCATATAAAAGGATACCGGTGCTATGATCTAGTCAGTAAACACACTTATGTGACTATGAATGTTACATTTCTAGAGTCTAACATCTTCTTTTCAAAAGCCATGTCAGGGGGAGTACTTAGAAGAAGTGCCAAATTGGTTATAATTTGAATGGTTTAATGAAGAAAACATAGAATCTGAGACAAAATTAGATGTGCCAATTACTTCACTAGATGATACAACTACAACAAGCATACTGGGAGATACAACTAAAGCAGATATAGAACCTCATCTCTACTTAGTACATGACTATCCTTCTTCTAAGAATATTCCTGAGGTAAGCTCTCCTACTACGTCTCCAAATTCTCATGATATAGATACCACTATTGGTTATATTTTACCTTTCAAATATAATCTAGGCAAACCACCCAATAGATATTCTCTAGAATTTGAATAACGAAGGTCAAGGTATTTAGTTGCAAATTTTGTATCTATTAAAAGGGTTTTTTAACCTCTAAAAACTTTGTACATGCATTTTCCTCATGTTATGTACCTATAAGTGTTCATGAAGCATTGACTGATCCCAAGTGGACTAAAGTTATAAAAGAAGAAATGGATGTTCTGCTTAAAAATGGAACACGGACCTTGGTACCCCTACTCGAAGGAAAAAAACTGGTGGGGGTGCATATGGGTGTTTTCTATCAAACACAGAATAGATGGATCAATTGAGAAATACAAAACACGACTAGTAGCAAAATGCTATACATAAACATATAGTGTGGATTATCAAGAGACCTTTTCACTAGTGACCAAGTTGAACACAATTAGGGTGTTGTTATCTCTTACAGCTAATATTGATTGGTCATTACATCCGTTTGATTTAAAAAATGCCTTCTTCCATGATGATCTTAAAGAGAAAGTTTATATAAATATTCCACCAAGCTACATGGCAACCTCAGAATCCAAGATAGTGTGCAAATTGCAGCGAGCACTGTATGGATTAAAACAATCACCTCGAGTATGGTTCAAGAGATTTATCTTAGCAATGAAGAAACATGGTTTTCAACAAAACAACTCAGATCATATGCTATTTCTAAAACATCAACGAGGCAAGGTGATTGCACTAATGGTCTATTTGGATGATATGATTATTACATGAGATAATCCAAAATAAATATCAAGACTCAGGAGGAGTTGGCTACTAAATTTGAGATGAAGAATCTAGAAGGACTAAAATATTTTGAATTGAGATTTCTAGATCAAAGCTAGGTATATTTCTTTCCTAATAAAAATATTTTATAGACTTACTATTTAAAGTTGGACTTCTAGAGTGCAAACTTGCAGACGCATCAATTGTTTATAATCATAAACTTGGAGAATACACTAACCCAGTACCTATGGATAAAGTGAGGTACTCGAGACTTGTAGGAAAACTTATTTATCTTTATCTCACATGCCCAAATATTTATGTAGTAAGTCAATTCATGCATTGTCCAAATAAAGATCACATGGAAACAATGATTAAAATTCTTCGATACTTGAAGTCTTCTCCTAGAAAGGAAATTATGTTTTCAAAACATAACCATCTAAGGGTAAAAGGATATACAGATGCAGACTGGGTAAGAAATATTTTCGATAGAAAATCAACTTTGAGATATTTCACCTTTGTTGGAGGGAATCTTGTTACTTGGAGAAGTAAGAAATAAAAAATGGTGGCATTGTCGAGTGCTGAGGCTGAATTCCATGGGATGACTAAGGGTCTTTCTGAACTTCTCTTGCTTAAAAGATTCTTAACAGAAATCAACTTTGCTCCTAACTGTGAAATGGACTTGTTCTTGTGATAATAAAGTTGTTATTGATATCTTATATGATCTAGTTCAACATGACCGGACAAAACATATAGAGATAAATCTATATTTTATTAAATAGAATCTTCAGGCCAGAATTATTTGTTTCTTGTTTGTCAAATTTAAAAACCAACTAGCGGATTTACTCACAAAAGCCATTTGTAGTAAGAATTTCTACAACTCATCTAACAAGTTGAACATCTAACATTTGTATGCACCAACTTGAGAGGGAGTGTTGTCATGAGCTTGAGAAATTATAGGATCAATAGAGAAAATACAGGAATCACCTGATTTAAGGGTAAAACTTTATTCTTGCCTTTAAACGTGTATTGTAAAAAATAGAATAGGTTTTTTTGTGTATTAATAGACTTCTAATCTCTGTAAATAATGATTGTATAGAATATACATTTTTTAAATTATATCAGTTTCATTCATCGATAGCTTAAAAATCTAATTCCCAACACAACCAACACTAAGTAACCGTTGAATAATTACATTGCTGTCAAAGTATCGATTTTGTTGCTCTACAGAGATGATTATCTTTCTTATTGTTGTTAAACAATATTAGTCGGTATCTCTTTTTCAAAACATGATATACATTGTACACTGCAAGACCTCAGACACCTCTTTAGTCTGATGATCGAATGATGTACTTAAAGACATGAAATGATTAAATTACTTGATGTATACTTGTGCTGCTAGGTTGATGGGTATCCTCTAGTCCTTCTATATATAATAGAAGCATGTATGTCTTTAAAATCATTTGAAGGCTAGATGGAATTTGGGGTTATTTTTATACTTGCAAGATTATTTTTGGTTTAACATTTGAAGGGTAGAAATCCCAGGTTTTTAACAGCTTGAACTTTGTTTAATTTCAATTTTTGAATTAATGTTTAGTCTTTGAATTTTAAGGGGGGTTTTCAATTTTATTTCTCTTTAGTAATAAAGGATATTCTCGATTAGTTTTTATAACTATATTCATAATTTGAATTCAAGGTATAAGAAAAATCGAATTCAAAGATTAGATTATAATATTAAAAGCCTTGGATCAAATTGAAAATAAATCTAAAAGTTTGAGTATCAAAGTATAAAGAATAAAATAGAACATCTGGTTTGAAGTTCTTACAGGAGATGTAAAACATCCAGTTGATATGATAACCAAATAAATTAAAATCCGTAATTAAGAAAGGACAACATGAAAATATATGTTTTTTTGAACAAGGTTGATTATTTCTATCTTTATATAGAAAACCAATATATTGTACTGTATCTGATGATTGAACGATTGCATGGTGAAGACATAAAACATATTGTGTACTTGGGTAGAGGGTTAGTGTGCATCCTCTAGTCCTTTTATAGTTAAAACATTCTTGAATTCAAAATCATCTGATGGGTCGATGGGATTTGAGTTATTTCTGATGCTTCCAAGATCAGTATTTCTTGTTTTTAGTTGCTGGTCTAGCATCTGTTTGAGCTGCCTCCCTTGTTCTTCAATCTGGGACCTTAAATTTCTTTGTATCTAAAAAAGAGAAGTGTAAATGTGAGATCATATCAATGTTTGACAAAAATGAGAAAATAAGGAAAAAATAGAGAAAGAAATGCAAACCTCCAGCTGTTCATGCATGCGCCTCTGCACATCGAGTTGCAGTTGCAATGCTTTAGCAATGTGAGAGCCTCTGAAGATCAACATAAGGAAAAGATTAGCCTAGGTGCTTTAATTGGTATAAGTTTTTAAAAAGAACAATTTTATATGAAAATTTTGGTAAAATATGGATGCAAATACTAACATTTTTTGGTCGAATTTTGTTACTACAATTTTAGGAGTTTTCTCCAATCTTCCTGCATCTGAATCACAAACTGCATGCATGTAAAATATATTATGCAAGATAATTTAATGAGAAAGTGGATATTTTTTTGGTGATATGTAAATTTTTATTAGAAATTGAAGAAGCCAATCGGTGCTTTACAACTATAACAATAATGAATTTTTTAAAAGAAAGAGAATTATGAATAAATATTCCAACACAAGTTAGGGTTGGTTATTTATGATTTGGATAAAAACTCATCCAAATCACTTCAATATCATGCAAATAACATGTTATAACAATATTGATGTGATTTGGTTGAGTTTTTATGTAAGTTGAAAACTAATTAGGTTTATGTGAACTTAAGTTTAGTAAGTTAGGGTTTCTTATTTGATGATTTAAATATGAAATTGTTAGGATTGTTATTATTAATATGGTATTTTTAGTTTATTTTGATAGGTTTTTGTATAATCTAAAAATTAATTGGGTCTAGGTTAAGTTAAAGAGGATAATTTACAATTTTATGAATTTGATGATTTAGTTGTGAAATAATTGGTTTGAATATTCTTGTTAATATGAGATTATCAATTTAATTCTAATGGGTTTTTATGTGATTTAAAAGGTAATTAGTTTTATGTTAAATTAAATTTAGCAATTTGATGGAGAGGGGGTTTGGTTTGATGTATTAATTATGAAATTAACAAGGTTATTTTTGTTAATATAAGATTGTAAATTGATTTTAATAGTTTTTTTTATAGATTTTTGTATAATTTGAGAAATGTAGAGGTTTATGTTATGTGACATCAGTTGGTAACTTTAGAAGTTCGTTTTGTTTTGATGGTTTAATTATAAAATTGATTAGGATGTTAAGGTTTATTAGAAATCATTAATTGATTTTTATGGGTTCTTATTTAATTTGAGAAATTAATAGGTTTAGGTCATGTGGGAATAGTAATTTCTGGGGTGCTTTTGGTTTTGATTTTTTGGTTGTCAAATTGGTTATGAAGTGAAGATTAATTTGGAATTGGTTTGTATATACTTTAAGAGTTAGCAATTTTAGGGTTTTTTCTATTGGTTTGATTGTGAAATTGGTTAGAATGTTGAGGTTTATTTGGAATTGTTACATGAAGTTTATAGATTTTTATTTAATTGAAAAATTTGTTGGTTATATTATGTGAGAA
>Ga0307510_10011062_pt1 | contig 10724 bp, 7 predicted proteins | sample 12_EM_MG_FD_207224 | JGI IMG/M metagenome (GOLD analysis project Ga0307510, IMG submission 207224) | Populus trichocarpa ectomycorrhiza microbial communities from riparian zone in the Pacific Northwest, United States - 12_EM | ecosystem: Host-associated > Plants > Roots > Unclassified | place... | reverse complement strand
TGTACTTGACAAATATTTCCCCTGGGTGGGGTGGGCTTTTGTTTAACGAACGTTTTTGTTTTTTTAGTGTAATTAATACAAAGATAGCTGGATAAAAATAGCTGTATTTTTTCATTTTAAAAGTATTAAAAAAAATTTAAAATTTTTTTTGAGATAGATTTATTTCATATTTTCATTTTTGTCTCTTCAACCTAACACTCGTTTATATCTCTTCTGTATGTATCTTTTTCGAAACACTTACCAAACATAATTTTAAAAACTTAGTTAGGATAGGTGGCAATTAAAAAGTTATAGTGGTAGTGTATATGTCATGTAGTTAATTGATTGGTTATATGCGACATTGACTTTGTTCATAAAAACATATTTAATTTTAATAAAGACTCTATTTATCTTTAATATTCATCAAATATTTAATTAATGAATCTAATATTTGATTAATGAGTCTAGAGTAAAAATAGAGTCTTTAGGACAAAAAAGTTTTGCAAATGAAATTATAAAATTGTTATAATTATGAGATTTCTATTTTTTAAGGTATTGTTTCTAAATGTTCATGATCAATGCTCTATTAAGGCTGAACATTAATTAGAGCTGTTGAGACTGATACATATTATGTTCTTTCATTTATGAAAAGAAGCAGTTGTTCTCATAAGATGAGGTATGAGGAATACCTAGAACTAATATGTAGGTGCTTGTAAGATGACATGTATACTGAACTGATCTGCATGAAAATTTTATATGAAGATATCACATGTGTCTATAGAAAGGCTTACGTAACGGTTGTGTAAGTTATCCTTAAACTTAAGATCACCAAGTTATCTTATATAGAAAATGTTATATTTTGATCCTGCTACAAATTGTCATCAAGGGTAACAAATGGACATATATTGGATATAACACGAATTATATGAAGGTATTTGAGTAATCAAGAGAGTTTTCATTACCCTAGGTGAATTAAGAAAAATATTCAATTTGCTCTCAAATAGTATTGAATGTAAATCCTTGCGTAAGGTGGAATGAGATTTGAAAAGAGTTTCGAATCTTAATAAAAGAATCAATGACTATGGTATTAAGAACATACATGATTTAACATAGTAGACACACTCCATGTTATAATATCTAAAGCAGAACATTGTTGATGAAGTGATAATAATTACGCTAAGAAACTAGTCACTGAAAGGTTTTTCTAATATTTGGGAGATTATGATATGTTGCTAGATATTGTATTTGATCTTCAAATATAAAATCAATCATTTGTTGAATTGATAATAAATTAATTTATTTAATCCTCTTTTATTTAGGATTGTGATTTTTATTTAGGCCAACTTATTAAAAAACTTAATGGGTCACACATATAAGAATCATTGGTCAGAAATTAAAATGAGATGATTAATCAAGTGTAACTTGATTGTAAATAAGTTTTAGAAATTAAAGACTAAAATGTAATTAATACAAGGGATTACAATTCTAGACTTAGAAAAATCAAGTAGGGATTTGATTGAATAAATTTATAAAATTATCTTGAAATAATATATATGATATTATTCACGGAGTAAATTGATATTTTTTTTATAGGGTTTTAAGATTTCTTTATAAATATAATGTTATGCCTCTTTTTTGTACAAAACTACTTAAGTTATAGAACACCTGAAAAACACAAAAGAAAAAAGGCTAACACTCAAATGCATAACAATCCCTCTTTCCTAAAAGGGTTTAGGAGATTTCTCACTGGTGTTTCGTATGGATTACCGTTAGAAGCCTGACACTTGGATGACTTGTGGTTTGCATAACTCAGCTTTGAAGCAATTATTCGAAGTCAAGAAGAACATCTGATCTTCTGGTTATATTCGTATAAACCCTAAAAAACTCTAGATTTATCTGACAAGATCTTTGAGACTCCCGAAAAGTTTTGAAATTTATTGTTTCTACTGCATGTATATATTTCGAGAAACCTAACAGTGGTTTCAGAGTCATCGTTAGACAATCAGGGTTGTTGTTTCCATGTTTTAATTGCTATTGGTGTTAATTGTAAATTAAATTTAAGTGCAAAATTAAGTTTTGCTAAATTTTGCTTTCTCTCGTGATTTTCTTAAAAACATTTTTTTGGCTATTGTTCCAACTAAATCTGGCGAGATTATTTGAATTTGGCTAGAATCTGCTTTTCTAGCATAAATTTACAGGAAATTAAAAAGATGGTTGCTGCATAACCTCCAATAGTGGGATCTATGCCAGCATGTTTGGTTGTGTTGTGCACATAGCTAACGCGCCACTAGTATAGAGGCAGCAATCATGGGTGGTTGTGGCCACCGCTAAAGGCTGCGAAGGGCGAGGGGTAGACCTTCACACTTCTAGCTTGCAGTGATAATGTTGGCTACCACTGCTCCAACCATCAGCAGTGGGCTGAGAATTATGATTTTGTGCCCCACTCCCCCAAACAAAAAATATTATGTTTCGGGGCAAATTGATGAATTTGCCCCTACACCGTATAAATTATTACAATAGGGTTTTTAGAGTGCAATTTACAAATTTACCCTTGAAATTTATTTCTTATTATAATATGGTATATGAGATGGAATTATAATTCTGCTATATAAAATGTTGATTTTATATTTTAAAATTAAAATCTAAATTAAATTAATTATAGAATTAATTTTTCTTATTGTATTAGGATTGAATTAAAGTATTTAATTAATAATTGATTTTTATGTTATCCTAATTGGATTATGATTTAATTAAATTGTTTAATTAAAATATTTGAAAAAATGGTTTATATAAATAAAGAGTGTTTTTTATATACTTTAATTCAAAAGGTGACACAAAAGCACATTTTTTTCAATGATTAATATCAATAGAGTGAGTCTATTTCCACGAGGATGCTATGGCCATACTTACATTTCTAGATGAGACATGGTTGTCACATCGGCCCAACAAGAAAACAATGATAATAATAATTTTACAAATTGAATAATCAAGCTCACATCAACGTTAATCATCATTATCAACCCACCATGTAGGGGTTTACCAATCTTGTATTATAAAAAAGAAAATATTAAAGGTTCTATAAAAAAGATATATTATAGATTCAAAACCAGATAGATTTTTGAAAAGAGTGTAAATATACACACAAAAAAATATATAAATTCGATATTGTATTTCGCTATCTGAATCTACAATGATCTTTCGTAAACTAACGTACAAGAAGATGATGCAGCAGTTTATGCAAACTATGGTTTTGTTGGAGGGGCAGGCTTGGCAAAGGAGAAATCGTCTTCATTTCTGGTTTCCTCTTCTTGGCGCGGCACATCAACTTCCGTAACATCGTCGTCATCATCATCCACTCTCACAATAAAACTGGTTGTTGCTGTTGTGGGTGACAATGCCTCGGCTTCTAAATCAGACTCGTCTTGATCATTGAGAGTGTATGATGACCGCGTTGAGTGCCCGGTTGTTTTGAATCGTTGCAATGCGTGTGCGGAAGAGGCAGAAGACACGCTTGGGCTTACACTTCCCAGCGTCCGAGAAGGAGTCTTTCCTCCTTTCGCATGCCTCTTCTTCACAAGCATGTGCCAGTTCTTCAGAGCCTTGGATGTTTGATCGTCGAAGACTGATTTCTTCATACGCGAACCCATCTGAGAGTGTCCACCGATAAAGATTAGTATCCGGGAAACCGTAAAAAAACCTGTGAGAAATAAGCGATGGGAAAGAGAAGAAGCACAAACGATACAAAGTTTATCTACGAATAAGGCTATAGGTCCTCGGAGACGAGGACTCTTTAGTGCCAGCATCTTTTAGGTTTTGCTATGATATTATTGAAACCCGTGCTATCATTTCTAGTAATGAGGAGATGATTTTTTGGTTGATCAAAGGCTTGCTTTAGGAACAAATGATCCATTTGAAGTTAGAGCTTCTTTTTGTAGGATTTTACTTGATCATCTTCATTCCAACAGAAGAGCTTGTCTTGTAAGCTCTTGGAAATTTAAAGGTACCTGAGTTACAAGGGCATATAGAGGAAGTGTGATGTAACTGCACAGAATTAGAGCTCCAACCCTGCAAGGCCACGGAAATTCAGTCTATCAGTTCAATTTGAAATAAAGACTAATGTCCAAAACATGGTCTTCTCCATGTTGAAGTTAGGAGGATACTGTTAATTTTCACAGCCTCTATAACATGTTTGTGATGGATTTATTACTGGAAATGGCAATCTATTGATGGGGGGAAGAAAACCAATGCTTACCCCAAAGCAACTTTGGCTATAACAAGATCAAAATTGTCATGGAAACAAGAGTTCAACCCAAATGAATACTGCATATATAGAACATCAATGTTGAGCAATGGATAGATATGGAAGTAGAGAATGGGAGCAGACAATCCATTCTTGCAAAATAGAGTTGCTGAAAACAGTTAATTACCCATATCCACAGGAAATATGTTATCTGGAATGCATTCTGCAAGCACCAAGATATAAAGAACATGACAATTAGCACACTTAAAGTTGAGTAATATGAATAAAGCAAAGAATCTTGATATTCAAGAATCTAAAATTAACCATTCCATTTTAAGTATATGTAATGTAAGGTTTAGTATTTGCAGAGGCGGCCATACTGTACCTGAAACAAAGCAAAATGGATAAGATGAAGAAGTAACTGAGGCCGACCAAACCAGAAGTATTTGTCTGAAGCTTGAACAAGAGGCATCCCTTGGACTACTGCATGTCTGTCAGTGATTTCAAGAGCCATCATCGTCAAAATGGCCTGAAGTTTTGTGCCAACTGCTAGGATAATCTGCAACAATAAATGGTCAGAACAATGATATTTTCTCTGATCTGGAAACTTGGTCACTGGGAATAGATTTCTTACAATCACAGGTATTATAGAAGCCCAGAACAAAGCCTGCAATCCTGTAACGGAACACGAACATATCAAACTGTCTTCAAATTCAAATTTTAAGTGCTTATTTGCTCTAAAAATTTCCATGGGAGAGGAACTTACCATTAACATTCAGAAGCAAGAAAATAACAAAGGATGCCCACAGAACAGGACTGCCAACAAATCAATTTAAATCAAGATGCATATATTTGAAATCTTGTGTAACCAAAGAAATATAACATGAAGAAGGAGATAATAAATGAACTATTACCTTACTCCCACAACTAACTTGAAGTCATCTTCCAATGACCTTTTGATGTATTTTTGGAAGTTAAACTTACTTCCAGGAGCTAAATGGACCTACGTAAAAATGGCAATGTCAAAAATAGAAAGCGGCAATCCAACAGTGAATAATTAAATTTGAGCATACGAAGACTCACTGTGATGAATCCATTGCGCAATGTCAAGTAGTCAGACCTGCTAACAGATATGAAAAATTGTCGGATAAAGCATCCCTGCAATAGATACAAACAAGTTTAGACCATACTGCTCTACCACAAGCACACACACACAAAAAAAAAAAAGGTGCTAGTTAAGTGATATAATCCTTACAACATAAAAGAAGAAAGGAATTCTAGTCCAGAAACTGGTGTGTGATCTCACAAAAGATGTCTGGTGAGTAAGCCTGAATCTTGAAGGATCTGTGCATAAGATAATATCCAACTGAGCATACAAACCCTGGTATTCAAGTATAATGTTTGGACTATGAAGAAAAGTTCAAGCTATAACATAAACAGGGAGCCTGGCCTTTAAGATAAGACAGCATACCATTTGAGAACTCATAATCATGGGACAAAGTCTCCAGCTCCCACCGTTTCCAGGCGCGAGTCTGTAAAAAGTAAGTGCTTACTACCAACTGTAAATTTGACTCAATGCATCACATTAAGGGTCAGGGACAGAGATAGGTTTGTCAACAGGCTTGTCTACCTAAAATTAGACAACATATTTCTAGTTTATTCATTACCATAGGTTTTTTATTTTCCAGTAATGCACATAACCAATCCAGGCAGTTTGATGAGTGTATGGATAGCATAGCATAAAGGAAAGTGTAAGAAAAGGAACATATCCATACCTTTAGTCTCCCAAGTGTCATTGTAATAACACTAAATAACACATGAAAGCATGCTAAAAAGAATATGAGGATGTGTAATTGATGCAACCCATCAACAGATATGAGTTGTTCGTACCCCTGCAGGACAAATTCAGAATAGTTATCATTTTGAGCAAGATATGATTCAATGTTATCCTCTCGTACAGTAATGAAGACAAATTTTAATATCCTACCAAAACAATGTGAGTAATAAATGTTGGTATAAAAATTAATTACTGTAAAGCAGCAAAGAAAATTACTTATGGCACAAACTTGTGGAATGATTATCTAGTTACAACACTTGAAGATACTGTTCAAAAGCATGTAGTAATGTGTACCATAAAATATTTCATAAAAGGAAAAGAAGGATCTTTAGACTTGGATAAACATAGGTTTATGTTCTCACAACTTATTATGAGCTCTCTTGAGGATGCCCAAATGTGATGGATAACATTAAATTTCAATACCAGGAACAAATATCCTTAAGCAGCAAGCAGTTTCTTCCATTGCTTTAGATTAATTCAAGATCCCACAATAGAATGTACTATGTTTTCAATCAAATCTGGCATGTCCTAAGAAAATTAGTTCCAGAATGCCTATTCAATGTTAGTTCTGCATTATACCCAACAGCATCGATTATCAATCTCATTAAACACCAGAATGTGATAACATTCTTTCCTCGTATTATCACTTTGTTGCTTCAATGTTAGTTCTGTATTGTCGTGGTCTAAATTGTGACGGTAACTGAGGAAACTCAAGATGAAAATTGATGGGCCAGATCTAAGGTGTGTCATACCGTGTTTACACCTATCAGTATCCATCAAGTATCAACCAATTAGCTTATGTGAATCATTTTTCAAGAATGAAAATGCATTTCACAGCCCACAGTATATTCTTGACATCAAAACAACGAGTTCATTCCAAAAACATGTGGGATTTTTCTGAAACTTCTAAGCATGCAATTAAACTAGTTGGCTTAATGAAATACATATAAAAGCATCAAATATCATGTAATTTAGCTTTAGCATGCCCATACCTACTCCCCCACCTTCCACTAGAAAGCATTCTTTGGATTTGTTTCCAGTAAAATAATGCTTTAAATGGTTGTCATTCAAACACTGTTCAGCTTCTTTTATACAATGCAAGGCCATTACTGATGCATTTACTGCGGCCAAATCTTGCATGCTAGTCATGACAAAAACTTTCATCGATAGACTTTAAACCTGCCCATTTATCTAACGCCAATAGAAGATCTTAAATTTTCAACAAACAACAAGTTTTGCAGCATATGCACTTACATCCTTGCATTTTACTGCGCTCTTATCAACAGCTAGAAATCTACGATCAAACCACAAAAGTCTCCGTCGAGGTTCCTCTTCCCCTTTGGAGCTACTACTTTTATCAGTTACACCTTGTTTCTTACAAGGCAACATGGTGCCTGCAACATCTTGGGGAACACAGATTTTTGCAATGTGATACTGCCCAAAAGTCAGGAGCAGTGAAATGAACCCTAGAATCATCAGCTCTGCAATAATCATTCCAATCTCAGAATTTCCTAATAACATTCCCACTAAAGGAGCACATAAAAAAACATTAAGCAAAAAGTCAAGGCCAAAGGAGAGAATCATGATCCTTAGTACTAGTGAAATAGAAAGCTTGGTTCTTTACCAGCTTTAACCTTCTCCAAGGCTTCAAACAAAGCTTGCTTGTGCTTTTCTGTAAACCACTGAATTGAAAATAAAATAAAAAATTGGAAAATTAGCGAGACTCAAAGAACAAATCCCAAAATTGACAGCAAAAAAAAACTATTCTTTTAACCAAGTAAAGCTAACATTAGAGGAAACAAGGATAAAGCAAAACGAAAAAAAAATCATTTTTCTCATAGCAGTAAAGGGAAATTCAACGAAATTTAAGCAGCAAAAAAAAAAAAAAAAAGGCCACCAGAGAGAGAGAGCAGTGTTTTTCTGTGACTTCGAGTTGTCAGTTCTTTCTACATAATTAAAAACAGACATGGCATAGATTGTTTAAACTCCCCATACAACAAGAATAAAGAAGAATTATAGCAGAGTTTTTTTTATATAAAAAAAGGAAGAAACTAAATAATCTGGTGATATCAGTATCCACTAAACTGTACTACCAAGAAGGAAAAACAGTCGAAGAGCACCAAGAAACTCATACAAAATTAAAGAAAAGCATTACAGACAACATTTACACAGACATATAAAAGCTTACTGTTCCAACTTTGTGAAGAAATTTTTCCAAGAGAATAGAAATGATGATAATAACAGCACAAATACTAGCAACAGCCCATGTTGGTGTTTGATCAAGCTTCCTTGTCGTAGCACTACTTTCAGTTGCTGCCTTAACCACTACACCTCCAAAAACACCCGTTAAAGACAGACCTAACAGCACTTTCATCCTATTAAAACAAACACAGAGGAAACAGAGCAGAGATGAATGAGTGATAAAAATGAAGGAATTGTTTGGTCTGAAATGAAAAGGAAAATGGAAGTTTATGTTAAGAGAGAGAGAGGGAGAGAGGAAGGATGAAGAGACGAGAAGAGAGGGTCAACGCAGGCAAGCGAGTTCAAAGAAACAAGGTTTTATTTAGCTTTGGAGATCAGAGGAACCTAATAAACAAAAGAAGCACAGGCAACAGAGAATCAGTCCTGTTTTGTATTCCCTCTGCTCCTTTCCATTTGGAGTTTTTTTTTTATTCATTTGGCTACTAAAGACACCTCCCTCCTCTGGTCAGTTTTAAATATATAAAGATAACGTCCTCAGTTTGAGGAGGTAGACAGGAAATTATAAAATCCGTTTGCCTGAGAATTTTTTTGAAATGAGATAAAATTTGAGTTTTGGTATTTTGGGATTTATTTTATTATTATTTTATTTATATTATTATTATAAATACAACTAAAAAAATATGGGTACATTTAATTGATTATATTAACAGGGAACAATGTTATTATATTCTTCTTTTAACTTATTAATTTTTTATAACAATTTTGTGGTGGGAGTAAAATTATTTTTATTTCATAAACCGACTTGTAGTTTATATTTTTTTTAAAAGATATTTTTATATAAAAAAAAAAACTTAGGTGCGTGTGCCACTCTCAGGCGCATGCGCCTAGGTTTCTTTTATAAGAGACCCATGATTTTTTTATATTAGTCATAGGGTTTTTTGTTTTGCTTTTTTTTTTATTTGTTAGTTTTTTTTGTTTAAGTTCATTCTTTGATAATGAATTTATATTGATTTTTATCATTTAATATTGAGTTTATTATGAATTTAATTATATACTTTTTATTATAAAATAAAATAAAAAATAATTCAATCAAGTGAAGCTGATAACCCGAATTGTGGTTTTGAGGGGTTTGACTAGGGTGAACATGTTTTTGTTTCCTTGATTCTTTTTCTTGTGATTTTTTTAGTTGATAAGATCACGTCGAAGCAACTCATATATAATTTAATTTAAAATCTAAACTAAATAAAAAAATCAAGATGAGATTTTTCAAATCTAAATTATTATAAGATAATGCCAAAAAAAAATTAATTGTCTAGATATTATTTTCTTACGACTTCCAAAATAATTTTAGATACAAGTTGGAGCAAGAGCACAATCAATAAACTATTTACAACTATAAATCCCTTTCTCCCCATGTACTCCTTGCCATCATCATCCTCAGACTTTGAACAAGAGATCATAATGAGAAACATACAGCTTACCCATTAGACTAATTTTTAAAGTTTTTTCTTAATTATTTTTTATTTGAAAAACATTAAATTGATATGTGTATGTTTGATAATATGATATAAAATATTTTTACAAAAGTATATTTTAATTGAAAATACAACAATTTATATATATTTATGAGAGAACTTGTTAATTAAAGAAGTAGGAAAGATATCTCTTCTTCTTATAATTGGTTTTTACATTTTCTTTTCGCAAAACAAAATATTTATTGAACATTTATATTTCTAAAAGTTGAAATTAAAACTGCTTCTGGACCGGGAGAATAAAGAATTTTCAAGGATGAGGAAATTAATTGTGTAAATATGTACAGCAAAACGTGTTGAGCAATGAATCTGGCATTGATTGTGGAATTATGTCTAATTGATCATGAATTAATACACGTTTACATTATATTTCAAAATAATTTTAAAAATGTGTTTTAACTATTAAAAATATTAATTTATTGTTTTCCTATACATTTCTTAATTAATGCTTTTGAATCTTTGATTTATTAGTGACGAAAGTATAAAAGGAATTGAGAAAAACATAAATTTAAATATATTTTCCACAAAAATACATGCATCATATTTATAAAGAAAACATTTAATTTACTAAAATTATAGTTATCGAGACTTGAATCTTGTTTTACTAATTATAGTATTTATATAACTTAAACAAAGTTATTGGGTACACAATCACTAAGCTAAATTACATTAATTGTTAAAATTAAAGAAAACATTTAATTTACTAAAAAAACAAAAAGAGAACCAACATATTGTTTTCTTAACTAATCAATATTGAAAGAAAAAATCAACAAAGAAGTATTTGGTATTGTGATAGTGGTTGCTTTTCAAAGTATTTTTTGTTTGAAAATAAATGATTGTAATAATTTTTATTTTTAAAAATTTATTTTTGACATCAACATATTAAAATAATTCAAAAAACACTAAAAATCTAATTTGAAAAGGAAAATTTTAA
>Ga0307510_10011061_pt1 | contig 10725 bp, 8 predicted proteins | sample 12_EM_MG_FD_207224 | JGI IMG/M metagenome (GOLD analysis project Ga0307510, IMG submission 207224) | Populus trichocarpa ectomycorrhiza microbial communities from riparian zone in the Pacific Northwest, United States - 12_EM | ecosystem: Host-associated > Plants > Roots > Unclassified | place... | reverse complement strand
TAAATTCACCTTGCCTCTCTATGCCTGAGGTGATGATGAGGTCAGGGTGATTTCCACTTGAGCTTGTTGGAGAAGATGTTTCCATCCATGCCACGCATGCTTATAGTATATGACAATTTTCCACCTAGCCAGAGACCAGCCATTTATAGAGACAAAAGGCAAAACCCTCGGAAGGGAAGGTGTGGCACAGACCTCACATTCATCTCTTGGAACCTCCTCAACCAAGCTCCATTTGTCCATCATGATGGCCCATCTCCGCCTGAACTAAATTCCATACAAACTTTCTCGACGTTAAAGTGCATTTAGAATAATCTCTGGCAATCATTTCACTCTAAGAAATGTGGGGGAAAACAACTTAGTGGGATGTTTCTAGCTGATTTGCCTCGCATCAAACTGGACATGGAGTCGGTAAACTTCGGCCAATGGAAAAAGATTTTAATGGAAACAAAAGGGATTAACCATGTCACTCGGTAGAAAGTGAAGAAATGGTAGATAGGAGAGGATTAGGTCAAAATAACCTTTTTTAGAATTTTTAGTCTTTCTCGCTTCTTTCCCCATGCGCACCTTTTAACCAAAAAAAGCTTATTTTTCTCTGCCTAGAGTGTCCATCAAGAAGGTAATGCCTATATTATATTGAGGCGCACATGACCATCTCGAAACATCAATCTGCCTCTACACTTTTTAGTATAAGGTTAGGGTATGGTGTGAGCTTGCTTTATACTTTAGCTACAGGGGCAGAGAAGGAGTGGGGAGAGACTCACACGAGAGAAATATAGAGCGTGAGAAATTATATTAAAATGTTTATTATAAAATATAATAATAAATAAAAAAAGGCTCATTATCGAATTCCAAATCGAAACGATTCCAGGCCACCCAGACTGCCATTTTATAACGGTACACAAGAGAAGTGACAAAACCCAAGTGGCTCCACATAAACTTGCTTTTTGGGATTTAATCTAAGTTGATATTTTAATTGACTACAAAATATTCACATCTGGGGCTACAAAAGGAGCTCTCGATGGAGAACATGATCATTATGCTCTTTCTCTGTTCTTATCTATATCAACAGGTTAGTTTAAAACCTATTTATATAACCAACAACTGAAGGGTATCGTCAAAAGGATCAAGGCCGTCTATTAACAAAACATCACTGTACTCACCAAACATTGTTTACTAAAAGGATTTTTTTTTTCTTTTAATGTTTTTCTTCCATATTATACTGTTTTGGTAATTATACTTTACTATTTTTTTATTATTTCAACCAGCAACAATAAATATGTTAAAGATAAGAATTCATAATCTCATGATTTAGATCACAGATTTAACAGGTTAACTTAGGTAGATTTATACCTTTTTTTTACTATTTTTCTAATTGATTTTTTTATTTTATCTTTCAATATTGAGCTGGTTGGAAATTGAGTTTTATAATTTTTTTTATATTTTTTTATGACGTTATCACAATCTCATGACTTAGATTATGGGTTTGGTAGATTAACCAGCATTGAATCCATTCATTTTTTTTGTTTTTTTAATTGAATATTTTTTTAGTTTGGCTTAATAATTTTTTTCATTTTATTTCCACGTGGTTATTCTCAATTAAGCTGACTCTAATCATGGGTTTTACAATTTACAGGTTAACTCTGTTCATTTTTTTGGTTTTTTTAACTTAATATTTTTTTTTTAATTTCACCCTCCAATAACTCAATGTTTTTTTTATTTAATTTTTTTTTTTCAATTTTAACTTTCAATATTAGGTTGTTTTGGAAATTGGACTTCATAATGTTTTTTCAATTTATTTTATGTAAAGTTATCATGATCTCATGGATTAAGTTTGTTTTCTCAATTTCAATCTTCAACATTGGATATGTTAGAAATGGAGCTCTACATTTTTTTTTGTTTTTTTTTTATGAATTTATCTTGGTCTCATGATCTAGATGGTGGATTTAACATATTAATCTGGATTGATCTAAGTTGTTTTTTTATCATTTTTTTAATCGATTTTTTTTCAATTTCATCTTTCAACGTTGGATTGGTTAGAAATTGGCTTTGTAATTTTTTTTTTATTTTTTTTCTATGGAATTATCTCGATCTTATAACTCGAGTTATAGGTTTGGCAGGTTATCCTGGGTTGAATCAAGTAGTTCTTCTTATCTTTTTTTATTTTATTTTTTAATTTTATTCTTCAATATTGAGTTGATTAGAAAATTATTTTTGTAATTTATTTTGATTTTTTTTTTTATATAGTTATCACAGTCTTATAATTTAGGTAAAGGATTAACAAATTAACCTAAATCAATTCAATATATCATCATCTCAATATTATTATTTAAAAAAAAAACCTCATTCGGTATATGACCATATCAATACTTTAAAAAATATATATATCCATTCACTATTAAAATTGATCCAATCTGCAGCATATGGCTGCCAATGATCTAGAATTTCTTATTCATGCTCAGCCACTTCATAAAGGAGACTCATCCTGCTATTCACTTTCTAGTTTTTTATTTTTATTTTTTCAAGTCACAATCACCACCACCATTTTGTCACAAAGCAATTTACGTGCATCAGCTTGTTCATCACCCAAGCGTCATATCAGCTTCGCATTTCTCTCTTCTTCTTTTTTATCTTCACGATGTCAACAAATTTTGACCAGGAAGAGCAAATAAGATGAGTTATTTTCTTGCCGTTTTTAGATCTCAGAATGATTCAATGCAAATAACTCCGCCCCTTCTTAGCAATAGAATCCCAACCCACTCATCTGATACTTTGGAACTATAACCGGGGACTCAACCCTCCGTTAAAAACCCCATTGTTTCAGCTGTCCTCAAACCAAACAGCGCAGCTCCCTTCTAGTTTAACTCCTCCCCTCTCCTACACAAGTTTCCTCCGAAATTTAAACTTGTCTCTTAAATTGTCAGATTTTGCGCCAGAACCCAGCAAAACTTTTTGAGACCCCACTGCAGTGCAGACAAATATTCGTCCAAACCTTACCAATTCTATTTCATGAAGGTTCTCCTTTTGGTTGCTGACGAGGAAAGGCAAAGCAAAAAGAAAATTCCAACTCTTGTTATTTCTGTTAGTCCTGTGATAAGAAGATGATTTGATCAAAATGAGCATAGCTAGTTCCTTTCAGCTCTAATTAAGCCGTGTGCATTATTAGGTACACAAACAAGATTGAAAATTCCAAAGCTTCCATGGCAAGCTCGCTACAATTTGAACCAAACTGTATTTAACTTTTTCATGCAAATGCCATCCCTGTATGTAGATGTATGCGTGTATATATATATACAACATCTAAACAGATGAACCACTTTATATATCATTTCGCAGGTGAGGACCAGAGCCACGCAACATATGTAAATTCTTTGCAACTGTGTAAATGCTTCAACAAACAGACCAAAAAACTCAGTAAAACATATCGAGGAGAAAATTGATGGCGTGAGGTTTTGCCATCATCAACCAGAGCCCTTCAGTTACCCGGAAGATTTCTGTGTTAAGAGCCCTGATCTATTTCTTTCCGAGACGCTTCCCACAGTCGATGCTCTATTCCCAACTTCCTGAGCTCCGTTAGGCCTTGCTCCACTGAGATGGAATACTCAAGATAAGTTATTATACGCGAGATCAAAGCACTGAGTCAATGATATGGTAAAATGAAAGAATTTGGCAGCTGGTAATTTTACAATGCCTTCTATTGAGTCCAGTAAAAGTGCCACGGTTATACAATCTTCTCTGCGTGCTTATCATAGAACTGCACAGCAACTACATGCGAGCATCAAACTATCAAGGGCAGGGGAAGCTTACCATCAACAGCATCATGTGAACTTGGCGAGTGTGCGCTGCGGCTAATCCAAAACTGAAGTCGTTCTTTTGCAGTGTCTTCCTCTATACCATGGGCTTTGGCTCTTCTCCAAAAATATGTCAGCCATGCCTGTGCAAGAATATTGTAACTTAATCAGATTCAGCATGACACAGATTTGCTCCTCCCTTATCTGTGTTGGTGTTAAATCAGGACAGAAAATGCATGGACATTAATGTGCAGAAACTAACAATTTTTGAAGCTGTCAATGATTCGATACCATGGGCCATTCACAGGTAGGTTTTTCACAGGAAAAAACGGAACAGATAAGAAAGAATAAAGAAATACACCAGCTTATTTGTTAAGATTCCAAAAGGGCACACGGATACTAATCAATTCTCTCTACAGATCTGCACCTGAAGAATGTGAATCACCAATTGAGATTGTCAACCAGACACCAAACTCTATAATATAACACTGTTTAGACTAAATAGACCAGTAACAACAGCAATACACCAAAAGATTTAATCGCAACATCAGGAAACTGAATCAATCGCAGAAATATTGGAAACTTGCATATTTCACCATGCAGTTCCATCAACCAAATAAAGTATATAATTCTAGAAAATAAATTACGACAGTGGTTAAATGATAATAAAGCCAGACCTCCTTGAAAAGAACGTCTTCAGACTCCTCTGGACTCAATTCTGCAAGAAAAATGATGGATTTGAATTATATACAACTGTGATCACGAAACAGCAAATGATAGGTCTGACCAAAAGAGAAAGGAAAAAAAAAAGCAAATGAAAGGTAGTGCTCGTCAACTTTAAGTGTGGCAATAGCACTACTTATTTCAACCAAGTAGATTATAAGGTAAATGCAAGAAGTAGCCCAAATACTACTCACCGAATGCTTCCATATACTTCTGATCACCAGATGATTTGACATCTGAAAGAAACAGAAAAGGCATGTCAGCAAGATACAATAGCATAAACAACACTGTGATAAGGAATAAAATCTAACAATTTAAACCAGCATCAGCAGCATGTCAACAGGCCAACTCGTACCTAAGATGGACAGTCTAAGAGCGTTTGCTCGCCGCTGTTGGGCCAGTGCAAGCACAATAGCAACCTCAACCTTGAAAGTGACACAATACATATAATATCAGAACACAAAAACACTTTGCAAAACCAGAAACCTTAAATAGTTCAAAGATAACAGTTAATAAAGATGGAAGGGGGCTGAATGAAAAACAATGCTTGTTGTGCATCATATTGAAACTCAAAAATAAACATAAGATGGAAGCATATGGTTGAAAGACAAGTAATGAATAACATAAACCTTCAAGGAAGCAAGCTCCTTCAAACCCATTTCAACTGAAAGCATACTCTCAATATTTCCTTCACCAGTTAGATCACTCAAGTCATGAGCAAGCGTGCTTCTCTTCTCACTGTCCTCGTCACCTACTCAAAGTTACTAGTATTAGATACCAAAGAAAGTTTGATACAAACAATAGAGCAGTTCAAGCGAACACATTGATCCCATTAAAACTGTTATCCAGTGAAAACACAGTAGCAACTGCAAAAGCCAAATAGCAAGTACTAGCCTTTTTCCCAACATTCCTCCTTAGCCTTTTGTCCAGCAGAGACAACAACCTCAAATGGAAGCGGTGCTAAGGATGACCAGTATTCATGCTTTGACACAGCAACATCCCCACAGATACCTATAAATATGAAAAGAATTACATGAATTGGGTAGATGTGATGGATGAACTGCTCGGTGTCAGGCACAAAGTATATTAAACAAGCCATTGTATATAGTAAATTAAAATAAGTCATAGCACATCAGAAAACTGTGGGAAAAGTTCGTTAAACTACAATATTGCCTCATAATTCATGCAGAAAAAAAAAAGACCAATAAAAATTTAAAAACAAAAGGTCATTTCCAATATGACATAAGAAAACAAAACATTGACCAGTAGATTACCATATTTTGCAGCTAAGCCCCAGTATCGAGCAAGCCAACACCTCTTAAGGACAACCTCTTCCTAAAATGCAGATACACAATTAATGGTTTCTAATATATTATTTAGGAGCCATTTGAATCTATTCCAATACAAACCATTTCTTTCTGGGTCAATATCATTCTTTGTGTCATTGAACGAAGGGCCTTTACTTCAGATTCAGCTCCCCGCAGCTGTCGCACAATGACTGTTGCCTCATCTTTTGCATTCTGATTTAAGCAAGAAATGTTCACATAAAGTTATGATGAGTTAGGAACCTACCAACACAGAAAAATATCTATGAGGCATTAAAGGACCACATTATGACATACTTACCTCTATTTCAGATCGAATAGATGCAATTTCCTTATCCACCATATTATTTTGTTTTGCATCCTTAAGTGCAGCCTGAAGAACAGAACAAAATTTAAAGAAAATGAGTATGATCTTTGGGCCTTTAACATTGTTAAAGCTAATACAAGAAAACCATCATGGTCCTAAAACAAACGGACAAAATACCCCTCCCTACTACCATTCGAACCTCAGAATCAAAAGTCTAAACATAGGAGTTCCAGTGATTTAATTGTCCAAATAAAAGTCTTAGTCTGTCCTACTCAGTAAGCTAAAATAGCGACAGTGACCTAAATTGACAAGTCTAGCATAAGGATACGTCCCCCTTACCTCTCTTTGCCGCAATGCAGCTTCCTTTCTGCAGATGACAGCACAAGATGTCATTACATGAATATTAACAAGGATAAAGAACCACCAGAGTTGTCAGAACAACTAACCTGCTCAGCAACTTAGCTTCTAAAGATACTCCTTCTCCAAGAGCAGCAACCTGCGGACCCAGGACAAGCAGCAAAGTGCATGTGTTAATGAAATTGGAGGTTGGGAACCTGGAAGAATTACCTGTGAGGCTTTCAAATTCAAAGCAACACCTGAAAAACCCAATATCAAGTAAAAGAGCAAGGGAAGAAAAACACTGTTCAGCATGAAGTTTAGAATGAGGAGTGCTGCTTTAAGGGTGGGTTTCATATGGGTAAAAAAGGGTATTTTTTTATTGGCGGTTGGTTATTTAAACTTTTTTGGTTGAAAATGGGCAGTGGTGAATTGGTTGCAGAGGAGAGAAGGTCGTCTTCTCTCTTTTTCTATCTTCAACGGGCTTAGAAGTTATAGGTCACTCTTTCTCTGTAATGAAAAATTGTCATAATCAACAACAACACATTGTTTATTGACATTTTTACCAGGAATGAAATTTAAAACCTTCAATGTGTGTGCCCTCAAGCACACATTGGGAAAACTCTTATAATTATTAACACAACAGTATATTTTTATCTTTAAAACTTGTAAGAAATGCACACTTAGGCTATATGCAAGTCAAGCAACAAGATGCCAATATGCTGAGGCTTTAAGACGTGCTTAAAAATATGGAAACTAATTAGCACCTGTTTCTCAAGCTCCTTGACTCTGGCATCTGCTTCCTTGCATCTCTCTTCCTCAAGCCTGAGCTGTACAATAAATACAGGTTTAATTGTACCATATGTGGCTTCATTACTAGTTTGGAAAAAGAAAAAAATCAAAATAACTGTACCTTCTCGAGGATGTTTCCATTCTCTTCTTGTAGCATATCAAGCTGCAAAATGAATCAATCTTATCATGGAATCTTCACTATAGTAAACAAAATCCATTTTATGTCTCTAAGAGAATACTTATTGATTGTTGCACATAAAGGGGAAAATAATAAATAACAAGAATCTGGTGTAAGTACATACTTCATCACGGAGTGCAGAAGCCTCGTGTTGATCTCCTGTGTCTTTTGAGTTAAAATTTACCACTTCTGACAAGAATCTGCAATCATGACAATTCACACCTCCAAATTTTCATATCATAAAATCATGCATCCTTTAGTGAAAAGCCAAAGACTAGTTTATCTAAATATTGGTCCTGCTAGGTGATGCATGTTTCAGAACCAAGGAGGGCATTACTCAAGCTAGATAGAGCTTGGTTGTTAGGGGGAAAAAAAGACATTGTCTTTTTTTTGGCAACCACTCTTCGAAGCTAGGCCTTGCAGAGACTAAACGAGTCCAGTTCCTTAGCTACACCTCAAGACCAAGATATTCCTTTAATTCAGAGCCAGATCAGGAAGCTGCATGACTAGACTACATAAAACCACACCTTATATCTCTACCTTAACCCATACAAAAGTGTTGCATTTCCATTAATGGCATCATGTTTTCATAATTACGAGAAACTCCCACAACTTAAGTTACAGGTTAGGTAAAAAAACATGGAAAAAAGCTTACTAGCATCACACAGTTGATAATTGATACAATGAATTCCATAATTCTTTTCCAAAAAAGAAAAAGGTCATTCTGATAGAATTTGAACATCCACTGTTAAAGCAGAATAAATGTTTTAGTTCTCTCATTTTACCTTTTACCATCTCTATGCCCATTTCTCGGAGGATCTATCGGAGGTAAAGAAACCGCAGTCCCCAATGATCCTTTGCTCAATGGCACTGGTGGTATTGCTGCTGCAGTTCTAAGGGACATTGCTGGCCTTCCAGCTGATGTCGACCGACCCGCCGCAGTCTCTTCAAAATTCCTAGCAAACTAAATTCAGAACCCACCATAAAAAAAAAATCCAATTAGCATATACTTTTCCTACACATTTTTACACATCATGCATTCTTGTATAAGAAAGAACCACAATATCAAAAAAGAATTAAGTATCACCTTAATTTCCAAGTTATAGAGCTCTAATTACAGAAAGTTGAAGTTAATACAAATCTAACATCCATAATTCTCGACTTAACTCCCGCCGCTAAATGCCACCTTTACTAATAGCAAACAATTAAATCATTCCTCAATTCGTTTAAAATCAACACTTCATTTTCTTTCAATCAGAATCGAAACATATTCGCTGCAGTGAAAAAGAAATGAACCAAAAAAAACAAAAGGTAAGAAAAGGAAGTTACCGCAGGTGAAGGAGATCTATTGATCCTTGAAGACGCAGTGGTAACCGAAGCTTTACTAGTAGTAACAACATTATTACTGTTACTATTAGCATTCCTCGAGAGAGACAGAGGCGGAGGAGCACTGTAACGAAACCCTAGATCATCGCCTTCGTCGTCGTCGTCGTCGTCAGCCGTTTGAGAAGCCATGACTTGAGCTAGCCGCTGAGCCGCAGCTTTAGCCGCTACATTCTGGTTTCGCTTGATGGTGGAGAATCCGGAAGCGGAAGAGGATCGCGCGTGGTGACCGTGACGCGCATTTGGCAGCATTGCCGCCGTCGGAGAAGCGCCTGAGTCGCTGGTCCATTGGCGCGTGTAGAGCGGACTTTCAGTTCTTTGCCGGTCCATGAATAAACAGAGTAGTAGAAGTTGGAGTGAGAAAAATAAAAGGATCTTTGTTAAATATAAATACACACACACACACACTCTTTTCTAGGGGCTGGCTTGCTGCCTAGATCTTTGTGGAGAAATGCAATGCTGCACTGTTTGTGGAGAGAGAAGTGGAGGTGGTATGTTGGATGTTGTAAGCTTTGTCTCAACTGCTAACTTTAATACTGTTTATAGCAACGTGTTTTTTTTTTAGTGTTGTAAAAACGTTTTTAAAAATATTTTTTAATTAAAATAATATTTTTAAAAAAATTATTTTTATTTTTAATATTAATTCATTAAAATATTAATTTAATAATTTTTTAAATAAAAACAAACTTTAAAAAGCAAAAACAAGGAAACACATTAATGAGGTATTTGTCGGCCTAAGTGTTTTATTATTTCATAAATTTCTTTTTTTAAAAAATTGATGTATTTTGGGGGTTAAAGAAAATACTTGAAGCTTGGCTGTGATTTAAAATTCTCTAATGATTTCATTCTTTTTGTTTTTTTTAAGGATGGTGGAGCTCCCTCGGATTTGAACTTCAAAGGGTCTGGAAAAAAAGGTGAGTCCTATGTGTCGGTCCATTACGTTGGCATAAGATTAGTGTTGTCTATTCAAAATATATCTCAAGTACAAAAACACAAAATATTGTATTTTTCACATTTATATATATTCAGATGATCTATTGGGATGAATCTCCATCCCATGTTAGAATGTTTTTATGATCATTCTAAGTGATTTTTATGCTTAATATATATGATTTATTTAATCAAGGTAGGTTAAGCTAAATAGTTGGTTAGTTGGGGCATGGATAAATGTTATTTTTTAAAATGATTTTTTTAAAAAATAATATTTTATTTATTTATTTTTAACATTGACATATTAAAATATTCAAAATATTAAAAAAAATAAAAAAATTAACGACACGCAAAATGGTTAATTATATCTATAGTGCAATCAATTGAGATACAAGCAGCAAATGCTATGCCATAAAATACAAGAGGTGGAAGTGGTTGAACGTAAAGAACAGCGGGTTAATGCCGGCAATACATTCTACAAATACATTTAGACTTCCGAAACATATCATTTTCAGAGAGGGGGTGCCTGCCCACAATCAGTGTTCGGCAACATTTATTTAAATTTTATCAGAAAAAAAAAAGATTTTTTTTCATTAGGTTGATATTTTAAGCTGTATAGTCTGGTCGTGACCGCTGTCGTAACATTAAATTATTCTGCATCTACTCATGGATGACAGATTTGTAATGATAAATTTGTTCTTAATTCTTATTTTTACTATGATATAATTGTTATTTTCAAATTACACGAGGATAGATTAGTTTTTTTTTTTATCCAATAAAGTAATTTAATTATCTTTTAAATCACAAAATTTAAACTTACAAACAAGATTTTTTAGTCTTTTCAATATTTTTTACCTGGTAAAATGAGTTAATTAACATTAAAAGCAAAATCTATTCAATGATATTTCATGTGATTTCTCATCTTTATCATGGTTTTTTTATTATTATTAAGTTGACTCAAGA
>Ga0307510_10011060_pt1 | contig 10725 bp, 2 predicted proteins | sample 12_EM_MG_FD_207224 | JGI IMG/M metagenome (GOLD analysis project Ga0307510, IMG submission 207224) | Populus trichocarpa ectomycorrhiza microbial communities from riparian zone in the Pacific Northwest, United States - 12_EM | ecosystem: Host-associated > Plants > Roots > Unclassified | place... | reverse complement strand
AGCGTAGGAGGCTTTGGTGGAGGTCGTGGAGGTCGGCTCTGGCGGTTGGTGGCCGGGTTATCGTTTGTGAGGAAGCGGGGGAGATGGGGGTAGGGGGGCGGAGGAAGTAGCGGATTGTCTGATAGCTTGGGGGGCTCGGGTTCGTATTGGATGAGAGGTGTATGTGACTGAGGAGGTGTGCGGTGGTGATGGCTGCGGTGGTGGCTCCGGCAGCGGCGGCGGTCGGAGTGTGTCCTGGATCATAATAATTTGAAGTAGCGTTGGTGGTAATGGTGGGCTCAGGCAGTTCGCTTGCTCCGAGGACGTAGCTCTCGAGAAGGGTGCTTTCTGAGCGTGAGTATGAGTGGGATGTCATGGTGCTAGAGGAAACGGGGGATTCAATGAAGTGGGACATTTTGAACAGTGGTTGTGTTATCTTGATTTAAACTTCGAAGGATGGGAGATAGGATAAATGATGAAGGAGAGAGAAGGGGGGAGGAAAGAGAGAGAGAGAGCAGGTCTGGGTAGAGAGCCAAAGTATGAGTCTTATAGTAGTGTTTTCTAACCTTCCCTCCAGAATATCATGGAGATATCACCACGACTTAGGTGTCGGTCCTCCGGAGTCTACCAATACTCTGCAACGGCTGAAACACGGGCTGGGTGGCCGCATGTTTTTTTTTTTGTTGATAGGCTGACATCCCGCTAGCACTATGTGCCCTGACTGTGAGACGGACTGCAAGGTGTTGGGTTGAGCGGTGGTGGCTAGCATGGTGGTGGATGTCAACTGCCAGTAGTCCGTGGAAGTAGGTTGTTTCCTTCTCGATCCACCGATTGGCCAGCCCACACCATGTAGAGTGCCCAGGGAGCACAACAACCAGGGCCACGGTTCAGTAGTAAGGCACAGGAGGGGGCTGATCAGAAGGCAGGCCGGGTTCGCACCGTTCTGCCTACGGCGGCCTAGAATATTTCGGGCGTACAAGTATATTAGTTCGAGCTAAAGTGGTGGTATATCCCTAGCAGAGGATTGACTTGGGATAGCCCGTAATTGAAGATCTCAGGAGATCATATCACTCCGCATTTAGTGGATCCCATTCTAGGAGGTGGGCGGCCTGCTCGAGCGTTGGAGGAGAGTCAGTAGCCGAGTGCTAGCGATAAGTATAAGGTTACTCGAAGGACGACTCCCTCACCGCGGACCCAGTCCCCCAGACCCTGATCCCCGCCTCTCTCGCTCAGCAGGACTCCAGGGGCTACGCTCTTACCACAATATTATTCTGGGGCAGTCTGCACCCCTCGAGTCGCTGTTGGTATTCTAACCAATTGAAGCTACTTTTGATATCTCCTGAGTACGGGTGGAGAGGGGATATGTAAAGAAAAGCAAATTGTGCAATTCCTTCTCCGCCCCCCCCGCAATTAGGATTCGAGACATCTGTGCTTATGGATAAGAATGGAAGTATGAGACATCCGACTATCCCGTGAAAAGCCAACAACGTGGATTTGGCCTCCGGACTGACTGTCTTAGACACACCCTAATCCGCGCATATCCGATACTCGACGATTGCATCTTTGAATCGAGTACAGTAGAGTAGGGTACCCGCTTCATTAAATCATGGACCCCCCTCCCCCACAACACCCCATTCTAGCTAACATCTATCTTATCTTCAGTTTTCTCTCTCTAAGGAGCTTGGCCTAAAAACCTTCTGGAAGTGTCTTCGACTAGAGCACCCTCTGGCTATGCGGGGGAATTATCATATGATGGTAGTGCTTGTATCTGGCGTAAAGTATCTAAAAATGAGACGGCGTTTTCCCTAGCTAGGTAGTTGTAAAACAATAACCGTACTTTTAGATACTTATTGCTAGAGACAAGTACAGTACTTGCTATGCACCGTACAGATAGTGCTTTGGTGGCGCCCTCAGCTATATACCGGCTTCCAACTGCTTGCAGAGAAAGGGTTCTCCCCCCTCCTGGGGCTGCTCCTTTGGCATGTTTTCATACTGCATGATATCTCGTATTGAATATCGGTAGTAATTGCGCCAACGGAAGATACCGTTCTGGACTAGGTAGCAGCGATAAAGGAGGACAAAATATAGTAGCCCGAACGGGCAAGTCAAGGGGCCAGCTGCCGCACCCCTTCCCGGAGATAATCTAGATCTGTCCCGGCTGAAAAGGAGTCCGGAGACAAGCAGCAGGCAAGAAGTGCCTGGGCACAGGGATTAAATAAATGTAGTCGAGTACTGGTACGGCCCGTGATCTATTCCTATCTGAGCGCCCATTCTAAATCCGCTGTAGTCCGGTGCCAGGATGCTTCTCACCTATCTCGACGTTCCTCCCTGGTGTCTAACTTCATTTAGTTAGAGTTGGTCTGTTGGACGTTGGTGTGACTATGTTGGGATACCACGTTACCGTATGGTATCATACCCGTACCGTAGCTCCCTTCCCTGCGGGTCCCAAACCTTGGGTATCCTGTAGCAATGATGAGCGACTACGAATTTCACCAGAACCGTGGGTTGGGGTATCATTTACGGGTACGGTACAGGGGTACAAGGGCGCCGGGGGCAAGGTAGCATGTCTGCTAGAGCATGCAGGTAATAACAAACCCCTCGTATGATACCGCAAAAACTGGTGAGAACCGGCTAGCCGCTAGTACATTAAGTAGATTGACCGTAGTAAGAATGAAATAAGGTTAAGCTGGTACGTTCAAATAAGATTTTTACCACAGTCTTGTCTTGAAATCGTAATAAGATGACATAGGCTAACTCTTTGTAGCTAGTACTAATCCTTTCAGGGCTCTTAATTTGACGCAATCGTTAGTTTCACCCTAGCCGCTTCTTAATTCAACGTACTAGCTTAACCTTATTTCATTCTTGCTACGGTCAATCTAATATGGCCGGTTCACCAGTTTTTGCGGGCACCCCGAGTTCTGCTGTCTATGGAAGGACTATTCTTCCTCTTGAGAAGAAAAGTCATTCCACATTAAGACACATGGTCCACATCCAAGTTTATAGCTCACTCGGAGCAATAGGGTTTTCCCTTTTTTTTCTTTATTTACCAAACTTCTATCTGGTATTGTACCACCGGTATTGGGCCTGGAAAACTTTCGGTGGCGCTGAGTCCTTCAGAGAGAAACCTTCAGGTACATCAGTCCATACAGAACACCTGAGTTTTAACACCGTGAAGGCGCTTTGCATTGTCGGTCAACTTCCTGAGGAAAGTTATGGCGCTGGACCACCCCAGCTTAACGAGAAGAAAGAGGGGAAAAAGAAAAACATCGTTCCTTCTGCCCAAGCCGCTGGTGGCACTCTTTTTTTTGGTTTTCCCTGGGAAAGCTATCATGCGCCTCTCCAAGGGGTTAGGACCCACTATTCTCAAGCGGGTTGACGCTTGATGTTCACCGACCGGCTTTTAAGCGATGATGCAGCTCCCATAATACTGTGGAGGAACTACTTTACAGCGCAGTCCTTTGGTTGAATTATGAGGGGAGAGATCTATACTACCGGTACCAGTGTTAGATCAACTTCTAATAGTAGAGGGTTTTACCCAGGAAAGATTCCGCTCACTTGAGAATTCTGTCAGGACCCTCCCCTCCGGGCCTTAAGTTAGCCAAGAAAATGCATCTTCACTTGCAAGTGGGAAATATTGTAGAGTACGGCTGCACCAGCGGGAATTATCATGCACGCACACATATGTACTCGAGTATGTGCGATGGTGCAGTACCGAGTACTATACACTCGAACCCCCCCTACTTGAACTAAACTTGAACAGGAAGCTTTCCTGTGTTAAAATGTTTCAAGTGAAGAGATCGGCAGACGATTTCCTCATTGAAAATTAACCAATCAGCATTCGCCGGAGTGGGGGGTGCTGTCCTAGTGGCTCAGGTTTCGTCTTATCTTGTATCCTTGGCTGAAAAGCTAGTTACGGTATTGTTTGAAAGGTAAGTAAGACACCATTGGCAGGGTCCACTCCTTAGGAGATCGTTAACCTGGCTCCCCCATGCGAGAGAAGCTACCGTATCGTACCATTTTGCCGCGATAAATCTCTTGATTGACGGAGATATTTTCCACAGAGCTGCCGGTAGCGTGGCCTCCACCAGCAATAAGCCCGGGGATTCCACAATTGCAGGTGTGGCGCTGTTGGGACCTTATTAGGCAACTCTCGAATAATAAATTTGTAGACTATAATAATACTTCCTATTATTCCTTGAGCGCCGCTGTCTCAGACATTGATGGGGCCACGCGCCCCCCTCTTATTAACTCAAACAGTGTCACCTCTCCTCGATCCCGGCACAATAGTTGCGGATCCCCCAAGCGCGGAACTTCAGCCACACGCCCATGCGTCGGTGCCCGGGGATCGCCTCACTTCGGGCCCAACATAGGTCCCCGAGATCTATTCTCACCGAACTACAGGAGCTCCGAGCTCCAACTCAAAAGGCGGGCTATGCAATTTTCTGTCGAAACCCCTAACGTGCTATCGGTATGCTGATGATCACCGCTCCTTTTGGCTTGTCGACCATGCACGAACTCTTGAGTAACTGATATTAGCAGTCATCGTACGACACCTTAAATTAGGCTCGGCGAGGTGGTTATGTTTGTAGTGGCGCCTTGATACAGATGGCTCATGCGAAGGGCCTCCACTAGCAGTTATACTTTTAAGCGCCGGGGTGGAGGTCATTTCTCTACCGTACTAGCCCGAGAACATAAAAACATCTCATCAAAGCAACTTGCTCGCCCAGTTTCTTCAATAGTATTCCCAAGAGCGAAGCCTGGGGGGCAACCGCAGCCTTCGTTCTCGCCTTGTTGCTTTCCTCCAAAGTCACATCTTGTCACTCGTGGGCCAATTATAACCCCCCTGCCTATAGCAACACTTGCTGACAATCGGTTCAGGATTTATAGTAGATACTTGTCCCCTAAGCAGCCGAGTTAGGCCTTATTTCCTGTGTTTAGAGGATTGGGCCGGAAGATCCGGCTGTTTGGTCGCGTGGGTTCGCCCGATCTCGCTGCTCACTGGTATCCAGGCCAACCCGGGTTCTTTCGTGTGTCGTAGGCGGCACTGCTTCGTATTGCATAGATGGAATGATGATGACTTAGAAGGAACGTAAGGCAGTTCCGGTGGGAATTTCACACATTTCGTTGGAAAAGGGTAGGATCGGCTGACTATTAGCATTGACCCCGATTCTTGCGGTATGGTTTGAATCCTTAATCGATAAGGTGCGCATCGGCTAGATATCTATCATAATGATATTATGATATTATAATATGATACTTTGTATATTATGTACCCCCGATTTTCTTGTCGGCTTACCGCTTACCTATGAGGTATGTGGTTAGGCGGTGTTGTTGCCCATACCTTATGCTTTTCGGTAGAGGGTAGGGGTGTCGTTTCTTTCACGCCCTGTGCCATTCGGCATAGGGTGTTTCGCTTTGATTTGTTCATTCACGGTGGTCTCGCTCGCACTGCTGCGCCCTTTATTTATTCCCTCATCTCTTCCGAATGTCTAATCCGCAGCCTGATAGCAGAGCACTTTCTCTGTATTGGGGTAGCGATCGCCGAACTGAGCGCTAGGTGCAAATTAGTTGTTTGGCTGATGAAGCTGTGTACCGTACTGTGTGTTGGCGCATTGGGCACAGAAATCCGCATAGGAATGCGAAACAGAAACCTGGATTTTCTGGGCTAGCGCCTTCCAATTCTGAAAATCTTACTCACCAGCAAAGAGCGCTGTAGATTATGTTCTGGTTAGCGGATACGACTTCTATCATCTAGGATTGCGATTACACAAACATTTGTATTTATGTGATTTTGACAAGCTGAAGCATGAAACCCGTAAATGCCGTGCATCCGGTCAGCGCTGCATGGCAGCTTTTAGCTATAGCTCTTACGGTACCAGCATAAAATTTTTATGCGTGAATAAAAGCTATAAAGTTAGTACCCAACCCAAAAGGAACAATTCATCAGCAGAACAGTGCATCCCCCCTTTCCCCTGCATTAGGCCAATTAGCCTGGCGAATTTTGATTCATCTACCGGTGTGCGATCCTTTGATTCAGAGTGTGGTTTTGGAAATTTTAGTTCAATTTGCCCTGAAACCTTGGACTAGGGTAGATTTGTGTTGGGCACAGAATCACCATTTCTGTTGTGAGGTATCGGGAGTGTATGAGTGGAAGCGAGCGGTATTACGAGTTCAAAAGGAGAGCGGTCTCCAGAGTAAGCAAACAACTTGTATTACTAGTTGAACAAGGGGAAGGGGATTAAGAGAGAAAAGAAAGAAGAGAAGAGAGGAGGAAAAAGAGGAGGGGCGGAGATATTGAGAGGGGACAGGGGGTGACGCATGCAGTCACAAGGTGTCACTCGTGACCACAGCAACAGAGAAGATGACAGCACAGTTTCCAACAATTTCCAACCTCCGAGACGCGATCCTTCACAGCTCATCACTTGTTATGTAGTCTTACTTCGAAGTCAATGGACTTATATCCCCCCTCGCGAAATCACCGAAAGAGTAAAAAGCACTAGCGCTCGTGACTGATGCTATGGCTATTATTCCCCTACTAGCTTTAAGAGCGAGAAACCATGCGCCAGAAGCCAGGCGCGGCACGTTTGGGTGGAGCAAACAACACTACAAACCGACCCCCCCTAATCCCGTTAAGATTAAAGCACCGTGTTCGCCGGCCTAGCAAGTCGTTATAACAAACGAATTCTCCGTGAGATCTTCCGGCACTGCATCGTTTACCAAAACCACCTGTGTGAGGTTAATCCTAGTCCTGTAGCCGATTCCCTCCCGTTTGGCCTAGGACAACATATCCATACACCCTAGTTACAGTTGTCGACGCCGAGAGGGCGAAGTCTTGTTACCAGGGGTAGTACACACCTAGCACGGAATTAGGTTTCAGAAGGTTTAACACGATTAATTATCCGGCGTAGGCCAGATGCAAAATTTGCATGCTACTCGACTATGGGTGTTCGGAGTCACGCGCGAGATCGGAAAACGTGCAATATAGGGCCCTTTAGCTGACTTCTATGCTATTGTGGACGGATTTCAACGGTTGGTCTTATTGACGGACTCTCGGGCCGCTCCAAAATATAAGTGGATTACCGGTGGGTAGTGACTAACAAATTGAATTACAGAGTCTCGGATTATAATAGCGCTATCTGCTCGGTGGGTCCATTACTCTCGGCCGCAGCATGACAGGTCAAAATGATGACCTCCCGGGCAGAGAGTGCGAAGTCTGCCACCACCACCCCTTATTTGGGTTCCATACCCTCCTCAACAAAAGAGGAGCTAGCGAGGATACAGGAGAGTATTATTAGGACCCTGCGGTTATCTTTAAACAAAGCCCCCTTCCCTCACAAGTTCACTAGCTTTGGTTCTTTCCCCGATTTACCTAAGAAAAATTAAATCAATTGTGCAAGCACTATTACCTGCTAGTCCCTCCACGGCATTTTGTGTTGATTGGAGGGCCCTTTACTTACCTGTGATGTCATAGACATGACATTCTACTTCTCATATCATCACTAGGACATAGTTAACTTACTAAGGCTGAAGCCACGATACAGACCCTCTATCCAAAGACACCCGCTGCCATAGGTGGTGCCGCCTCGCACTAGGTGCCTAAGTGCCCGGATCGATGGGAATAGGCTCGAAATCTAGCAGATGCAGGCTTTTTATTTATTTTTATTTTTATAGTTTATCCGCTTGATTAACCTGCCAGGGGGGTGCAACTCGGAATATTGGCCCTTTAGAATCCTGCTATGAGAGTATCATGATGTAGATACGTGCTGTCTTTTGCCAGGCACATCAGTCTTATGCGGGATGTGTGACTGCTGTGATCTTGCTCTATTCCTCAACGAAACAAAGAGGGGGGCGGTGCAGAGCTCTAACCTCGCTCCTGATAGATTGACAATTATCTTTTGAAGGGGTTGGCCCATGGCACTGTGGGATCTTTTTAGGGGAATATACTATCACCTCTGACTTCATCAAGCGGCAACTCTCAATTAAAGGTTCCCAATAGTCCAGGGTTTTGGCACATAAGCCTATGGTAAGATTGTAGTGTTAATAGCTCTCAAGAAAAGCACAGCACAGCCCCGCTTCATGCCTTATATAAAAATCGGTAGGTTTAGAAACCGGATTGTGAATACGTGGTGTCAAGGCGTTTCCAGAGACGGTCATATCAAGGAGAAAGGACCCTCGACTTTGTGCCTCGATCTAAGGGGTAGACAGACGGCCACGTACTGTTTTGAGATTGTTTCGTGCTAGCCATGATAGATGTCTGGGGATGCTTCACAGGCAAGTAAAGAAGCATGTCGTCAAGAAAAACTTCGATGAAAACACTGTTTTTTTATCTGTCAGCCGGCGAGAGGGGTAGAAGGATATTGCCTGGCCAGACGTAGACACACCATTGGACCTGAACATATCTGAGGCACCACAATATCACCCAGAAAGTGAGACGCCTCCCCGAAGGAAGCCTGTTCAATCTCCATTCCTAGAGCGGGGCTGGTTAGCCTTACAGCCTCGCCTGCTTAAAGCCTAGCCCCGGAGACGCTCACATTAGTTCGCAAGGGCAAGTTGTGGTCAGACGTGTTGAGAGTTCCATAGGTCCCTCGACACGGCATCCAACAGCTGCATCATTGCCCCCCATATAGGTTCCCGTGAGCAGAAATGTGGCAGAGAGTGATGATCTCGAACTGCTGGCAACTATTAGAATTCAAACAACTACCTTAACTCAGGGGCGGGCGTCTGGACACTGACCGAGCCGGGACTGTCAGCCACGGCAGAAACTCTTAGGCTTTGTTTGTCCATCCTCGTTTCGAGCCCTGCATGTGCGGCAGTTGGGTATCCATGGGCTCGAATCCGCTACAACAGAGGGAAGCTGTAATCCGAGAGAGATCTTGACACTTCCCCGTGCTTGTTACTCCGCATGGCGTGATGATCTCATTTCCAGAGCTCCCTTTTCAGGTGGGTAGTGTGAGTGAAGCGCAACACCAGCGATGCTCGGTGGTGTTGTGTTGTAACTCCATGGAAAGGAAAGGGTTATGGTGGGGAGCAAGAGTTCCTGGCCGTCGCAGGAGTGATACTAGTAAAAAACGCCTGACTAATGAGCCCCCTGAAAGGCCGGCCAGGGCCCCGACGTCTGCCGAATTTTACTGTGCTTCAGCTTATCCCCCACACACTTGCGGAGCCATACAAAGACAATGGTATTGTCATTCAACAATGGCTCCAATCGCCAGATCATCACTATCAAGGATGTACCGGTGTGCTTGTATCGTTGTGTACCATGGGTTAGAGGATTAGACATCCAAAGGGGCATCAGTAAAGCGTGAGAATTTCCTCCGAGACAACTACTACCAAATATGATACATCCCCACCCGCTGCGTTCAGAATCGGGGCCAAATGTGCCACTACTACTGGTAATCGAAAGACGCTTATGCTGTTGCATACCGCCAAAATTCGGCTTCTTTTGTTCAGATCTCGGTGTTATCACAAGCGTCGTTCAAGTAGGAGTAGAGTGATTATGGTGCAGCATCCCGAGGGCAAGAAGTTACCCCAGCAAGGTGCCTAGAAAAAACGAGGTTAATCCTGCATAGGAGAAACACGCGCAGCGCTTTGGCCCCCTCAGGCCCGAATTTTGATCCAAGTGCAACTGATGCGGAAATAATACATATAGAAAACCTAATACTATCGGGTCACTGTTACAATACTGTAAAAACTAGAATTCTCAATAGCACACGATACATGCAAAAAGGCAGCTAGGCAGGCACGAACACCGTACTCGCAATGTCGGGGCGTTTTCAAAGAAGACTGCTATTGCATACCACCAAAAATTTGTCCTTTTTTCTTCGATTTGGGCGGTATGCAATATCAGTCTTTTTTAAAAACGCTTCGACATTGCGAGTACTCGAATAGATAGCTCAATTTTCGATGAGTATCTACTCCTCCCCATACTCGAGTGGAAGTGGGAGTACGATGTCCCAATTTCTCAGAATATTATTTTTAGCCTGCATACCATACTCATGGCAGAAATCGAGGAAATGGCTCCATCGCCCCGCTAGAAGGAAAAAAGAAAGAAAAAAAAGGAAAACAATTGCCGACATATTGGACAGATTTTAAAGCTAATCCACCCAGTGACGTAGAATACTCGAGCACTACTCGAGTAGAGGTGACAGTCAGGTTGAAAACCGGTGGTTGGGTGTAGCAGTGGACCACCCACAGACGATTGGCAATCCCCACCCACCTAATCCCTGTGCCTGAACTCCAATCTGCAAGATTCTATTTTTCCGGTTATCATGTGGCACAAAACACCCAAGCGGATATCTGATGGAATAGATTCAACCAAAGGAAGCAACCGACAGGCGTGAAACTGAGCCAATACTTACGCAAGTGCGAAGTGCTCATGTACTAGAGTATTGCACGATCGTGCCTTGGAGCTCTTGCCCACTGTGCTTGAGCAGTCCATCACGGCACTCCGCTTCCCGAAAGCCACCAAGTGAGCAGATAGGGAATTGACTGGCCTCAATTATCTGACTACCGACACCCATTGCGTCAGGCACCAAGAATGCAGGCTTCGCCCGTTTTCCCAAAAGCTTTGCTCCCCCGGATCGCTGCACTCTCTCGATTGTCTCACCAGTATTCGGGAATTGAGGGTTTGCATGGGGTCTCAGTTTGAACGGCAGCTGTCAGGCAACCAGGTGCGAGTCTGGAAGCGCGCGGACAACGTCATTGTATTACCTCTCACACAAAGGAATTATTCTCTTGCCCCACTTA
>Ga0307510_10011059_pt1 | contig 10727 bp, 8 predicted proteins | sample 12_EM_MG_FD_207224 | JGI IMG/M metagenome (GOLD analysis project Ga0307510, IMG submission 207224) | Populus trichocarpa ectomycorrhiza microbial communities from riparian zone in the Pacific Northwest, United States - 12_EM | ecosystem: Host-associated > Plants > Roots > Unclassified | place... | reverse complement strand
TCCCTTAAAATAAATGAATCAATGATGAACATTAAAATGGAGATAATTATTAGTAAAAATAATAATAATTATATTATTACTGCATTTTTTTTATTTATAATATAATAAAAAAGTACGTAGTATAGTAAATGTGTTGTTGTCCGAGAGCTGAGTGCTTTGATCTAGGAACTAATTTATAATTTAATTACACTATTAAACATAAAAATAAATTAATTCTCAAAGCCCTAATTCGCTAATAAAGCAAGTGGTAGCTGAAGATGATTTAGATATTATTTGTTTTTGTATTTTAAAGGGTATTTTTAAAAAAATTAAAATTTTTTATTTTAAATTAATATTTTTTTTTATTTTTAGATTAATAATAACATCATCAACATAACTCGATAACAACCGCCCTTAATTAATAGATAGATGAACCATTCAAAGTCATTGGATACTTGCTAATCAGAAACAGAACCAAATTATGAAGCCAGTTGTAGGAATTGATGGGCTGAACATCAGAATTAACGATGATCGATGTACGTAGTGGAGCCTGAAAGGACTTCATCTTGAAAAACAATACTGATTTTAGAATTAACCAGTCAATATAATATTGATTTGGACAATCTAGCCACTCTTATTTCTAATTAACTCTGTAGCCTCCCATAAATGAAGCATCATTGATGATGATACATGCTCTTCTTCTTCCTTCTTTTTCTTAAAAAAATAAAAAATTATCACTCTATTTAGTCCACGGTCCAAACGGAGTGGATTGAGTGTCAATCTCACCAGATCGAATGCACATTTTTGAAAGCCACTTCATTTGCTTCAATTCACTCACTATTCTGCACCCATTCTTTCTCTTAAATTAATGGGCTAACTTGGCAAAGAATTAGTGGGGAGGAGAGGAGAGGAGAGGAGAGATCGAGGAGATGGGAAGAGAGAAGAAAAGAATAGGTTATTAAAATCATATTTTATTATGTCAATATCATTGAAAAGATAACAATAAAAAAATTATAATCATACTTTAGAAGGCCACTTCAGGCCTTTTCACTTATCAAAAAATATTTTTTTTTGTATAAAATAAAACGAATAACTGATAAGAAAGGCAAGCAAAATCAGACATAATTGACAATCAACTACCAAGTCCACATAAAAAAAACAAAAAAAACAGCTGACTGATTGGTATGCAAATCATATTTAATCAACTAACTATCAAAGTGTCGGTGAAAGGCTATTGATCAATATCTTTATATATAAACATCATATTAAATCTCTCTTGATGAATCAAGCAAAGGAATACGTGAACATGGAAGTTCAAATTATTTCTCAAGAAATTATCAAGCCCTCAGCTCCAACACCACACCACCTAAGAACCTATAAGCTCTCTGGAAAAGACCAGATTGCAGCTTTAGCATATGTCCCTGTGATCCTTTTTTACTCACCAACCAATGAAATGTCTAGCAAAAATTCTGACTACCTAAAAAAAGCCTTTTCCGAAACACTAACCCTCTTCTACCCTTTTGCTGGGCGAATAAAAGATGAGTTATTCATTGATTGCAATGACGATGGAGCCGCTTATATTGAAGCACGTGTTACATGCAACATGTCTGTGATGCTTCAGCAGCCAGACATTCATCAATTGGAGCAGCTACTGCCATGCAAGCCAGATGAAAACTTAGATGAGCTGAGCACCAGGGTAATGCTAGCAGTCCAAGTGAATTGCTTTGATTGTGGTGGGATAGCGGTTAGTGTATCCATTTCCCATCGAGTAGCTGATGGGTCGTCATTGGTAAGCTTTGTTAAATGCTGGGCTGCAATTTCCTGTGGAGTTGACCATCATATTGTTGACGGGGTGGTTGTTGATTGCACCTCACTCTTTCCTCCACAAGATTTGTCAGGCATAAAATTACATGAGAGTTTCAGAAATGACAACACGTACAGTAAAACTGTGACGAAAAGGTTCGTGTTTTATGGCCCTAAGGTAGCTGCACTTACTTAGAGGAAAGTTGAGCAATGGACCATATTTAGATCGTCCAACCAGGATTGAGGCTGTATCCGCCCTTATGTGGGGTGCATTTGTTGGAGAAGAAAATGAGTCTAAGAAGGTATATAAAGTCGCAGCTCACAATGTGGATTTGCGGAAGAGATTGGATCCACCCCTACCACAACATTGTATTGGAAATATAATCCATACTGCTATGGCAAAATGGCCAGCAAAAGTGGTAGACTATATAATGGTTTAGCAGGAAAAATTCATGAGTCAATAAACCTGATAAATAATGACTATATTTGTCAGGTTTATGCAGACAGTATTACTGACCAAGGATTACTGGCACAGATTGTAAAAGATCCGAACAACTGGAGTTTATTTGGTTTCAGCAGGTGGTGTAAATTTCCATTCTATGAGGTTGATTTAGGGTTTGGAAAGCCCATTTGGGTAGGCACTGCCATGAGGCTTATGCCCAGAGGTGCTTTTCTCTTAGATACAAGAGATGGTGAGGGAATAGAAGCATGGGTGACATTATCTGAGGAAGCAATGCTCAAGTTTGAAAAAAATCCTGACATCTTAGCCTATGCTTCTGTCAGTCCACGCATATGAGCTTTATATCCTCTTCTTTTAAGAAAAATAAAGTAGGGAAGATTTTCTTGAATTTCTTGTATTTCTTGTAAGCTCTTGTACTGGATTTCAAGCCCTTTTTAGCTTGATCTTTCTCACTTGCCTGTTTTATATGTACCACTATCGTGAAAAGGGCTCCTTGAATTATTAATCTCATTCCCATATTCTATGAAATACACTGGCTAATCTCTGTTTAATTTTGATAAAGCTAGGTAACCTCCTTTTAATTTAACTCCATGAGATAATTCTGAAAAATGAAGCTAGGCTGCTTCTTCAACTTCTTTTGGAACCTGACCACAAATGGCAATACCGAGTCCTTTCTCTCCTGACAAATTTGATCCTCGAAATGGAAATATCATTGGTAAATTATAAATCCCAACAAAATTTACACTCATGCTACTGTCATTCTTATCTTCAACACCAAACATTTTTCTCCTAATTTTATATATATATATAAAATTAGGAGAAAAATGTTTGGTGTTGAAGATATGAATGACAGTATTGTTCGGAACGAAAGCGAGTTGTGGATAAAATATATAAATATATATATAGAGCTGAGGTGTGAAAGAGATTGCCCATTATCTACAACTTGCCTTTGTTCTGAACAACAAATTCTACAGCTAGTCAAGAGGCCCTTTTATTTGCATGAATCAAATAAGGAAAAACAAGGGTAAGAAAATGAGAAAAATAAAGAATATATAGTTTGCCTGTGCCTGCAAAATATTCTCCATGGTTTTGCTCAAATCAGGAAAAAAAAAGAGAGAGGAAAAATAGAACCCTATCTTTTAGATTGATTGAGAGAAAAAATAAAGAATATGTAGTTTACCTGTGCCTGCAAAACTGAATGACTCCTCAGAAAAAGGTCAAATAGTAAAGACAGGCCGGCTCAAATACCAAACAAACACAAACCCAATCCAGTCAAAGCCTCTCAAAGATTCAGATCTCTCTCCTCTGAATATGACATGCATGTCTGTAGCGTATCAGAACCCTTAAATTTAATTAGGTTTTGAGCCCTTAAAAATCTGATCATATCCTTCCTTCTCTATCCTAATATATAGGACACAGACATTTAGAAAGAATCCGTATACAGAAAATATATGTGTATATCTATTTAGAATCCGTATCCTTATATGACAAGAAAATGTGTGTGTGTGTGTGTGTGTGTGTATACAAATTTGCTCTCTGGACAATCTGGAATACGATCTGTTAATTGAAATTCTTAGTCGACTTCACACAGCGAAATCGGCCTTTGCTTTGAAGGTGGTATCTAAAAAGTGGTGTTCTATAATCTCTACTAGTCTCTATTTTATTACCAAATTTATAATGCATCATATGAATCAGAAGAGCAGTAGCAGCTGCTATTATTATTATGCTGCCTACCAAAATCCTCTACTGTCTTGCTCATCCCAAATCCAGAGTCTTTTCTTATTTGCGATGGCAATGATAAAATATACGAGTCTTTTCCTGCTGCGTGCACATTAGAATTCCTTCCAGAAGAAAGGGAATCTCTTTCTGTTGTAGCATCATGCAATAATTTACTCTTGAGCTGCACATTAGCAAGAGTGTTTTTTCTGTTTCGGGGCGCAGCGTGATGATAAAGGGCTTGAAATCTGCACAGTAGGTCTCGAGTTCGAGTCAGGACGTGCATTTTTTATAAGAGCCTGGGACAGCTGAGGTTTTACTCACTCGTCTAGGCCCACAAAGTGTGCTTTTCAGGAAAATGTAGTTTTCTTCGAATAAAAAAAAAAATTTACTATTTTGTAGGGCGTATTAAAAAATACCCCCATATATATATATATATATATATATATATGAAATCCATTGGCAATGCAATGGCTTCTCCTTCCTCCACCTCCCGTCAGACAATACGATGGCGCCTCTTATGGGTTGGTTTGTGCTCCAAATTATCAGGGATGACAGCCGCAGCAGCACGTTTTTCGATTTAAGGTTTTTTTCTTATTTTTTAAGCTAATATTTTCTGTTTTTTTTTTAGTTTAGCCTTGGATTGTTTGATATTTCAAATAGGCTTTGTTGTTTTTTTTTTATTGTTTTTTTTGTTAGTTTATTTATTATTGTTTTTTTTGTATTATTTAAATTTTCACTTTAATTAATTACTTAAATTTTTTTAACTTATCACTTTTTTTTTTCAAAAAAACATTGCTCGCACAGCGAATCACAACAACATATCTAATTGTATAATATTTTAGAATAGAGATCGAGTAGAATTTTCATCAACTGATAAAAAATTTAAAAAAAAGTGAAATTAACTCCATTTCATTTTAAATATGGGATTTTCGTTACATCTTTCTTGATATATGATAATTTAGAACAATTATTAATTTCCGAAGAGACCATGTTCGATTAATTTTAGAAGTATAATTCGGATATTTTCTTTAAATTATTATATGGGATTGAAAATAATATTTCATCGTAGATATTTAAAAGTCAATGAAATAAAAATATAATTCACTAATGAAAAATAATCTTAGAATCTTGTTAATTACTTGAAAAAAAAATAATGTTGATGAAAGGATCATACAAATGCAGGGCGAATATTACTAGGATAAGAAATAGAAAGGGTACGAAGGAAACTATCAAAAATCAAGGGACTAAATGCACTATTAACCGGTTCCATGTGAGATAGGTGCGTGACTTCCCCCTCCCATTCTCGCGCGTAGCCCGACCACTAAGCCAACAAAACACAGAGACTTCCTCTTTCCTCTCCCTCGCCCTCTCGACATTCATTTTACCGAAACAAAAACAAGAAATGGACATGTCAACATTCAAGATTTCAAAGACCCTTTCTTTACTTCAAAATATACATCTTTGATTCTTAAAGATCGTATCTTTATCAGTTTTAAAATGGTTTTCAACCCGTGAAGGGCTGCTAAGTTCTGTTTGGTGTGCGTTTGTTTAATTAATTAGAGTAGTTAGTTAGTTAATGAGGTTTAAATTTTTATTATTTAAGTTGTTGGGCTCTCACTTTCCTGTTCAGGTTGTTTGTTAGTATTTCTCTACAAAAATGGGGGCTTGACTCCATTTGAAGCAAACCCTTTTGTTCTTGTTTGTTTTACACTCATGGGTTGTTTTGCTTTTGTTCTTAAGAGTCGTTTTTTGGAGAAGATTTCTGTCTTTGAACTTGGTTGGAGTTGATGGTTTTTGGGTATTTTGATATGGTTAATTTAGAGGGTTTTTTATGGAGGAGAGGGTTAGGTACTGTGGGTTGGATTTTTTGGTTATGGTTTGTGCTCTTGGGTTTGTTACAGGCAGTGGTGGGCTTAAGGCCATTGAGAGAGCGTGCACAGTCGTGGAGCGATGAGGTTTGTATTGGAATTGATGTTTTTGTTTGTGATTGATTGTGGGTTGGGTTTAGATTTTGATTAGAGTTTGTTAGCAAGAGAATGAGTTTGGATTGTGAAGAATGTAACTTTGATTGGTGGAGTCTTTGTTAGTTATGCAAAAATAGATTTTCAATGAGCTTTGAATGATGTTCTTCGTGTTTTGTTTTGCCAGATTTAGCTCCTTTGCTTCTTGAAGTGTAACTTTGATGGGGTTTGACTTGTCAATTTTACTGTGCTGCATTTAGGTGTTTTGTGTTAGTATATACTAGAAATTGATATTAGGGAATGGGAATTGTCATGTTTGATAGCTCATAGTGTAATGCTGCAGTGTTGATCATCAAGAATCAACAATTTTTTGGTTGATAAAGATGGTAAATGAGAACGAAGGTCACATTGCTAGAGAAGGATTGGCACTGGATGTTTCAGTAACTTGTTGAGTAGAATTTTATTAAATAGCATGAAAGTCAGTTCAATCAAATTGCCAAGATACTGAAATGCAATTATTTTATTTTATGACTAATGTGATGAGATTCCTTTTTTTACCCTAGTGGTTGCAATGCTAATGTAATTGGACCTAATTTTTGCTTGTTAATGATATTTCTTCTTGCAGTGGCTATTTATTAGAAAAGATGAAAATGATTTGGGCCCATTTTCCATGTGGAACATAACGGGAACTTACCGAGGTTTGTCTTCGGTGATTCATGCACTCACATGCTTATGCATTCATTACTGTAGAACTTGCGGAAAAGTAATAAATTGCTCTTGTCCTTGTGATGCATGCACAAAATTATTAGCTAACTTGGTTACTATTCTACTTGTCATGTTCACCAATGCACACTCAATTTGTTTAGGTCTTCTATGCTTGTCTTGGTAAACATGTTTTGGACATGTGAATTCCAGGGTCTTGGAAATTTCTTGATTCTGCAAATAGCTCTTCCATGTTCCCAGATTTCAGGAAATCCAATGGTGATTCTGTCATTGAATTAGTCAGCACACCAACAAAGATAAATGGTGTGCATTATGTCCAGGTGAGGGTTTGATTTTTTTCTATCTAGGAGTTAGGTTCTCATAAGCTCACTTATGGGAAGAAAAAAAATACATGATTGCTTCAAATTCTTTTGGCTCTTCAAGGTATATGGTCATGGCTTTAAGAAAGAAAGCTGTTATATTTTTTCTTGCTCGTGGTGTTAACAACAGGGTGTAATAATTTTCCATGACGTGTTTGACAACAAACACAATGCTGGTGGTGCTCAAATAAGGGTAGAAGGTGTATATATATGGCCTTTTAGACAACTTCGAATGGTAGCTAACAGGTAAATTTCATGGATGTTACTATTTTTGCTACTTCTCAAATGTCTTCCAAGTGAACTGGTCACTTCAAGTTAGAAAATGTTCTATTTCTGTTCTTCCCAAGTATGTCTTGAGGGCAGTAAGAGGGATGCATGTGTATTGCAAAATGTGAAACTTTATTTTAGTTACTATAGTTGAAGAGCATGTGAGTTGCATATGCTTTGTTCAACACTTATAAGAAATATAGATTGATTATAAATTTTATTATCCTCTTCTCTGTCCTTATTTCTCGTGATACAGGATTCTAATTACATTTTCTTGTCTACTTCCATCATCTTTTTTTTGTTGATAGATGTCATAGAGTTGGTTTGGTCCATTGCATCTCAACTCTAATTGCCTTCTTTAATGAACTATGGCAGTGGTAAAGAGGGAGAATTCAGCCAAGAAGAAGATTATATGTTATCTAATCCATATCATTTGGTAACACTTCCTACTCGGCTTGCGTGTGATATTTTTAATTTATATTGATTTTATAGCACGTGCCATCTTTTTCATATAGCTTTTTGTTTTTTTCTGTTTGGTTGTTTGTTGCCTAGTCATTTCTAATCTTTTCTTATGTGAAGTTTTAGAGTACCATTAGGATAGGCACATAAAATGTGGTAGGTTTAATGTTTGTATTTTAGATTCATTATGAGACTGACTGATCTTTTTGGCCTCAGAAGGAACTGGTTATTAGTCTGAATAGTTCAATATTATTCATAAACTATGGGGTGAGGGTGGGGATACATGCTTGTGCTGGTGTTGGATACTGTATTCTGTTTGGGACTTGTAGTTCTGAATGCTGCACATGGCTCCATTTAGATCCTCTTACGCGTGCCACTAGTTGACGAGTCCTGCAATAAAGATGTATACATTGAGCAAAGGAATTAGTGTCTTTGTATATAATCTTCTATTGTTGATAAATGATCCAAGTTTTAACTTCTAGCTTGTGTTTGCTTATTTGTTTGAACAGCTTGGAGTATTTTCATCTCAGGTGTTCTTAGATTCTCCTCAAAATAAAATATGGAGAAGGAAAAATTGTAATGTTTTGTACCTCACTTTGACATTTTAAGTTTGTGCTAACATAGCAGTTCAGTGAATTTTACCTCATGTTACTGCAGGGCCAATTTATGAGATGGAGAAGCATTGTAATATTGAAATTGCCGCCCAAATTACACGCTTGTCATCTGTCCAAAGTGGTACTTGAGCTATCTCAGCTCTATGTTTTTTGTCTTTGACCTTAATATCCCGTGTGATTCCCCATTAAGTCTCCAAACACCTATGAATTATTTCCTTTATGTATAGAGGTTGGTGTTGATATTGTAGAATCTCAAGGACATTTTCTTAATAATCTGGAAACAGTGCCTTGTACAAATCATTCTCATTTTGAGTTAGGGGAGAAGAAATTTTACCTATTCTACTCCATGAAGCATTGACAACATCCAATCTAAATGACTGGTCATATTCATGGTGTTAGGAGCAGTTTTGTGTCTGGTTTCAACCTTCCTACTCGATATTACAAAATCTTGGATAACGTCTTATAAAAAAAATTATATGCCTATCTTATTTACTAACTAAAATCTCTGACCTTTCTTATAGATGGAGACCGTGATCGTTTCCATATTGAAGGATTAATGGAGAGTCCTGCTGCAGACGATGAAGGGGATTGCTTCTCACCTTTACTACTAAATGCTACTTCTGTCAACATTGAAGTCTACTATAACAAAGCAGTGAACTATACCTTGATGGTCACCTTTGTATCCTTTATATGTGATATATCGTCACTCTTGTGGATTCATCCTAATGTTCCATTATCTCTTGTGGATCCATCCTAATGTTCCATTATTTGGGTGGCTTCCTTAACAGTTTGCATCAGGTCTCATTCCTTCAAGTTCTTTTGCTGATTCGGCAAATGGAACATAGTAACACTCAATCAGTACGGCATTTTACTTTATTCTTCTGTTACAATCAATTTTATTCTTGAAACTTTATGGTTTCAAATAAGTTGATAATGGTTCTGATTTACCTCTATCAGGGGGCTGCCAAAGTTTCAATTTTAATGATTGGGCAGCAAGCCATCATGGATGCTTATCTTTGTCTTCTACACCTAACTGCAGGAATACTAGTTGGTAAGTACAATTTCCAGCTTATGCAGTTTACTAGATTGGTTTTGCTTCCAGATGCAATGGAATTTGTATATTTAGTTTTGCAGTAAACTTATTGCAATTATTTGAAAAATAGATCTGTTAAAGTAAAGGCATGGTTAGGAATTTGAAAGGATTCCATTTGTCTGGTTATGTGCACATATTTTAATGCTATCAACTCAATGGGAATGTTTTGTTCATTTGCAAGAATAGAATTGGTTAGGAATTTGAAAGGATTCCATTTGTCTGGTTATGTGCACATATTTTAATGCTATCAACTCAATGGGAATGTTTTGTTCATTTGCAAGAATAGAATTGGGTGAAAGCTTGGTGTGGAACCCATTGGAAAACCATCAGAATTCTTGAGTGTTACGAGAACTGCCAAATTTATGTACTCATTTCTGATAGTTCACCAACTTTTCTAATTTCAAAATTAAGGTATCCTAGTAGATATCATTTGAAAACGGTCACAACCATTGACCTGACCTATGTTACTCAATATATACAAAGTGGTTTTTACTTTTTACTTTTCTTAATTAGTATGTGTGCCATTTTTATGTCTTGTTGCGCATTAATTGTGCCTTTTTTTTTTCTGAATATGCTTGTCATACTGAATCAGTGTAACTCTATTCTCACTTGTTCACCGTGAAATTTGCTCTTACTGCACATTATGCTAAGCACTGGGTCATTTTCTGTCTCTGATAAGTAAATAGTTTTGCTCTTTCCTGTGCAGAATCCTTGTTTAATGCTTTTGCAACTGCTGCATTTTTCAAGTTTGTAGTCTTCTCAATTTTTGAGATGAGATATCTTCTTTCTATATGGAAGGCAGGCAGGCCTATGAATAGTGGTGAAGGTTGGGAGACAATGAGGCGTGAACTATCAGTTCTATATAGTCGTTTCTGTAAGTGCCCTTTTGGAAATCAATACATAGGTGGGAAATTCTATCACTAGGATTCATTGAATGATCCGGTATTGATTAGACACTCTAGTCTATGACTCTTGCTTTCAGTCACCCCATTGAATGAGTAACCAATTTGAAATGTTCAACATATGCATCTCGCAATCTCCTGAATACTTTGCTACATGTATGTGATCATCGACTGTTGTTTTACGGATTCCATTACTTGCTGTACAATATAAAATTCCTTTTCCTTATGTCTGGTATAATTTGATCCAACTGCTATAATTATTTGCAGATGGGATCCTGTTGGGAGGCATTCTAGTTATGTATGAGTTCCATAATTATCTTCGATCCATTCTTTTCTTAATGTACTCTTTTTGGATACCTCAAATATTCACCAATGTCATTCGTGACTC
>Ga0307510_10011058_pt1 | contig 10727 bp, 7 predicted proteins | sample 12_EM_MG_FD_207224 | JGI IMG/M metagenome (GOLD analysis project Ga0307510, IMG submission 207224) | Populus trichocarpa ectomycorrhiza microbial communities from riparian zone in the Pacific Northwest, United States - 12_EM | ecosystem: Host-associated > Plants > Roots > Unclassified | place... | reverse complement strand
TTTTTGAAAAACCATTCAATTAAGTTAATTTGGAGTCAATTTTTTTTAATATTTTGAAAATTTTAATTAGTTTACTCACTTCTAAAAAAATAATAATTTAATCCGAACTCGATGGATATCAATTCGACCAGAATGAATAGATATTTTTTAGACTTGATGGATAATAAATAGGGTATGAATATTATCAAAACCGATCCGAAACTAACCTGAAATATATATTTATATTAAATATATATATTTATAGAATATTTAAAAATTTTAATATAATATAATATATACATACTTTGACATAAAATACACACATATAAATAATATTTATCATTTTATTATTTAATATACATGTATATATATATTAATTATTATATTTTTATTGATTAATAAATAATAATAGATAATAGATAGTTATTTAATACCCGAAATCTAATAAATAACTAAATTTCTTATTTAATAATAAATAAAATATAAATATTAAAAAATTCAACCTGCCTGCGCTAATCATTGCCATCCCTACTCAACACAACTAAAGGCATGTGATAGAGCTGAACGAGGGTTACTTAAGAAAGTTATGTTGAAACTGGGTTTCTGTCCGGAGGGGGTTGATGTTATTAAGAGATGTGTCTCCGTGGAGAGCTATTTGGTTCTTGTTAATGGCATTCCTCCTCGACAATTCCAACTTAGCAGAGGACTCAGGCAAGGGATCCTCTATCACCTTGTTTTTTTATTTGTGTTGAAGGTCTTTCAGCTTTGGTCAATGATGCGGAAAAGGGAGGTTTAATTAATGGAGGAAAGGTTTTGTCGTCAAGCACCTTCCATCACCCATTTATTTTTTGCTGATGACAGTATTCTGGTTACCAGGGAAACCATGCGAGAAGTTGAATGTATTGCAGACATCCTCCAGCTATATGAAAAGCCTCTGGTCAGCAAGTAAATTTAGAAAAGACTGAAGTAGCGTTCAGCCAAAATGTTCCAACACGTGCAGAATATGTTCAACCAGAGCTTAGGAGTTAAGGCAGTGCAGCGCTATACATGCTAAATACTTGGGTCTTCCAGCTATGGTAAGAAGGCAGTCTTGTCCTCAATCCAGGACTAGGTTTGTAAGAAGGTGGGTGGCTTGAAAGAGAAATTTTTATCAGAAGTTGGAAGGGAACTTTTGATCAAATTAATCAGTGCTATAGGCCATTCCTACGCATTCGACATCGTGTTTTAGGCTTTCTGACACCCTCTGTGAGGAGATGGGGAGTAAGATAAAAACGTTTTGCTGGTGCCAATTGAAGGATCGAAGGATTCACTGGGTTTTTTTGGGAGAAATTATGTAAGGGAGAAGCTTATGGTGGGTTGGGTTGGGTTTTAGGAAGATGTCTTGTTTTAGCAAAGCAAGGTTGGAGATTGCTTAAGAATCCTTCCTTTCAGATAGCCCCTGTATTAAAACAGATATTTTCCTTCAACCAGTTCTGTATATAGAAGCTTCTGTTGGCCAATCTCCGAGCTATTCATGGAGAAATATTATTGGTGCTAAGGATCTGCTAGAAGCTGGAACTAGATGGCGAGTTGGCAATGGAAATGATATCCGGATATAGAAGGATAAATGGGTACCAGATCTACCTGAGATGCGCATACAGTCTTTTGTTTCAGTTCTCGGTAAAAGTGCTCAAGTGAGCTGATCAACTGGGAGACCAGGACTCGGGATGGTGATCTGATCGATTCCATCTTTTCACAAATGAAGCTCGGGGTATCTATCCATCCTGATAAGTCTTCGTCGAGCGAAGGATGATTTAACCAGGGCAATGGCTAGAAATGGTAGCTAGCGTCTCTGTTAAAAGCGGATACCATTTTGAGAAAGAAAGACTGGAAGCTCGTCCATTGTTGACTAGTGAAGAATCTTGGTGGAATTTCATCTGGAAGCTTCATATTATTCCTGAGGTCAATAGCTCTATATGGCATGCATGCCTAGATGTGATGCAATCGAATTGGAATCTTACAAGGAAGAGGATTACTGTTGATCATAATATTCGTGACAGATACTTACCATTCTAATGGTGAAACGACTTGGCATATTCTGGTCCAATGTTCGTGGGCAAGGAAGATGTGGCTGGAGATCAGTCCTCTTAAGTGGGCGCAGCACTTGAAACAAAGCCTCAATGATGATGAGATGAGGATAGTTTTTTCTCTTAAGTGGCTCTGACCCTCAGATTTGCATGCAATGTATCTATTCAGTGGTTGCAAGAATTAACTATCCTGATAAGGGCGAGGTTAATATTAACACTAATGTAGCTATTTTTGGGATGGAGAAGTTTGGATTAGGGGTTGCCATGCTCGATGAGAAGGGTGAGGTTATGCTGACAGCTTCGAAACCAGTTGACCCTCCTTTTTCTGTAGAAGTGGGTGGAGCTTTTGCTGCTCAACACGGTCTCCTTCTTGCTACTGATACGGGTTGTGCGGTGCTGTTCTGAAGACAAATTGTAAGCCTCTTTCCCATGCCCTGAAGCCTCCACATTTCCTCCCTCGTGAATTGAGCAGTGCGGCGGTGGAGAGTATTCACATAGGCTGCAGCTTCTCCTCGTACTCACCTAGAAGTTCAAGCCATATCGCACATGCACTTAGTAGAATGGTAGGTTGATCTTGAGACAATTTGGGTGGAGGTAACGTTGTTGATGATGATGATTGGTGCACGCAGAATTATCTGCTATTTCATAAGAAAAATTAATAAAAATAGATTATAATAAAAAAAAATCAAGATTAATCATCCAATCCATTTATGCTATCTGTATGGGAATTATGGTGGGTTCCAGCAATTTAATTACTTAAAATGTTCCAATTATTTTTACTTTTGAAATAGCAGTAATTCTCATGAGCTAGCTACTGTTCTAAATTCTATTAGGGTTATTCAAATAATCAGTTGTTTGATTATTCTTCCCATGAAGATAATAAGAATTATATATATGGTGAATTACGCAGCATTAATTAACTATATTTACACCCGTTTTAATAAACAAAAAAGATTCTAGAAAAAAAAAACGATTCTCTAAAAGAAGTAGATTATATATATATATATATATAATATGTAACAAGTGGATTATAAATTAAATTATTATCAAGATTTGATCTTAAGAAGAAATTGTTATTAATTATGAAAGAAGAAGAAGAAGAAGTAGTTGGGGAAGTGTCACCCACAATGAGGAACTGCACAGCTATATATTAAAATCATGACTGAGAATAAAAAAAAAAAAAAAATTATGAGATTCGAACTCGTGACCGCTTAATCGGTTTTGATATCATGTCAAAGAACCATCTGAACTCAATAGTTTAAGCTGTTAGATAAGGTCTCAGGATATGATTTATATTATTCTCGAAAAAAAATACATAAATAAATATTACCACAACTCATAGATGGACCATCAAGACTCGATGCATGGTTGATATTAAGGTATATAGTATTTTTTAAATTTTTTTTTTATTTTTTTTAATATAAACATATTAAAATTATAAAAATAAATACTATAAAAAATATTAATTTAATATTTTTTCAAGACATCTAAAAATATAAAATAGAGCATTCCTAAACGGACCAGCTGCCGATAGCCAAGATTGTGCTTAACTTACCATTAGCCTTTCCTTTAATTATCTCACAAGAACTTAATTATTGGATCTACGCCACCAGAAGAAGAAGAAGAAGAAGAAATTATTAACAGGATTAACTTTAAAAATTCTTTGAGATGCCTTTTTTTTTTTTTTCCATTCAAACATTCTTTAATTCCACTTCAGGTTCCATCTTTACTACAAAGTAAATTCTACATTCGACTTCTCGAAGCTTATTCTTGTCTTTTTTTCTGTTTGGAGCCGTGAAATGAACATGATTTCGAGACTTGGACATGAGAAATGATTAGGATTGAATTTATAATTAAATAAAATAAGATATTAATTCGACAAAATTTATTTAATGAATAAATTAACTTAGTTAAACTCAATTTAAATCTGATTTCGTTAATAATATAAAAAATAAGTAAAAAGTGAGTCATTTTTTTTCTACAATAAAATTATTTTTAAATATTTTTTATACATAAAGATTACCGCTCGTAATATTACCTTTTTAAATAACTATCCATTAAAGTTACAATTACACATTTTTAATAATAATTATTGAACTAGCTCGGCTAAGGAAAAAATAAATAAATGAAATACTTTGTTCAAATTAAAATAATTAATCTAAATTAATTAGATGATGCACGAGTCAATCAAATGATTTGATAATTCAACTCTTTTTTAAAGTAAATTCCAAGATCGTATATTAAAATCATGAATAAAAGCTCAAATGGAGGAGAAAGGTAATTTGAGGTGGCAAAGGTGAAGAAAGAACTCAACAGGAACGTTTAACCGACGCCAAATGCCAATATTCTGGAGGGTGCTTTCTCGCTTTCTTTCTCACTCACATTCTCTACAGTGCATGTCTCTGTCTCTGTCTCTGTCTCTGTCTCCTCTGTTTCTTCTCTTAAAACCCAAACAAACTAACCCAGTTTTTACTTCAAAAACTCAGACAAGTTTCTCTCCTCAAAGACTGTTACTACTCTAATTATATTCTCAATCTCCTTCTCTCTCACGTACACTCAAATATATATACGTACAGCACTGACTCTGTCTCCCTATCTGTCTCTGTCCATGATGGAAAATAATGGTTTCTCTTCTCCGCGAAATGATTCGTTTCCTGCTGGTCTCCGTGTTCTCGTTGTCGATGATGATCCCACCTGGTTAAAAATCCTCGAAAAGATGCTCAAGAAATGCTCTTATGAAGGTTACTTAACTATATTTTTTCCACATCCGCTTCTTACTAGCACCTATCTATTACTCTTCTTAGTTGATCCTTGCGATTTCTTTTTCACTTACAAACTGTTGTTTCTGAACTGGGTTTTGTTTCTACAATCCACGGTCTCATTTCTGCTTGATGGTGGCTTTTACTTTTTGTTTCTTTCCTGTTATTTGGTTTTTCTCTTTCATGGGCTCTGAAGGATAACTTGATTTCTCTGTTGTAAGCTAGTACATGGAGAATTCGAGATTCTTCTTAAATAATTGATATCCCGCAATTTTTTTCCTTCCTTTTTGAGCTATGCAAGTGACATGCAACTAAAGGGTTCCAAAGTTGTGCATGGAAGGTTGTTGTATTGTTTTTGAGCATTTTTGGATTTTATTATTTTCAGGAATTATTTATCACCTCGGGTATCATTTCAAGTTCCAAAATTTTGTAAACAGGCTCATGGTATTGGGAATGTGGAGGAATTGTCTTTCTTGATTTCAAGATTTGAAGCTCGGAATTTGCTTATTTCCAACAGAAATATACAAGTTTATCATCAATGATGTTGTGCTACTCTTTTCACAGATTTGTCCTCTTTTCTTTTTTGCAGTTGGTTAAAGTAATTAGAGGGTTTATTGATGTTTGCTCCACTAGTACTAGCCAACTAAACTATTGAAAGTATGAAACACATCAATATCCTCCTACTCTTTTAGTATTTCCAGTTTTATTTAATTTTCATCTTCTGGGTGCATTTAACTCAGATTTAGTGATCTTGAGCATGATGAGATTGAATGGATTATGATTGTTTGGCAATGTTGTTGGCTTTTATGTGTTTATGATTGTGGTTACAGCTATCATTGCCATAACAGAGTTAAATTATATCTTTTGTTTGAAGTGATTTGGAGTTGAAGGCCAAAATAATAGTTAAAAAAAATCAAAATCATGATTTGATTAACATGATATTAATATGGACGTAAGGTATAAAATTTACTAAATTTTTTTAAAGGATCTTTAATTAAAAGAAAGTACTGTCATAACAGAACTCATGAGCCTCAATGTTCAGAATTTTGATTTTTGGCCATTTAAGCTACTTCTGTAGCTGGTTTTTTTTTTTTTTTTTTTTTTGTTCCTGCAAAAAACTTGATAGAAGTGTGGTGGGAGAAAAGCATCTCCACCGCAGCCCCAAACACCTTCTAAGCTCAGCTAATCATTTTACATGTTAGCATTGATTTTCCTTGGCATTTTCATTATATTTAGAAGGATATGCTTCACTACTGCAATTCCCTGTAGAGTCTTTAAACACTCATAGTCAACCCGGTTTTTGGATATAGTTGTTTTCAAGTACTTGTGCCTCTTCCATCGATATTTTTTTCCTTAATTCTTCTGGTACTATTGAAGGACTTTAACATCATAATTTTCTTCTTACTTTTTTGGTATTTCACACCCTCACAATAATATCTTGTTCAGTGAAAGTGTTTTCTTATGCTGGATGTGATTCTATAGCAAGATTCTTGGCTTTTGACCATACGTGTAGTGTCTCACATTTCCATTTGGAATGCTTTGTTAGTGACCACATGCGGTTTGGCAAGAGATGCTTTGAACCTGCTTCGTGAGAGGAAAGGAGGATATGACATTGTAATTAGTGACGTCTACATGCCTGACATGGATGGTTTCAAACTCTTAGAGCAAGTTGGACTGGAGATGGATCTTCCAGTCATTAGTCGGTTCTTTTCTCTTACTCTGGAATTTTATTTCAATGCCAATATTTTCTATTTGCGTATACATATACCCATGTCGTGCTTGCACTATATATATATTGGAATATTGATTCAGCTTCTGACCAGTTGCGCTTGTCAACTTACAGTGATGTCTGTTGATGGAGAGACAAGCAGGGTGATGAAAGGCGTTCAACATGGAGCATGTGATTATCTTCTTAAGCCTATACGAATGAAAGAACTCCGGAATATATGGCAGCATGTATTCAGAAAGAAAATACATGAGGTAAGAGACATTGAAACTCTTGAACGGGTCGAAAGTTTTCAAATGACTAGAAATGGATCAGATCAATATGAGGATGGGCATGTGCTCTGTGGAGAAGATCTTACTTCCATAAAGAAAAGAAAACATATTGAAAGCAAGCATGATGAAAAAGACACTGGTGATAGTATTTCTACAAAGAAAGCTAGAGTAGTTTGGTCAGTAGATCTTCACCAGAAATTTGTCAAAGCCGTAAATCAGATAGGATTTGATAGTAAGTATTTATTTGATGTTTCATTTCAGAAACTTGGTGCTTGAATCAATTCAGGAATTATGAATGCTCACATATTTTATGAAAAATTTATTAGCATTGAATTCTTTATGTGGTTTCCAATGATATAGCCACATCTTTGCCATCCTTCGACGGAGCAATGACAGGTAGTGTCTGTTTGGCAGAAGTTGGTCCCAAGAAAATACTTGACATGATGAACGTGCCATGGCTAACAAGAGAAAACGTTGCTAGCCACTTGCAGGTATAACTTATGAAAATCAATCAAAGAATTTTAACATATTTCTGTCATTTTTAAATTCAATATGTCTTATGAGCGTACTTGATTTTGAGAAGTATAGTATTCCTCATTGGAAAGGCTTTCTTACATGCAGAAATACCGTCTCTATTTGAGTAGGTTGCAGAAAGAAAACGATTTTAAAAATCCTGCTGGTGGGATAAAGCAGTCAGATTCACCTTTAAGAGATTCTGCAGGAAGTTTTGGCTCTCAGAACTCCATCAACTTGCAGCACAATGATGTTTCGAATGGGAGCTACAGATTTTCTGGTAGTAGCTTAGTTGTCCACAATGGGGATCCCAGAAGCCATGACAGTGATCGAAAGAGACTTGTTTCAACGCCTGTGGAAGAACCCAAAAGAACCTTAACTGTTAATGTTCCCAATCCTTGTATACCCAGAAGTTCACAAATGGAATTTGGTCATCCCCTTGCACCTCCACAATCAGAAGTAGACTTTGGAGCATTGGATTCTACTTTCCCAACAAAGTATCCTTGGTGTGGAATTCCAGAGATTCAACTAAAAAAAGAACATAATCCACTTCATTTGAATGATGAATTCAGCCACCTTCCACTGCCTGGTCAAAAGCAGCTTACCCAAGCTGATTATCCACAACCTGCTCCAGCCATCAGTTCTGCACCATCCTTAACACCTTCTCATAACGAGTACAGGAGCAATGTTAACCATGCAAGTTCAACAGCTATTGCGGTTGACTCTAGCCCTATTCAAACAAAGACCAATGTGGCAAATCATCAAGCTATTGAGCTCATTTCCAAGAGCACACCAAGTTTGGAAAATCAAGGCTTCAATATGAATTCCATTACAGAATTTGAATCTTCCCGGAAAAACATAAATTTGGGAATGCTACCTTTCACAACTTTGGAGGAAGACTTGCAAGTATGTTGGGTTCCAGGTGATTGCTATATGAATCTCGGACTCCAGAACATAGAGGTTCTGGAATACTTCGACCCAGGTCTTATCACAGACGTACCGGTAAACTTGAATGATGGGCTGAGGTTTGACTATGAGTTCAATGACCCAACAGAATATTCTCTAATAGATCAAAGCTTGTTTATAGCATGATCTTCCTCTCCCTTCCATTCATATTCAATGATGAAGGATCACTTGCCTTATCTTTTTCTGTACCAATACATTATAGGAGCCTTCTAACTCTGGGTTGGGATATTTTATTTTTGATCGGTCTGGTCTTGGATGTTGAAACATGTATAATAGGAGTGATGACAAACATCCAGCATAATAATGTCTGTCACTCACCTCTGGTACCTGCATTACTGTGCTGTATGCTGCATCTGTCACATTCCTTACAATGTATTAGCTGCCGGAAGTAGAAATCTTATCATCGCACATCTCATTCTGCTGCTTTAACTGAAATGGTTTTATGTCCGTTCTATGCTCATTTTGCCTGATTAGTGTTGAGCTGACTCAATTGATGGCATTGCAGAACTCTGATAAGGTCCAATCCTTCGGCAGTACTGGCACGCACTTGTTTGGCCTCGACCTAAAATCAACTGCACTAAGCAGCTTTATTAATCCTGGGCCCTTTGTTCATGCATTAAATGGACTGGTCTGTCTATGTAGGTTTTTGATTCAGATTGTGTATAATACAAAAGAAATGAACAAAGAATAGGAAATAATAGTCGAAAACATAAGAGGAAAGGGGAGAGAGCTAGTTTCTATCAGCATTTAGCTTTACTCGAGGACTAGAAAACAAAGTGATGCTAAGCTAATAATTGAGAATATACACAGATTTTATAGTGCTTGTTTTACATAGCAGGCCATGAAACAATAGTGCCAATCTTTCAACATGTAATGAAAGAATGATCCCTTCGATTCTACTGTCAAACCTCAACACGCTACATATTGCCAAAACTATTCAACTTCCACAAGGAAACAGAAAAAATGACTGGTATAAAATTCTACAGGCTATGTTTGTTTTCGCGTTGCGCTGCACTGCAGCAAAAGCATCAAACCAGCCCTTAATGCTGAACACTGTCATCAAAATTACGTTGCCATCAAAGGATTATTTTCCTTGTGTAGCGTGTAGAAAGGTAAATCTGCAGAGTCACTAGCTGGGTTGATCAAACACAACATAGTTCAGATGCTCATACGACGCACCCTCGTACAAGGAGCTCACGACTGGATATTTGGAGAAGCATTCTCATGTGTGTTCTTCTTCGGTAGCAAGGTGATTGAGCGAGTTGAGCTATGGTTACTTCTCTGGATAACAGGCTTGGAGCTTGCCACATTGGAGGTTGACTTCCTCCCAAGTTTCGGTGATCGAGGTCGAGTCAACGGGATCTGCAAAACATGATTGATCTGTAAAACTAAAAAAAAGTAATGCATCTAAGCTTAGACTTAGAACCGTATCTCTACTTCTTTTCACCCCTGGTCCTATGGAAAATGGGAAAACCATCTCATCCACAGAAGAAATATAGGAAAGGTCAGATGATTTCCATGATTGAACTTCTAAAGTAGGCCGACGCAAGTTCAAATTTTGAATGATTGACCATCTAAAGCATGCCTAATTAGCAAGTTTGATTTCCTATTTTGTAGTATTAGGTTCTTCTAAATGTTAAATTTTGTAGAACAGTTCTAAATTACCAATGCAGCAAATTCTAGCAGCTTCATGCACATTGACCATGAGGTCAACATATTACTACCAAAATATTATTCATGAATATTAGATATTAGACGAACCTTCATCGTTGAATTTTCTGGAGACCGCAAACCTTGATGCAAGTCATCTCTTGGCTTCCCCCCGAAGACAGCACTCTGCCTTAGTTTCTTAATGTCATACTCTGCCTTCTCCTGCACAGCATTAACGGAAAAGGTAATTTTTTGAAAATGGCTTTATCAAGAAACAAGGATAAAATGCAAGTCCAATGTCAGAAAATAATTTTTGGATAGAATCATTGAGTATAGAATAAAGGAAACCCATCTTAGCATTTGTGACACACAATACCAAACAAACACTAAAATAAGGTTATGTGAGACAACCTTAGGTCTTGCTTGCAGATGCTTTTTTTCTGTGTCCTCCTTTGCATTGTTTTTCTCTCCAAGCTTCTCAAAGAACTAGGATAGCCAGAAAAAAACGAGATATCACACCATGAGATTATTGTAACAAGGAATAAATGGACAGAACTGAAGAAATGAATCTTGCCTCTTTTCTTTTTGCCGCTCTTTCATCACTTCTAAAGCTAAATGGAGAGGAGATAAGTGGAGGTCGTGATTTGCTTCCCTTCGCACTTGAAGTTCTCGAGCAGCTGTAATTCTATATGTTTAGGATTTGAACATAGGAAAAATGTTGCTTCTCTGTTCTAGTTACTAATTATTCATTCTCCATCAATGGTGTGCTATAAAGGTGAAGAATGCAACAATGCTG
>Ga0307510_10011056_pt1 | contig 10728 bp, 7 predicted proteins | sample 12_EM_MG_FD_207224 | JGI IMG/M metagenome (GOLD analysis project Ga0307510, IMG submission 207224) | Populus trichocarpa ectomycorrhiza microbial communities from riparian zone in the Pacific Northwest, United States - 12_EM | ecosystem: Host-associated > Plants > Roots > Unclassified | place... | reverse complement strand
AAGAAAAGAAAAACAGTAGTGGTAAATAAAAAAATAAACAAAAATAACCCCCACAGATGGCATTCTATTATGAAGGTTAAACTATATTTTAGCTCCAGCTAAAGATTCAATAAAGCTTCACTTTGGTTCCTCATAATTAAATTTCTCAATATCAATCCTACAATTTTCCAAAATTTCAAAAGGCATTTGCTCACTCCATGCCTTCCCTAACTTTTTTTTCTCCCAAAACCTCACATACCTAATAGTATTTCAAAAAAAATCCTTAAAGGTAAAATAATTAAGAAAAAAAATAAAAAATTATTAATGTCATTAGTCGTTGTAAAAGAAAATAACTCTGAAGTCTGAACCCTTTAAAATCTACAAGTTTAATAATAATAAACTTGATTGAAGTAGAATTCTTAAGAATAAAAGGGAATTATAATCTAGATTGACATAATGATACACACCTATGTATATAAAAATTACATATAAAATGTCAAGTGGTAAGAGTTTGGGATCAAAAGGTTTACTTCCCCTGTAATCTGAGGTTCGAGCCCTGAGGTTGCTAATATTGATGACCACTAGAAACTTACATGATTGTTAACTTCAGGGTACATGAGAATTAGTCGAGGTGCGCGCAAGCTGGACCGAACACCCCACGTGAATAAAAAAAAATTACACATGAAAAATAAAAAAGTATAAACAACATAAGGTGCTATAAAATATATTCACTCTATAAAAACTCTAATTCAAAAAATACTCTGGGATCTATTTTGAAAAGGAAAAGAATCATAATTAATAATTATTTATAAATTACATAAAAAATAAAATTATCAATTTAAATATTTGATTTTAAATAGAAAACACAAATGAAAATATTTTTAAAAATTAAATACAAATAAAAAATAAAAAAATTTCCCTAGAAATCAAATCCTTGCCTAACACACCGCTTATTGTCAATTAATGTTGGTGTTGTCGAAATCAGGGGATGGTAGTCGTAGGAAATTGCAATTTACAGGTCCCACTTATCTTCAATCAATCAATGAAGGACGCGTCTGGTCACTGGAGGAAGGAAAGGAGCTGCCTGGCTGCAGTGCAAAACTGCAGAGTAAAAAGTAGCCCTTTCTACCCCCTCCCCCTTTCTCCCCCCCTCTCGTTACTATTTAATTGAATGCTTCAGTCTCCATTGTTCCTTACCATTTCCTCTCTCTACAAGAGAGTCCTGCCCTGGTTTTGAAGTCAAGAGTCACATAGTGATAGCTGCATGCCCAACTGTTCTGGATTGGGGTCTTACAAATACTAGCATGTGCAACATCCTTGGTGGGTGCATATTTTAAGTGAAGTTACTCTCATATTACTGTAATGCTACTCATATTTTCAAGAAAGAAGCCTCCCGTGGAACAAGCTCTGAAGAATTGCTTCTAGCTGCTCTCTTCCACAAGAATATTGCTCTTGAAACCTTCACGGAGGTACGTTTCTCTACCAACCCTTCACTTCTCTTTCATCTTCTCCTTTTCAAAGCCATTCGTTTTTGTGGTGGTAAAATCTTTAAGAATTCTTTTTTAATCCTTTTATATATCTACCTCGTCCTGTATTTTGTGGTGGCTTATCTTCTTGTTTCATCTAAGGCATTGTTTGGTTCACAATCTGGGATTTTGAAGGAAACCCTTTTTGCTCTTCTCTGGAGTTGGTTTTATATGTAAGAGCCAGAGGTATATAAAAAGTGCGTCCCAGATGGTAATCTGAAGATTTGAACTGAACCTTGATTTGGATTTGGATTTGGTGTTGGGTCTTTCGGTTTGCTATGCCCATATACTTTTGGGACACTTTCTGTTTAAGATGCAACTGGTAACAGTGCAAGGAATCTATCTTAAGTCATACATGGCAGTTTGTCTTATTTTCTTCGACTTTTTGACTGCCAAACCAAAAAAGATTACATAATCATCGCTACTTTACTCTTCAAGCTCTATTGCATCCAGGATTCATTTAAAAGTTGAAACTTTTTATTTTTCTCCCTTTCCTTCTTTTGTTTTGTTTTTTTTTTTAAAAAAAACCTCACCATCCATTTTACTCTCTACCTAACAGTCCAAACACAACAACTGAGGCTTCGTTTTGTTTCTTGTGAAATAAAAGGAAGAAACAAAGAAGAAGAGAAAAAAAGGGGATCTTTGCTTTCTCTTCTCTTTTTTGAATTTCAAAACTGTTTTAGAAATTACAATGCCAAAAGGCATACGCTAAACAAAAGTTGTCCAAGAAAAGAAAAGAGTTTACATATGTTTAAAACTAAAGACTGTAAGAACATCACTCATGCTATCAACATAAATGAAAATTACATTTATTACAATGAATTAATTAATTAGCATTTTCTTAAGAATTTCTATTTATACTTGCATTTCCCACCTCCCTAAGTTTTTTAATAAATCATAATCTAATCTAGTCTACGCATTGTAAAGATCGGCATCTATTGTTTATTTATTTATAAAAAGTAAAAGTCGGCATCTTCATAGTACTAGTTGATGAATGAAAGTGGGTCATTAAGCCCACTAAACACAATCACTTCTCTCGAGCACAAATGTCTGTGAAAATGTTACAGTATGAGTATGGTATTTGTTGTTTATTGATGCAGGGGTAGGGCCTTGTTTGAAGCTTTTTGGATTGGGTCCTTGATCATCTTGAGCACTTTTAAAAGGGTTGTTGATTTTGCATCCCGGCCAGCCAGAAAGGAAAGTTCAGTTTCATCCATAGGGATAAGAGAAAGAAAAGAAAAAGAAAAGTTACAGCAAGAAGAAATGATGATCTTGAGAAGAAGGCTCGCTTGCTGCACCAGGGACAGAGAGATTAGTCTCGACTTTGATAAACAAGAGAGTAAGATTTACTTATTGTTTTCAGTAGTATTTTTAGCTGGTAACACTAGCACTAGCAGTGCTTAAAAATTTGATTATCCTTGATTTGTGCACTTTTTTTTTTGTCATTTAAATCATGTTGAACTTTAAGATTAATTAGCTTACACTTTTGTTTGTTATGCACGTTTGTGACATTACCCACCACACGGAGAGAAATACTTGAAAACAAAATAATATCAATCAAGAGGGCATAGACATGGACCAGACTTGAAGAACATGGTTCACGTTTTAGCTTAATGAACCAGTCAATGAGGCTGTTTATTTTGTTTCCTTTCTATGGTTATATTTTTGGGTTTTGGTTTTGGGTCTTTATTGTTGTCGATGATGGTTGGTATAAAATTTAAAATAAAGAGATAGGGTTTTTATCAGAAATGAAGGGGTCCCATAAAGGTAGCAGACCCCACCAGTCCTTTAAAGCTTGATAGATCGATCGATGGCTTTCTACATGCATCAATGGTGTTTCTATTTAATTTTGAGCAGAACATTTATGATGCCTGTAGAAGAGAAGTGATGCTCTTGTCCATAGGTTAGAAGCAGATAACACGGTATACACGTTTCAAAAATTGATTTTTTCGACCATTACTATTACATTCTACCGTTGGATTTTCCTTTTTCTGTTTTAATTTCACTAGAAAAAGAAACATAATCTGTGGCTAAAGAGTGGATTTCTTGGTATGAAGTGGGACCTATTTAATGGTCCATATCATGTGCAAAACCACATGGGGGATTTTATCTCATAATTTGAACTTTTAGGGTTTGTGTTCTTAACCTTTCTTGGGATGTCAGATGGTTTAGGAATATTGGTTTTAAAGTGTACAATAATCATAGATATTGTAAAAAGAAGTGGGAAGATGAGATATCACTCCATGCCGCTATGGGACTGGGCTCTAACCAAATGTGCTGCTGCTTATTATTACGAGTATTACTGCTTTGATTGATACAAATTGTGGACCCTTAATAGGATACTCGTTTATGTGATTAGAACTGCCATCCCCACCGAAGGAGACAATGAAGCAACTTGGTGGGGGACACGCCAATGTCCTTGTCTACTAGTCTACATCACTTTCTTGAAAAAATTGGTTTAATTTCTACTTGGATCTGCATCCACATGGGAATCCTCCTCCTCCTCCTCCTCCTCCTCCTCCACCTCTTCTTCTTCTCTTTTCCCTTGGTTTTTGAATATTTGTACATGTATGTGTCTTATGGTACATGATATGTTTTTGGATCTCCTGTGAACCCGGTCCACCAATCCTCCATATTTTGGTCTGCACTATGACAGGTAGCTATCAAGAGCATGTCCTCTTATTCTTGATTTTTTGTTGAAAGAAAAGCAGTTTGGATCTAATTGTCCATTGGGGTCTCATTCAAATGATTTCTGTGAAATTTCCTTTTTGCCGTGGTCCATGTAATGATAACATAGGAAGCTTCTGGCATCTTTACTGTCAGTAAAATTTGAAAAACCTAATTTTAGAAATGATTTCCTCATTTCCAATTTATTTCCAATTACCATTCTTACAAAATCGTTTTAAGCTAAAACTTGTTACAATATGAGATCAAGCCAAAAGTTCAACGTATTTTTTCTTTCTTTTCTTTTTTCAGAATGGCATGCACAAGAGGTACACTCTTCTTGCCTGCTTCTTTTCTTAATGTATCATCCATATGTTCACATGTTTATGATGACAATTGTTATTGATGAACAAAATAGCAGTCTTTATAATGCTCAAAGCACATGCATTAACATATTATAATTCACTTGTGGTTCATTGATGAAAAGGTAAACATTATCAAGCATCAAGTACGGTCACCAAATCATGTAGCTGATACATTTCTTAGTCATACCGACAAAGTTCTGACACCTGGCTGGTGGAGGCTGAACCCTTGACTTGTATCTAAGGGAAGACTAAAAATTAGGGATGATAATCAATATAAAAAGCATTTGGATCTGCGTGTGCTGAAACCTATATTGTCAGAAACAGACAAATTTGACAACTTACCTGCCACACTCGTATGCCTAGAATTCAAGGTTTATTGCTACTAGATCTTAGTGGTTGAGAAAGAGATGTATGATTCATTATTTTAGCATACCACTTGATTTTTAGCATAGCCACTTGTTTGGTATCGAGTGCAGCTAACAGTCACCAAATGTGGTTAGTAGTTAAGCCCTTTGAATTATGCCAAAATAAAAATGGAAGCATCTTTGCAGAACTAGTATCAGTATCAGAATTTCATGTGTGACTTCTGATAAGAGACTTGACTTTGGTTAAAGCCTGATATACAAATGTGTCACCATGATTTATTGAAGCCTTATTTGGATTCTACTATGCCTTGAAGAAATGATCCAGATTTTGGATCTTAAGATTAATCTTGTAAATGGAATTTACTCGTGCTAAAAATTCTGGGCATTATCTATGTTGATTACATGTTTGGATGTATAAAAAATCCCATGATGAGGCCTGTGCAATTTGTTTATTTCTGTAAAGTAGTAAAAAAACTCTCACTATAATGTTATCCTTTGTACGAAGGAATTCATATTTCAACAAGAGTTTACCTTGTTTGAATTATTAGTTGTTGGGTGCATTATTAACGTGTCCAAAACCAACAAGCTTGTGCAACCCACCACAAGTGTCGATCTTTCGTATGCTTCACTTCAGTTCTATGCTTTTCTTATTGATCCATGCATTTTAATGGAAAAACTATATTGTAAAATGGATTTCAGGGATAATGACATTTAATGGCCTTGAGAGTTGCATTATAAACAACCAGTCTTATGAAAACGAAAGCGGGACAAGTAGAGGAGAGGGTTGCGTAAGCGACTCCTTCGATGATGATGGTTGTTCAAGCTGTTCTTCCAGCAAAGATGCTTTTGGATCATTTTCATCTAAATGGTTGACAATGAAGAAGGATGAACATGGTTTGAATGATTGGGAGCTTGCTGGAAGCCCTCAACATTTTTATGATAAAGAGAAACCGTGTTACTCCATTCAATATTCAGATGTGGAGACAATGAAAGAAAAATTTGCAAAACTGTTACTAGGTGAAGATATCACAGGAGGGTGTAGTGGCCTCAGCACAGCATTGGCATTATCTAATGCTATAACAAATCTTGCAGGTATAATGAATCTCCTTTTGTTCAACCATGAGCTAGTTATGCTTTGGTTGCTCTCTGTAATCCTTATCATTTATATGAATTTTTTTTTTTCACATGATCCTGTTTCCCTATGACCTGTTAATGTTTAAGCATGCCATCTCTCTATGTGTTACAATTGTGATTGACTAATGTACTTTATTGGGAAATAAGGAGTTACGTTTGCATTAGGGAGATATATGGAAAAATTGCTGATTAAAATGGGGATTTTATTCATTGAAGTCCTCAAACCAGTGAAAAAAAGAAGAAGAAGATGCAATAATGCTGTTTTATGTAAACATAAAGTGTGAATGGATATAGTCTTAAGTTCTAGCACCAAAATTCACTTAATGATTTTTGGTTTCACTTAATCAGGCTTTGACTTTTGTCAAACTTTCCTAATTCTTGGATCATGTTTTGTGCATCATTTCTTTTTTCATTAATTAACTCTTTAAATGCTTTAAATGTGTTGTAGCCACGGTTTTCGGGGAGCTATGGAAATTGGAGCCATTGCCTGAAGAAAGAAAGACCAAATGGCAAAGAGAAATGGACTGGTTGCTTTCTCCTACAAACTACATGGTTGAGTTAGTTCCTGCTAAGCAAAATTGTGCCAATGGTCGGATGCTAGAGGTATTCTTTGTCATTTTGGAACTTTGAAGAATAAAATAATGTTTTTTATTATCTGGTGAGGTATATAATTATCCCTTGATATTGAAGCAGATAATGACACCAAAAGCCCGTGCAGACATCCATGTGAATCTTCCAGCACTTCAGAAGTTGGACTCTATGCTTATTGTAGGTGATCTCTTAATTCCTAAAATTGAGATTCATATTCATGCTAGTTGCATTGAATTTTCAATTTCTGACAGGACACACTAGATGCAATGGTGAATACTGAGTTCTGGTACTCAGAAGTAGGCAGCCGGGCAGAAGGAAGAACCAAGAGTGCAAAGCAGAGCAAGAGGTGGTGGCTCCCATTGCCACAAGTACCAACAACTGGGCTTTCTGACTCAGGAAGAAAGAAATTACTCAATCAGAGTAAGGTGGTGTATCAACTATTCAAGGCTGCCAAATCTGTCAATGAAACTGTTTTGCTTGAAATGCCTGTGCCGACTATTATCAAGGATGCACTACCAAAGGTAAGATTGGTCTATCTATTTCATAATAAGTGAAATTTAAGCTCGAAGAAACCTTCAGTTGGTGGAAAATGAAAACAGATCCTATCCGAATTTAATTTCAGCTCATTTTAGCAGAAGAAAACCTGCTACTGTCAGTTTTGTCACTAAATCTACTTATCCAGGCTTGTTATTTTTGGTTTTTTGATCATGCTATGAATGGCTTAGAAACATGAAGTAAAAGGAAACATGAACATGTTCACGTGGGAATTCTGTTTTGAGCTAGTCAACCTTTGACACATACCTTGTTCAGGGATAGTTCAGGTTTTCCACTGTGACTGATGAATTTGACAATACAATGGAAAATGAGAGAGTTGCAGATTTAGTTTTTGAATGCTGCCATCCTAGTGGCATTTGCTATAACTTCTGTTGTCCTTCTTACAGTCTGGAAAGGCAAACCTTGGTGAGGAACTGTACAAGGTGTTGACTGCAGATTCAAACACAGCTGAGGAAATGCTCAATTCTCTTGATTTAAAATCAGAACACAGTGCTCTTGAGGCTGTTAACAAGTTAGAAGCTGCCATATTTGCATGGAAAGAGAGGGTTACTGCACAAGTCAGTGGTAGATCTCCAGTTCGAACATCATGGTCCTTTGTTAAGGACCCAGTGTCAGAGTTTGACAAGATGGAGTCACTGTTGGACAGTGCGGAATCCCTTCTACAGCTGCTAAAGAGCAGATATCCAAACCTTCCCCAAACATTTCTTGATTCTACAAAAGTCCAATATGGCAAGGTGAGCTCCATTTTAGACCTTTTGATTGGAAAAATCACTTTTTGGCTGGAAAAAAAGTGTATGATTGTGGTTGCTATTTCTGTAGGACGTGGGACATGCAATCTTGGAAGCATATTCACGGGTTCTTGGAAACGTGGCATTCAGCATTCTGTCTAGGATAGCAGACGTTATGCAAGAAGATTCATTGACCAATCCCAGTTCTCCTGCGGCCACATGTTGCTTTCCAGGAATAAATTCATCAGGGTATGTGGAGACTCCAGTTCATGTGCTACATGTCCGACACTCACTCATCATCGATGAGATGAATAACGTGGATGGAAAGTATCGCGAATCCAATGCCAGTCATATTTCTGATCAGGAACTCTCATACAGCGAAGCCAGAACAAGCTCGGCAATTGCAACACCAAGTCGAAGTCGAGTATGGTGCATTGGTGGAGATGCTTGTAGAAGTCTGTCCCCTACAAATTCTCCATAAAAAGAAAGAAGCTGTGGTATTTAAATGCAGGCTATTGTAAATGGTGTTGCTTGCTGTAATGTTCACTGAGATAGTATGAGAGATGCTTGGTTCTGCCTGATGTATTAAAATCATTTAGTATATGAAGGAAATCAATCAAATATTGGTTTGGCTAATGTGAATTGGTATGAAAAGACTGCATCATATATTATACGGATGATCATAACAATTTAGTTCTACCTAAATTGATAAATCTTTTTGTATTTTTAACATATTTAATGGTTCTTCTGACTTTTCTAGGATTTATTATTATTATTATTCAAAAAATGATTAACTGGTAATGCAATTAGAGAATTTTTTTTAACAAATAGTAGTGCTAAATTAGATTTAAAACTTGCTTCAAAGAAGGAACTTTAATTTTTTCTATATTTTCTTATTTTATTTTGATAACAAGAAAGAAAATTAACTTAAGAGAACAACGCAATTTCTAATTGTAATTATATTTATCCTTAACGACTTTTCTAAGAGGTCTCTCTCATGAAAATTTAATTATCGGATCCATTCCATTTGTGATTGATGTTATTCATTTCAACTTGTTTATCTCCAGAAAGAATATCATTATTTAATTATAAAAAAACACCAAAATACTTACTTACCATGATCTCTTTGTAATCAGTAAATGTTTGGACTGATTAGCTTGAACCCTGCAGGTACTATGAGGTCCTTGCCGATGTGGATTTCCACAGTACTGTGATTCTCAAAGATGGAGAAGCTGTTGGGTACCATATGAGCACCCTGACTGAAACTTTACATTCCAATTTAACATTGATTTAAAACGATTCTCTAGGCGACAATCGATTTGGAAAAAATGCAAATTATGAGCTCGACCAAATCCTATGGTCCTCAAATGGACATCATAATTTAAAGTATTGGTGTCTCCCTGGTCGTCAATCCAGGCATAGAATACCGGGCAGTTTTTCCATGCAGTTGTTCTTGGGCGGCAGCCCTGTGTGGTATGTGCTCTATCCTGGTACGTAGCAGCATTGACAAGTTTAGAAATGCACAACACTCTTGACATTACACACTCATATGATGGATAAATTATTATCATGTGGGATTTAATAAGTAAATTCTTATCATAAACTTCTGCTATCATCAGTTTTTGGATTTGAAATTTATGTTTACAAAAATACGTTTCTATCTCCATCTAGATTGCAGTCTGGATATCACGTTTTATTTTTTAACAAACATTCTGTCACTTGCAATCACCTCAGAGCATGGATTTGATGATTGTATGCTTCTTGTCACCTGAAACATGCATAGGCCGTTCCCCAGTAAATTTTGCCAACTCCTTTTGAAACCTATCCATGGCTTGCAATGGCAAAGACATTTGTATCAGAATCCCATCCTCTCCTGTGCTCTTTTTGAACCGCACACAGAAACTCGTGTTTGTAGCTGCTTTAGCTACACCAGCGTACACAGGTTTTCCCCACCCAAAATCAATTTCTCTAAATGGGACACGCGATGAATCTGCGACTATGAAGTGCCCAGCTGTTGAATAATGAGGTCGTCCCTTGATTACCATGTAGTCCGCTACTGACCGCATATACTCTTCTGACATTTGGGTCTTAATCTTTCTGACCAGCTCAAGTGCATAACCTAATGGGTTCTTACACACTAGTTCAGCTTTGGAAATTGCAGACGGCATGGCATATGCATTACCATAGTATCCAGGAGGCAGTTTTATGCCTCGCTTACCGCCCGCGCCGACCATGTATGATACACGAAGCATCTCGTTAGGATTGTGCTCAATTGCAATTGTGCGACATTTCCATATACAAGCTATGAGTACCTCAAACGTGGAACTTGATTGAAGGTGAGATGGAAGGTGTTTTCTAATGCAATCGATCTCTTGGAAGCCAAAGAAGAAGGATTTATCGATCAAGTCGGCGTGGGTGTCCATGGTTGCCTCGGTGCCAACAGTGGTGTCATACTCATGGTGGACGCATGTTACTCGAGGAGGGTCTCGTGCATTTAAGATCTCTCGTTTCCATACAGGGCGATAAGATGGTTCATTGGCACCTCTTGCTATTTCTCCAATTGTGTTCAAGAAATAGAATATCCCAAGTGCATCAGTCATGGTGTGATTCACTCGTGTTGCAACGATGAATCCTCCACAGGCCAGTCTGGTCACCTAGAACAACAACGATAATTGTTTTTTCAATGTTAATGATAATTATCTGACCATCTGATGAGCTGATTAATTTGTTTTTACGTTGATAACGTTGTCCTTTTATGTAGTACAAAACCCAATAAACCTTCCAAGGATCCTCCCCATTTTTTTAATTACCAAATTGTTTA
>Ga0307510_10011055_pt1 | contig 10728 bp, 9 predicted proteins | sample 12_EM_MG_FD_207224 | JGI IMG/M metagenome (GOLD analysis project Ga0307510, IMG submission 207224) | Populus trichocarpa ectomycorrhiza microbial communities from riparian zone in the Pacific Northwest, United States - 12_EM | ecosystem: Host-associated > Plants > Roots > Unclassified | place... | reverse complement strand
ATCAAACGGTCACTTTAGCATTTTAGATTGTTTTTACTCACTTTTTCTGGGATGGTGACAACTTTTTAGATTATTTATTAATTAAAGAATAATAGGCATGTGAAAGCATCGTCAGGGGAACAAGAACAACAACTTTCGTTCACTTATTACACGACAAATATCTTGCATGTCTTTCCAACAACGCGCATGTTCAAAGAAATGAAAAATACCAATAGCTTGACTTAATTAACAATGCCTTTTGACTTAGTTAAAAATATTTCAGTCACCACCGTACCATATTTTTATTATGAAGTTGGAATTGGAATATTAACCTTTCGTGTTGAATGCCTCACGTGGTGATGAGTTTTCCCAGATGTGCTGGAGCCAAGACCGCACAGGTGAAATATATAATGAAATATTAAAATAATTAAGGAAGAATTTTAAAACAATATTATTTTATATTAATCTAATTTAATCTGGATTAACACGTGAGATTCACACTCTAATTCATAAACACAACCACAGATAAATATACATGTTGGGCAATATTATTTTTCCTTGTTCTTCTTGTTGTTATATGCTGCCGACCGGCAGAAACAAAATAGAAAAAGAAAGAAAAGAAAAAGCAAGAGAGAAAGAGAGAAAAGTAAGGGAAAAACATAAAAAAAATCCAAGGAAAAAAATAAGAAAAGTGAGAGAATAATCTTGTAAACTTACAAAGTTTAACTTATAAAACACTAATCTAAGAAAGAATCAAGTGAAGGAAGGAGGAATTGAGAGAGGAAAAATTTTAATTACTTTGTTTTTCAGTTGACATGAGATTGTTATTTTATCCAGCTGGTTGAGGGGTTGTTATAATATCGATTCAAATTCGATTATAGATGAATTTTATTTCACAAAACATCGAAGGATGTAACTTCAATAGTGAGTTCATTTTTACTTTCACTTCAATTTTATGTACTTTCAAATTTATTTTTTAATATTTTGGGTATTGTATTTGAATTAAAACTTTACTTTAACTTGACAAATTCATATACATGAGTTAATAATTGATCTTGAAAAAGACATTTATATATTTGTTAAGTAGCGCAGGGTAGGAAAAATTCCTGGCTCTGCCCTTGGTGGTAGCGGTTGCTTTTCAAAGTGTTTTTAATTTATTTCAAAACACATCAAAATAATGTTTTTTTTATTTTTTCAAAATTATTTTTGACATTAGCATATCAAAATGATCTGAAAAATCAAAAAAATATTAATTTAAAAAAAAATAATTTTTTTTTTAAATACTTCTAAAACACAATGTCAAACACATCCATACTCTTAATTTTTCAAAATCAACTAGACTAGAATGGGATTATTTCAACGGCACCGATATCCATAAATCTTTTAAAACTTACGTGAGAAATTATTAAATATGTTAACAGATCCATCTCATCTTTCATCAAAATATAAAGTTTATTTTGAAAATAATTCTTCGTATTTCCTAGATTATTAGTTTTTCTTATCTATCCTTTTCTTCGTCATAAATATGTAGAATGTAGGAATTATTTTAATAATAAATCTAATATTTTTAATGAAATAGCGTACCAACATCATTCTGAATATAATAATATATAGCCTAATCCCAGAGACATTCCTCACCTCTAGTCTTCTATTAATTTGTCATAGTTTACTGCAACCTCCGTATTTTTCCCTCCTTCCCACGACCTCAACACCCGAATATTTTTGGATTTTTTTTAAAAAAAATTAGTGTAGTCAGTTAATTTTTTTTTTTTGATAAAATAACATTTTTTTTTAAGATTAGGTGAAATAACAAATTAGTCTAATATTTATTAAATATTTCTATTTTTAAGTGTGATAAGATAATTATCGCGTTTTAAAATAACAACATTTAAACATTTCGCATTTCTAAAATGCAGCAACTTAACATGTAGTCTCAATTATAATCATTTTGCTTAAATGACTAACTGGTTGATCCAGATATATATGAACTGGTTGATCATTAATTCATACAAAATCTATAATTTTATGTATTTTTTCTTCTAAATATGTTTTATAAGTGTGAATCATGTAGTTAGACTTGCAATAACCGGTGATTTTAAGCAATTAGGTATAGATCTGCCACAACTAGATGAGGATTTGTCATAGATAGATTATGTGGATGGCCTGACAAATATATTTACGAACCAATGGAACAGGTCTAGACCTAAGAAAAGGTCTAGACGCGCCAGACCAGAATGATGACTATAAAAGACCATAACTTTTGATTCAACCAATAGATCGCACTCAAACTTTTACAAGAGTTTTTAAAGAATGTTTCCTCAAAGTAACTATGGAATTGCTACTATGACCATTAGATCTTTAAATTTTAAAAAATCATTTTGGGCTCTTGATTTTGATAGTTTTGCGTTTTTTATTGTTATTTTCGGAATTAGTTGACTAGATTAATTGACAATTATGAACCGATCAACAGTTCAATCCTCAATTTAACTAAAATTGTGTTTTAGAAATGCAATATTTAATTAAACATCACAATTTAGAACTACAACATCCAAGTTTACGCTATTTCACCCAAAAAAAAAAAATTCCCGCTAAGTTAATTAGCCGTTTGTGTGTGCTAATTACCCAACTTGTTGAATATTTTTTGGCTCCATTAGGGACACTAGGTGATGAGACTTGGGATAAGTTATAGGCTTGTCGGTAGTGGCTTTGGATTATATGTCTCACAGTGATGAATTTTTTTGAGCAAATGGATTTGCCGATCTTGAACAAAGATTTATATATTTATTATTCCTTCTCCTCTTTTCTTATACTAATATTATAATTTTTGTTTTGATTTTTTTTTTATCTGTCGTTTTCGTTCATCTTTTACTTTGTTAGGGTCAAATCGAATATGAAGCGCCACATCAAGCCTACTGGCTCTACCGTTGAGCTACTGGGAAACAACACAGCACAAGATTCGATCTTGTAGAATTCAATTATCGTTTTTAACCCATGATCAATATGCCTCAAAGTTTGCTTCATAACTCCCCCACGTAAGGTTATTAAGTAAATGATTTTTAGAAATTGACTAAAACACAAGGGCAAGCTGACCATTTTTATAAATTGACTAAAACACAAGGGCAAGCAATAATAAGTTTTATATCATATCTTTGAAAACAATGACAGTTAGAATTTAGAACTTTTTTAATGGCTTGTTTGAAAGTGTGGTAGATGTTGTGTTTCAAAGTGTTTTTATTTAGAAATATATTAAAATTATATGTTTTAAAATTAATTTTTAATATCAATATATTAAAACTATTTAAAAATAAAAATAAAATTTTTTAAACAAAAAAAATTTAAATTTTAAACCAACATTATCTTATCAACCTCTAAAGTAAAAATGGTCGTAGAGTTGACCGGGATCGTGCAATCTTTTATTTAGCTCAGGAAATAGGTGTGGCTAACCTCGCATAAGCATCTTAGCAGCCAGTTTTCAAATTGGGTAGAAATCCTCGTAAGAGTGTTTGGCCCCTTTTTAAAAAAAAAAAAAAAAGGCAATTAAAATCACTAAGTAAGTGTTTCATAATGATTTTAATGCTATATAACTTAATTTTTGACAATAGAGTGTGCTAGCTTTAGGGTGTTTGAAAGTATAATTGTATTTTTTTAAAGTATTTTTTGCTCGAAAATAAATTAAGATAATATTTTTTATTTTTTTAAAATTATTTTTAATATTAACATATCAAAATAATTTGAAAATATAAAAAATATTAATTTAAAGTAGAAAAAAATAAAAAAAATAAATTTTTATACAAATACTTTTAAAACAAAAAAAAAACTTTAATTTGAAAAATAATGAGTTCTCCTTGAAAAAGGAGAAAGAAAAGGCAATGATGCATCTGCAGATTACTTTTGGAATATCAAACGGTCACTTTAGCATTTTAGATTGTTTTTACTCACTTTTTCTGGGATGGTGACAACTTTTTAGATTATTTATTAATTAAAGAATAAGAGGCATGTGAAAGCATCGTCATGGGAACAAGAACAACAACTTTCGTTCACTTATTACACGACAAATATCTGCATGTCTTTCCAACAATGCGCATGTTCAAAGAAATGAAAAATACCAATAGCTTGACTTAGTTAACAATGCCTTTTGACTTAGTTTTGAATATTTCAGTCACCACCGTAACATATTTTTATTATGAAGTGGTATTTGTTAAGTTAATTCAGATTAACATAAAAAAAAACAAACATAGAAGAAAAAGAGACTGGAATTCTCATTTAATCTATTTATTCTCAAGTAATGGTTTTAACCTAAATACAAAGTGATTATATATAGGTTAAACTGAAAATACTATTCTACCCTTAATAAAGAAAACAAGATAAATATATATTTCTTAACATCCCCCCTCAAACTCACGATGCGGCAGCTACAAGCATCGAGAGTTTGCCAACTAGAAAACGAAAACGAGAAATGGATTGCGACTTGGTAAAGAAATCTGCAATCTGCAAGGAAGAAGAAACATAAGGCAGAGTAATGGTGTCATGCTTAAGATGATGACGAGTAAGATGACAATCGATCTCAATATGCTTAGTTTGTTCATGAAAAACCGAGTTGTGAGCAATCTGAATGGAACTCTGGTTGTCACAGTACATAGGAGTAGGATGAGAAAGGAAAACTCCCATATCTGCAAGTAACCAACGTAACCAAACAATCTCTTTGGTAGTAGATGCCATATCACGATATTCTGCTTCGGTGGAGGATTGAGAAACAATAGATTGTTTCTTGCTCTTCCAAGAAATAAGAGAATCACCTAAAAAGATACGGAAACTAGTAACAGACTTGTGATATGTGGGATCACTATCATAATCAGCATCAGAGTATGCACGCAACTCCAAGAAAGAGGTGGATGAAAGTAAAAGACTCTGGAAGACTGTACCTCGAATATATCGCAAAATACGAAGAACGACTGCCAAGTGAACAGTAGTAGGAGAAGCAACAAACTGACTAACAACATGAACAACATATGCGATATCTGGACGAGTAATGGTGAGATATACCAAACTCCCAACAATAATACGATATAAAGTAGAATATGTCAAAGGTAAACCATCAGAAGAAGAATACCCTGCGTTAACTTCAATGGGAATATCTACAATCTTGTTATTAGTAAGTCTAGCCCGCTCAAGAATATCTGCAACATATTTTGATTGGGAAAGAAGGTAACCTCTAGGTGAGTAAGCTACCTCAATACCCAGGAAATATCAAAGAGAACCCAAATCCTTCATTTCAAACTGTCTAGCCAATTCTGTCTTCAAAACTGAGATACCATCAATGTCATCACCAGTAATAATCATGTCATCAACATATAAGGACAAAATGATACGACCTGCATCAATGCACTTAATAAACAGAGCAAAATCATGACTACTAGAAGCAAATCCAAGAGATGAGATCATAACAGAAAATTTCTCAAACCAAGCACGAGGTGCTTGTTTGAGACCATATAATGCTTTCTTGAGTTTATAAACATACCCAGAGTCATGTGAAACACCAGGAGGAGGCGCCATATAGACTTCTTCTTGAAGATCTCCATTCAAGAAAGCATTTTTAACATCAAGTTGTGAGATATGCCATTGACGAACCGAAGCTATGGCAATAAGAGTACAATAGTAGTCATTTTTGCAACAGGGGCAAATGTCCTCATAATCCATACCATACTGTTCAGAGTATCGTTTTGCAACCAACCTAGCTTTGTATCGCTCAATAGATCCATCAGAATTAGTCTTGATTTTATACACCCAACGACAACCAACAACACTCTTACCAAGAAGTAGAGGAACCAAATCCCAAGTATTTGTCTTATGCAAAGCATAGAGTTCCTTATCCATAGCTTGTTGCCAAAGAGGATCAAGAATGACCTCTTTATAGGAAGAGGGCTCAGAAAGACAATGAATAGAAGCTAAAAAGGAAGTAAATGATGAAGAATAACAAGAATAAGCAAAGTCTGGTAGTTTTGTGGACTTATAAATACGTATGGATTGACGTAGAGGTGGATCCACAATCTCTGACGAAGCTTGGGGGGCTATAGATGAGAATGGAGCTTCAGGTGTGCTGGAGAGTAAAGTGTTAGTCCCTGCAGGATGATGAGTACAAATTAATCGAACATGGGAAGGGGTACCTGAGGTACTAGGAACCTGAGATGATAAACTACCAGAATCCTCAGAAAAGGGATCTATACGAATAATATCAGATCTAGTCAAGGTATGAGTAGTGGATGTAATAGAAAAGAAAGATATATGTTTGAGAAAGACAACATGATGAGACACATAAAGTTTATGAGTTATTGGATCAAAACAATGATACCCCTTTTTACCTTCACCATAACCCAGAAAGACACAAATAGCAGATCGAGACGACAACTTATTGCGTTCTGTATGAGGTCGAAGAACGAAACAAGTACAACCAAAAACTCTAAAGGAGGAATAATCAGGGACAAACCTATATAACTTTTTAAAATGAGACAAACTTGAACTATGAGAGGATGGAATGGTATTAATTAAACTTACAGCAGTAAGGATAGCTTCTCCCCAAAACTTACTAGGAACAGAAGCAAACAACAAAAGAGAACAAGCAGTTTCAATAATGTGCCTATGTTTTCTTTTAGCAACATCATTTTGCTCAGGAGTATCTGTACATAAAGTTTGGTGAATGGTTCCATCTAAGGCAAGTAACTGACAAAATTTATTAGAAGTGTATTCCCCACCCAAATCACACCTAAAGCATTTGATTACAGTAGAATGTTGGGTTTTCACAAGAGCTCGAAAGGCTGTATATATCTCATAGAATTCAGAACGTTGTTTCATTAAATAAACCCAACAATAACGAGTATGATCATCAATAAATGAAACATAATATCGAGACCCTCCTTTTATAGCAATAGGAGAAGGTCATCATACATCAGAATGAATCAAATCAAAGGTGAAGAAGAAACAGAAATACTTTGATTAAAAGGTAAAGGGGAAAATTTTGCCAGTTTACATCTACTACAATAGGAAATATCGCTAGTGTTTAAATTTTCTAAAGCTCATGTGGAAGCCAAAAACCTTAAACGAGAAGACAAAACATGACCTAGACAAGAATGCCATAAATAAAAATTAGAAGATGAAGGACTTAAACGAAAGAAAGACAAATCAACAGTAGTAGTAGCAACAACAGTGGCAACTGACACTTTTAACTCATCCAAAATATATAGTCCATTCTCCCTACGGTCTGTCCCAATCAGCTTCTGAGACTGTAGATCCTGTACACAATAAAAAGAACTAGAAAACATGATTAAATAATCACTAGAATCACATATTTGACCAACAGAAGCAAGATTCAATTTGAGTTTCAGAATAAGATAAACATTGGGGAGAGACAAGTGAGATGTGACAACAGAACCAACACCTACTAAGGGCATGAGAGTGCTATCAACAATCATAACAGGAATGGAGGACGAAGGGGACATAGAGGTAAAGGATGAAGAATCTTGAGACATATGATGTGAAGCACCGGAATCCAAGACCTATTTAGAATATGACACACTTGAGGAACTATGAGGCAACTGACCTACGGAAGGAGAAGCGGACATTGCTTGTGGCTATAAGGAGAGAAACTTCTGAAATTGCTCAGCCAGAGTACTAGGATCGTTGATAGAGCCTGATGAAGCTACTGCTGCAATATTGTGGTGTTATGGTTTATAACCCTGAGGTGGTCTATAAGCATTAGATTATGACTGGCTGTCATGCTTCTAAACTTGATTATGTTGTCTCAACTTAGGACACTGAGCCTTCCAATGACTTTTCTGCTTACAAAAACTACAATCGTTGAAGCCAACCCTTGAGAATGGCTTAGAAGGTACTACTAGTATAGAAGGATTGGAAGCAGAAAGAATTCCCTTTTCAGAATAAGATTGAAGGTGTATTTCTTCAGCCAATAACTCACTGACAATAGAGTCAATAGAAGGCAATAGAGAACGATGTAGAATTGAACCTCTAAGTCCTTCAAAATCACTGCGAAGTGTTGTTAAAAACTGTACCAATCGTTGCTGCTCTCTACGTTCAATATAGGCACCACATGCCTTTAATTCTGCTGATTCTGTAAGAGCCAACTGATCCAAAGATCTATCATAGCAGAATAAAACTCCTGAATAGTCATATTTTTTTGATGAAGAGCTCGTATGTCATTCTCTATCTGATACTGCTTTGCAAAATTTGATTGTGTGAATAACCTTTGCAGATGATCCCAAACCTCCTTTGTTGTCTCATACTTTGCCAACTGCGTACCTATGGAATGCTTAACATAATTGTTGATCCAAGTAATAATCTTTGCATTGTTTGCTTCCTATGTATCTATTAGAACAACATCCCCCTCCTCAATATTCTTGAGTATCACATAAGTTCCACTAATTAACAAATCCCCACATCTTCTTACCCTTAAGGAAATTTCTCATTACATAACTCCAGTACGAATAATTCTTTCCATCCAACCTCACAAGCAAATCATCTTTTTTGGTAGCCATAATTAACAAACAAAAAGAACCAGAATGCAAAAGCAGCGAAAGACAAAATACCAGATTGCAGAAACTGAACAGATATCACAGATACTCAACAAATATCTTCTCGAAATTATACTATCACTCCAAAACACAACACAAATTGCAGAAGATGAAATACCAAAACAATTGCAGAAATAGAACAGAAATACCAAATTGCAGAAGTTGAAGGAAAGTCGAAATATCAGATTTTGCAGAAGCGGATTAATTCTTGTTTCATAAAACCAGCTCTGATAATGAACATAAAAGAGGAGGCTGGAATTCTCATTTAATCTATTTATTCTCAAGTATTGGTTTTAATCTAAATACAAAGTGATTTTATATAGGCTAAACTGAAAATATTATTCTACTCTTAATAAAAAAAAGATAAATATATATTTCTTAACAGTATTGATTGTTATATATTTTATAAATAATAATAATAATAATAATAATAATAATAATAGGATGGGTGTGTTCACGAGCTCCACGATGCGATACATTTTTATCTATGTATGTAAAGTAGATTAAGAGGTTTCCATGGAATATCACGAAGCAACAATGTGGTCTTATGTGTTTTGGGTTCAGAATTTAGATTTGTATTACTTTATATCGGTTGTCGATTTGTATATATAACAATTAATACCACTTCATAATAAAAATATGGTACGGTGGTGACTGAAATATTATTAACTAAGTCAAAAGGCATTGTTAACTAAGTCAAGCTATTGGTATTTTTCATTTCTTTGAACATGCGCGTTGTTGGAAAGACATGCAAGATATTTGTCGTGTAATAAGTGAACGAAAGTTGTTGTTCTTGTTACCATGACGATGCTTTCACATGCCTATTATTCTTTAATTAATAAATAATCTAAAAAGTTGTCACCGTCCCAGAAAAAGTGAGTAAAAACAATCTAAAATGCTAAAGTGGCCGTTTGATATTCCAAAAGTAATCTACAGATGCATCATTGCCCAAAACACATAAGACCACATTAGTTGCTTCGTGATATTCCATAGAAACCTCTTAATCTATTTTACATACATACATAAAAATGTATCGCATCGTGGAGCTCGTGAACACACCCATCATACTACTACTATTACTACTACTACTATTATTATTATATAAAAATTAGAATCTTAGATGGGGTGGCATGAAAACATTTTTTTTTAAAATGCATAATTTAAAATGTGGACGTTCGTCGAAACTTTAATATTGAAAACAAGTTTAGATTTGATAAACGAAATGTCAAAAAATCCTCTCAACCCAATAGTTTAAGCTGTTAGGTGAGATCTCAAGATATGATTTATATTATTCTTACTTGCATGGGTCTGCACTACCTTGTGCTTGATTTTTATCAAATAAATAGAGGTTGTGAGATTTGAACTCATTACCACTTGGTCATCAAGACTCTAATACCTTGTCAAAGAACCATCTCAACCTAATAGCTTAAACTATTAGATGAGATACTAAAATATAATTTATATTATTCTCTAACATGAAAATTTATCAGAAAAGATTTTTATCAGAGGAAAACACTAGAAGTAGATGATTTTTTTTTAGGAAGGAGGGAGATTTTAAAACATTGAGGTGAATTTATGGACCATATATGGATTGGGTTTATAATATTAGATCGTGGAAATATATACTCACAAACAACATAGCTCCCATCATTGTTTGAACTTTGTACCACCTAGCTAGTTCCTTGAAAACTCTTTCCTTAGCATCCAGATCATCATGAGTTTTCGTTCCAAGAGTTCTAGACAAGGGGATTCCAAAGGCTCTAAAGAACCGCCTTCTAAGGTCAGAATACTATTTCTTCTACGGTATCAGTTCGTAATGATCAGGGGAGCAAATGAAATGTTTAAATGATATGACAATTTGGATTTTTTTTCTTGTTTAGCATGTTTCAAAGGGTGCTGAAGGTACAGGATCATCGTTTCCCGACTTCTCCAAGATGAAAAATCTCTTCGGGAGAGGGTCTAAAGGGTGAGAATATGCGCCTTCCTTTATGAACAAATGATTTAATTTATATTTATTTCTTTATTTTCTCGGTGACCTCAAGATGCAGTTCAAATAGTTAAACTCTCTCTTTGCATATAAATCTTATTTTGATATATAACTGAAAATAAAATATTAATTCTCGTCAAATCATTTCATAAAAGTTTCTTTCTGTCAACTTTTAGGACT
>Ga0307510_10011053_pt1 | contig 10729 bp, 8 predicted proteins | sample 12_EM_MG_FD_207224 | JGI IMG/M metagenome (GOLD analysis project Ga0307510, IMG submission 207224) | Populus trichocarpa ectomycorrhiza microbial communities from riparian zone in the Pacific Northwest, United States - 12_EM | ecosystem: Host-associated > Plants > Roots > Unclassified | place... | reverse complement strand
CGCCTTCGACTATCCCTTCTTCATTAGCCACCACCCTCACTCCTGTCTTCCACACGTCTGCAATCAACTTGGCATTTGTTCCTTGATCTGTCCAGTGAGGAAATGCCACAACTGGAACCTCACAAACCAAGCTCTCCAGAGTTGAGTTCCACCCACAGTGTGTCACAAAACATCCTATCGAAGGATGGGACAAAACCTCCACTTGACAACACCATGGCACTATCATCCCTTGCCTTTCCAATATCGCCTCTCTACAGGCCCTCAGATGATCCTCTTCTTCTTCTTCTTCTTCTTTCACTTCGTTCTTCTTCTGTTCATCCCTTATGACCCACAGGAATGTAAGACCACTATCTACCAATCCACGAGCAATCTCCTCAATTTGTCGCTTCGATAACACCAAAATGCTCCCAAAAGATACATAAACAACTGATGATTTAGTCTTTGAGTTCAACCATTCAGTGTAATCCTCGGAGCCGTGGAAAATATCCCCTCCAAAGGATTTATCCAACGGATCTTTTCCATCCAAGAAAGCAGATGGGATCAATGGCCCGATTCCAATCAAGTTGAACTTTTCAGTGGCATTCATAGCTCCCAATTCCAATGCATCGAAAGAGTTGACAAGCACTTTTGGGTTGGTTTCTTGGCTGAGCTGCTCCAGCTGCTCTTGAAACATCTGGAGTGCAAAAGTATAAGTATTTGAAGGAAGTACAAACGAGGGAAGGTCACGGCTAGCAAGTGGTGGGAGCCCTGGTAATTCAATAGCATACGAAGTGTCCTTGCAATTATTGAAGATATCACCATAACCATTGAAGTAATAGTAATAGATGTCAAAGACAGTTGCAGGCTGGATCCAAAGAAGTGCTGCTGGGAGATGCTGTGCGCGTGCCACCTCAGATGCCCAATGTAGAAGCATCGTGTAAACCAAACAAGTGACGGGCTTTCCTTCTTTTGCACTATCTACGATAAGCTCATTGAGAGTCTGTGAGCCTCGACGTTTGAGCTCAGACGTGAAATGATCTCTGTCATCTTCAGGTTTAAACCCGTCGTCATATCCATCTGAAAAGGTAACGAATGACAAACCGTCAGGAAACAAAGTTTTGGACATGCGGCGGCCGGCAGAGAGAGAGGTAACAAGGGTGACGAGAGCACCAATACGTGTCAGACCCTTGGCGAATTGGAGGGCAGGATTTATGTGGCCTTGTGCGGGATAGGTTAACAGAAGGAAGTGAGGTTGCACCGCCATGGTGATTGCTTCTGTGGCGGCGGAAGACTGGAGTCTGGTGAGTTTGACTAGATGGAGTGATCAGCAAATGGTTTTGTTTGCTCAAGCTACTAGTAAGACTAACTACAAGCACCTGCGTACACGGGAAGGCTTCCTTAAATAATATAAGTAGAAGGAAAGGTGACGTTTGCAGTGACGATTAGGAGCAGTGGCTGCGAATTGTTTTCCTTAGAGATTCTTTTTAAGAGTTTTTTTAAAGAATTTTGATTTTTTTAATTTTTAATTATTTTTAAATTGTTTTAATGTATTAATATGAAAAATAAATTTTAAAATTTAATAAAAATATTTTTTAAATATATTTTTAAATACAAAATATTAAAAACAAACCTGTTTTAATCCTGATGTAACATGTTTACGTCGCTATGTGTGAGGAGCTAAATTTAAAAAGGATGATACTGCAAGCTCAGATGCGTTCTGTCACGATTGATATTTATTTATTTATTATTATTATTCTTTTGTATTTTTATTAAGACTCTTGAATATTGGGGATGATTTTGCATAAAATAATGGGTTATGATAAGAGGCTCGTAGATTAGTTAATTGTTATAATAATAGACTTGTTGATGTGTACTTTGTGGCTTGTATTGAAGTAGAAACCAAATAACCAGCGCACATACAACACACACGGATATTAATATTAACATTAAAAAAAATTAAAACATGAATATAAGGAATCATCAATTAGATTAGTGCTATGCTTGTTTGTTTCTTCTTGTTTCTTTGATTTATTTAATCAATGTTTCTTCGAATTTGAGGATATAAAAAAAACAAATTGATGGGTGCATGCAAAATCATTAGTAATCATAAGAATGAGTTGTTGTTGAAATGCAATTCATGAATTTAAAACTATTATCCTACAATTATTTTCCTATTTGCATTATCAATACAACTAAAAAATGCATGGGTTCAATTTAACTGTGTTCATATTATGAATAGTTAATTAACCTAATATGGTATTTAGTCGGTTTATAACAAATTATGTTGTAGTTTAGGGTCTGTTTGAGATTGTGGTTGTGGTTATTTTTTAAAGAACTTTTCGTACCGAAATGCTTCAAAATGATATTTTTTTTTATTTTTTAAAAATTATTTTTGAGATCAGCGCATCAAAACGATCCAAAACATACAAACAAATAATTTTTAACAAAAAAAAAATTGAAAGCACGAGTACAACCGCGTTTCCAAACGCTCACCTAGTTGGTTGATGCTAGCTAAGTGAAGATGAGGTCGCAGGTTCGAGGTTGGTCACAATGTTTGTTTTCAAAAGTCATATAGTTTTTTTTTTTTTTGAAAAAGATAGATAACTTGTCATTTATCTCTTTTATATTTTTAAAGTATCCCAGACTTGTTGGGTTTCTCTTAGACCCATGAGACTTGGTTTTGTTATGTTAAGCCACTAGGATTTTTTTATTCTTCATTTGGGTTTATTTTTTTTTATTTTTTTGGGTTTTTTTCCCAACGTAATCCTTTAATGTGGGATTTTTTATTATTTTTTTCTTGGTTTTTTTGCCCCTTTTTCTTAATATTTTTTTTTTAATTTTTTTATTTAATCTTATTCTTAAGTATTGGGTTAATGGTAAATTAATTTTTATACTTTATAGTATAGTAGAATAAATAATAATAACTCAACCTAATGAAATTCATAACTCGAGTCACAGGTTTGACGGACTGACTATGGCTAGCCCAACCTGTTTCTTTTCTTTCCTTTGATATTTCTCATTTGGACTTTTCTAGCTGGCAATGTCATATCATGACAACTCCCACGGGATTTAATTTAAAACCCGAGCTTAACAAATAGTTAGGTCAATGGTTTTTACATTGGAATCATTGTACTGAGATTAATAACAATGCTAAAAAAATTATTATGGTCTAAATATTATTTTTTGTCCAACCCACGGTGAAAGTGTGTGCAATAAACTAGTATTATGCTAGGGAATTAATACATATCATATTGCATCAAATAAAATAAAAATTCATTTTAATTCAAAAATTAAAATGATTAATGTAACAATAAAGGCCAATGGTCATCAATAGAATGAAACCTGTAAAATATTTGTCTAGCAACTTGACTTCAGCATAGTTGTCAGATTTGATTTAAAGAGGAAAGGATTACCATCAACTCAAAAGTTAATGGATTAACTCAAGTCAATTATTTTTATTAAAAAGATAATATAGTTTAGTTTTTTAAATATTAATGCTGACTTGATCGGGTTTAATATGGTCAGATAGATTATTAAAAACTGGGTGGATCAGCCTTATTTCATCAAGTTAATGTCTGGTTTGATTCAACTAGAACCACTACTTTATTTAGGTTTCGAATCTCGATTTTCCAAGATGGATCCATTATGCCTTACCATGTTTAACAACTACTTGAATGATGGCTCATGATTTCTCGCGGGTCAAGTTATTTTTTTCCTAACATAAAAAAATATGTCTAGATAATGATAATTCAAGTAAATCAATGTTAACTTAACTAACACATGTTTTGATATATGAAATTGGGTTAACCCAACATAAAAGAAAGTAAAAAAAATTATAAAGTTCAAGATCCAATAATCCAATGTCAAATGATGAAGTTAAAAAAAAATCAATTTCAAAAAAAGAAACGTAAAAGAAAAAAAGTTGAGTCAACCTGGGTTAACTTAACTAGCTCATTACTTGCGATGTAAGGTATGGATAAAAAATGAAATTAAAATTAAAAAAGAACATAAAAAAGACCAAAGTTACATAAAAAAACACTAGAAAAAAAAAATGAGTCAACTCAAGTTAACTTGACTAAACTACACTTGGGATAACCCCATGGAAAGGAAAGCATAAAAATAACAAAAGATCAAGGACCAATGATTTAATCCCCAATGATAAAATAAAAAAAATCAATTTCATAAAATAAAAACATCAAGAAAAAAATATGAGTCAACCCGAATTAACTTAACTAATTTATTACCTAGGATATGAGATCAAAATAATCTATAAAAAGGAAAGTGAAACAAATAACGAAGCTTAATGCCCAATAACCAAAAATCAAATGATAAAATTGAAAAAAAAACAAGAAAGACTTGTCAAGCTAATAAACATGATTACTCTATAGAAAGATAACCATGAAAAAGCCACAAAGTAAAATTTTTAATCATAAAAATTATTTAAACTAAAAAAATAAAAATTAAATATTTTTATTTTATTAAATTTAATTTTGTTAGTATTAATCAATTAAATCACTAAAATTTCATTCAAATCAATATATTTAATTAAAAACCCTATCCGAATGTAGATGTCATATCTAGAACAGCCCACCGGCCCAGAAGACTTGAAAGCATGTTCTCAATAAAGATCCGACCCGATCTCATTTCCCGCCACAACTCGTTACTTTCCCGCCGTCAATATATATATAACCCGTCTAATCCCGCCCAATTCCATCTCCCGCTCTCTACAGAATCTCTCAATAGCTTCCTCTCCTACCCTATCCCTGAATCCCTCAGCCATGACAGAAGAAGAAGCTCCAAAGCTCATCCCCAACAAACGAAGTGACCCATCCCCTCCCTACATGGGGATAGGGATCTGCACTGACAGTAAACACCACGGGGTACTGTCGCAATCGCTTAACAAGAGGTCCCGAAGGACAAGAAATGGTGATTCTGCCGATACAGATGACTGGTCTTCCATTTTAATGAAAGATCTTCGCACCAGAAGGGTTTTCTCTCCAGTCCCAAGCGCTGTTGATAAACAAGGCATAAAGGGATCTGATAAGGAGGAAAATCAGGGGATTCTTTGTGATTCCCAGAATTTCCCAAGTACAAAACTTGCTGATTCTTTGGACGTGAAAGAAGACGTGGGGTATTCCTGCAAAGAGCAGATCATGGAGGATGACATCAATATTTCCAATGGTGAGATTTTGAATGAAGAATGTATGAAAGGAACACCTCCTGATGCAGAGATGTTGAGTTATGGATTCGCTGAAAATGAAGGCAGAAATTCGAAGGAAACGGGACAAGCTTCTCAGGAGCTATCTATCGGAAGGGTGCTGAAAAGGGGGTCTGAGAAGAAGGACATTGACAGTAATTCTGCAACCAAAGTTGTAAGTGGCCCTTTGAAATCTTCATTTACTTGAACATGATTTTGTTTTTTCTTGTTTCGAATGATTTTGTGGTGATTAGTCTATCATGACGTCTTGTTAATTTAAGCTAGTGTTGGATTTCTGGAATAGGTCCATAGGCCGTGGTCTCGGCTTAAGGTATTCAAGGCCCCAGGTTCAATAAGCTATAGAAGATTGCTTCCATATCTGATGGATATGGTCAAAAATGACTCTTGTAACTTCTCTACTCTTCTCTATTTTCCACCTGTTTGTAGAATCATTGGAGATAACTGATAAGTATATTGTTAACCAAACTATAACGTTAAATTTCATTATGATTGGTTTCCATAGGTGCTCCCAAGAAAACTAACTGCCCAAACACAGAGGGTGGTCCAGGAATATCGATGCATCACTCCCAGAGAGACAGTTCCTTGGAGGGTAATGCTGGTGATTCTGATACTCAGCCACATTGTGTTCAATTTCTTGTCAATGGCTCATCTGGTGCCAGTGACTTAAATGTAACATCTCTTGAACAACTTAGTTCAGAGAAGGATTGTTGCGTGAGTTTTAATAGCCACAACTCAGTGAACGATGATTGTTGTTCGAAGCCTCTTGTGAATGAAGAGAACGGAAAAATTGAGATAGGGGCATCTTTAACTGTGCACGCTTCTTGTTTTGTTGGTTGTTCTACTGATACAAATCCTGTTAATAGCGAAGAGATGGAAAGAACTGATGTTGGGATTTCTTGTTATTATCAAGATGTTATGGATGCAAGGCAGAGCTTCTCGTTGATCAAGGAGAAGCACCAATTAAATGAAAGTGATGAAGATGGTCGACATTTTGATCATACTACAGCATATGACACTGTAGGTGTAGAAGAAATTGACACGATGCATCCTTCTGAAGTTGTTGGTCTAAATCATATAGGCCCTGATTTGTTCGATACTGAAAGAATCAGCAGGACTTGTCACACGAAGAAGGAAGTTGATCTTAAAGGTGGTGTTTTGGAAAAAAGTGATGACTCAAATGAAGAGTCTATCCAGCTGACCCCAGTCACTCCACGGGATAGTGATATTTTTGATAAACCAGAGGCCTACACCAATGTGAATAGCAGAGTTAAATGTGTCTCAAAGAGAGTTGATCGAGTTATTGGGAGGCCATTGGATGAAACAACCCCCAGAAGCAATAGATTTGCTGGTGATAACATAATGGACTCCAAGATTTCTAAAAGAAAATTGGTAATTTATCATGAGGAGCCCTTGAGGATAGCTTATTTGCAGGCATAATAAGTGTATATGTTGTTTGATATTTGATTGTACGAGACTGTCATAAATTCTCTAATTATACAAGTTGACTAATGATGCTGTGTCATAGTCGCAAATCTTCTCATTCCTCTTTTTTTCTTCACTAATGTAAGCTGCATTTCACATTGGAATAGGGTTTAAATCCATGCTCACAGCTGAAGCTATTTAAGACTCCAAGCTCATTCAGCTATAGAAGATTGCTTCCATATCTGATGGATATCACCAAAGACAGTTCTGGTAATCTCTCTCCTTTATGCCAACGGTTATATGGTTAATTGCATCAGAAGATCGCGGGAGTTCATTTGGGGCTTAAATATCACTAAGCTAACCATTCTTGAAAATAATTTGCTCAGGTGCTTTGGGAAATGTTCATTATCCAAAACTTGAGAAGCGCTCAGAAGAATATCCAGTCTCTCTACTCTCACAACTATCAACTTCTTACCGTAATGAGAATCCCATTGAGAAGTCTGATGGAGAATGTTATCTTGTGAAATGTGATTCTGGCCCTTCACGTACTGGGCAAATCGCTGTGACAGCTACCAATGATGCATATAATGATGCTCAACCAGATTCAACATCTGCTGAACACAACTCCAAAACTCCAGTATCACTTGGCTCACCAGAAAAGGAGATTACAGCAGATGTTATATCAGATAAAGATAAGCAGTTAGAGGCTGTCCTTGATATTGTGCCTTCAGTTCATGGAAGCTGCTCACCACCTATGTCATTATGTTTTGTCTCTGAATGTAGCCTGAACTCAGGGGCACCTGAATTACCTGTCGTTAATGAAGGGGGCTGTATGGCATCAGTATTGAAACTAACTAATTGTGCAAAGCCAGAGGAAGCAGACTCATCCCAAGTTGAAGTCTCCGATCCCTCGGGAATTCCTCCTCTTGGACCCAAGAGGAGTATTCTTAAGAGAAATCCAAGAGGATGCAGAGGAAGTTGCGAATGCTTAAACTGTGCTTCCTTTCGCCTCCATGCAGAAAGGGCATTTGAGTTCTCAAAAAATCAGATGCAAGATGCTGAAGAAGTGGCCTATGATTTGATCAATGAACTCTCTCACCTGAGGACTTTACTGGAGAAATCAACATCTGGTTCCGATGATCACCTTGCTGTCTGTACTGATCAGGTAAATACTGAATGAGCTCAATATGCTTTGAGTCATTCTTCCCACTCTTTCTATCTACAATAACAAGTAATATACTGTAAAATATTTTGATCTCTTTGCTCTAAATGCTTTAACAGAGTCTATCTCCTAAACCTTGTGATGAGTACATTTAGGCGTTTGCTAGATCCTATGATATCACTTTGTTATGCTCAAACTATAAACATATTTCCATTTTTACCAGACCACATCAACTTAAAACAAAATTGAGAAATCATCTCGAATGGAAATCTATGTCATTGAGAATTACAGGGTTTTCCACTTTAACATTGCCTGTGACCTTACCGTGTTGCTTTTTTCTAAAAAGAAGGAAAGAAAAAAGGCAGAAACCTTACTCGATGGCTAGAAGTGTCCTTCTCAGGAGTTTTAAGATTTGTTGCAGTCATATCTAATTATCATGTCTTAGAACAATATCATTTATATATGGCAGTGGTGCACATGTATTTTATAAGAGGCCTGCTTCACAGTAAACGTGAAGGATCTATGATTTAATATATGGTAGTCACTTGCTGAGCCGCATTTGTTTCAAGTCTGTCGAATTTGAAGTTTTTTCTTAATATTCTGTCCATGTAACTAGGATGATCTATTGAGCGTCTTCCTAATTAAGTGGCTTTCTTGCTTTTGTTTATGGAATTAAGCAATACAGCAATAGAAAGATGATTGAGCTTCTACAAGTTAATTGTTCAAAATACAAACTCTATGGGTTAAGATTATACTGGTAAGGTGAACTCATCAAAGGGATGACAAACCAGTAGGCCTGCTTGATTGGTCCATTTGTGATTATATTTAAGCGAATAGATCAGCTGGTTTGTCCTTTTACATTCAGAACAATGCTGTGGACAGTCACTTTCTTCTCATTATAGTTTCTTAATCCTTGAGGAAAAATCTCAACTTTCTTTAGCACTGGGGATGGTCCTAGCTACCCTGTCCCCATAATAACGATATTTATTCCACGAGTGGTTTGTTCTTTATTTAAGTGATGTTAGTGGGCGCTCCAATACTGCTAGATGCATCCTGGTTTTAAAATTGGTAGCCACCGGTGCAGCATCAGTAGAGTCGGTATCTGTCGAGCTACTGAACATGCTGGAAAAAAAGAAACTGGGAAAAAAGTTATGAAGTGTTAAAATTATTAAACGTTGTTTTATGGCCGATCAAGCATCATTGGACTTGCTTTACTCTTCACTACTTGAGCTGTAATCCAGTCTTTACTTGTGCTGTAATCTAGTTTCCTCTTGACTATTTTATCTAAATAAGCTGAGGTAGTTGCAGCAGCATTACTTGCGTGGCTGCATGTTTTACAAGGGTGTTCACCTTAGGTTTAGATCGTGTTGCCACTTCCTATATGTTGCTTACAGTTAAGAATACAGACGTTCTGATGTTGAATTTCCCTGTTATTTTTCCTTCCATTGCATTTTACTCGAACACATGGAACATGTGTTCTAAATTTTATCATTTCTTGATTCAGGTGAAAGAAGCCTGCAGGAAAGCATCTGAAGCAGAAGAACTAGCAAAAACACGGCTTAAAGGAATGAATTATGATCTCAGCATCCACTGCAGAATCACAGTAAGTACTGGATAGCATTACAAGCATTTAAACTTGTTCTTCTCTGATGCTCTTCCTAGGAAGATATTACTGTATAATAACTGTGATTCTTGTTATTTCCACGCAGTGTGGAGAGCGACCACGAGTTAGTTTCGCAAATGGAGTGGACGAAAGAGTCATTCCACATGCAGACGTTTGAAGCAAAGCCTAATCAAGACAAATGATGCACTTTGTATGATTATGATTGTTTGGTTTGGTGTATTTTTGCCCTTATGCCTGCCTCCTGAGTACATCACAGACAGATCAAATTTGTTGTTTGCTACAAATTTTTTGCAGAGATGCGTTTAACAGTTGCTTAAAGATGTTACTCAGTGAGTTGTACACAGCAGCTTCAGTTTTTCAAGTTTGATCCCAAGAGAATGAAAATAAGAAAATATAATTTGTTCAGGGGATTTCTATTCTTTTGTTGTGTACGTAGTAGATTTTGTGATTTTCCAGCAACAGTCAATGTGAAGTTCACCTTGGCGTTCGTTTCTTTCCGGATAAAACAGCACAGGAATTTTCGTGGAACAGAACTGTTCAATTTATGCATAGTTGTCAACCTAGAGCCTGATCTAGGTCTGGAAGTTGATTTTGTCCAAATTATTTCTAGATATGTATTAAGAGTTAAAAATATCATAAATTATATATATATATATATATATATATATATAAATTCGATTCACCTCCACCTTTATAACTAAATTAATCGGATGTGAATGTCAGTTTGGCCATTCCTATTAGATGCTCTGCAGAAAGGCTGCTCAACAGAGATACAGGCGAGTGAGCGGTGCACTGAATTATGTTAGAGATGCTACTATCAACGAAACAAGATAATGTTGGACAGACATGTTTCAGAACGAATTTTTTTCTTTTTTTTTTCCTGTAACGGGAAATAACTTTCTTCTGCCATTCTCTTCTTGTTCAGAGCAACCTGCCAACCTCCTGTTCTGTAATTGACATGTAACATACAGTGGTTACGTTCATGCACCAATCTGACAGTCCAAATTTTTTCTTGAGGAAACATTTAATTCCTTCAACTTTTAAGTGAACTATTTTTTTTGGAAAGAAAATAACACATATAACAACTGATATTTAGAAAAACTAAACTCAAACAAGAAGCTTTATTATCTGGGGTAGAATTTACAGCCATCAACAACATGAAAAAGGTAGGTAATTATAAAAACAAAAACAAAAGCAAAAAACAAAAGAATTGGATTTTATTTTGGCCTTGAATCAGGCCAACTGTAGCGTGGAGTGCAGGGTATATGCAATGTATCTTCAACCATGGGCTCGGATATCATAAATTTCAAGAAAGGTTTCATGA
>Ga0307510_10011052_pt1 | contig 10730 bp, 5 predicted proteins | sample 12_EM_MG_FD_207224 | JGI IMG/M metagenome (GOLD analysis project Ga0307510, IMG submission 207224) | Populus trichocarpa ectomycorrhiza microbial communities from riparian zone in the Pacific Northwest, United States - 12_EM | ecosystem: Host-associated > Plants > Roots > Unclassified | place... | reverse complement strand
ATTATTTGGCATCATGAAAATCTAAAAATAGAAGTACAGCAACAGAGACAAAATGAAGAAAACTTAAAGAAGAGAAAAACAAAAGGCACTCACGACCACAACTACATCTTCCTTGAGGCATACCCTGCAATTGCAATTACCACGACAAAATGGGCATGCAATCTCTATCTCCTCGTGTGTTCTCTTAGGGTACCTAAACATTATTTCAAAATCAAATTTAAATTGCAAACCAAGAGTTAAATAGGATTAAATGAACTCAAAAGTGATTCATTTCTATTTTGAACTGTTTCAAACTAAATTCTAATGTTAACTAGAAGAAGTAACTTCTTGACAGGAACATAAAAAATACTTCAAACATCAATTTTTTTCAACTGTTTTGTTTATGAGTGAAAGGGCTGTGAGGAAAAAAAATCCCATTACCACTTTGCAAGGCACTCATAGCAATAGCGCTTTCTTTTGCAATTAGAACAAATGACAACACCACTCCTATTATTCCTGCAGCATTGGTGGCACATCAAGGTCTTCTGTTCGTTTTTCTTGTTGGCACCCTGATACATAATCCTCGTTAGAATGGGCCAATCTAAATCCTTCCAGGATCACAATGTTGGTACACTGTAATTTCACATTAACAAAAAAAATAGAAATTTTAAACTGTAATACTCCTCAGGACATAACTTCAGAATCTTTAGAAATCCCACATGCAACAAACCACAGATGAGAACAGGAAATAGAATATTTGTATAAGGCTAGAATTAAAGCTGCTGCTATTATATTTAGGTGCTTTCAGTTCTTTATAGTATGTAAAATCTGCTTAAGAAGGTTCTGCATACAACATTTTAGAAACTAGCAATTTAATTATGTGCAGAAAAATTTAGGCACTCTTTAAAACAGACTTCAACATTCATATTGAAGCTCTCTGATTCCAAGTTAGAGCCTATGAACTTATACCCCATAAAATAAGTCAGTCCACACAACACTAAAATGAAAATGCAGAATGCAAATTTTATTACCAGATATATCATTACTAATTCCAATGCTATTCTGTATTTCACAACTTGGTCCTTTACATTCCACTTTAAATGTAAATAACAAAGGCCAATGTTTCATCAAGCATTTCAAATAGCTTGAATATAATTTGGTAGCCTCACCAAGCATTTTCCTAGTGGCTAAATATCCGGTAGCTAATACATCCATTTCAAATAGCTTATGGAACATGAATTTGGAAGAACTCACTAGTAAATTTGAATTTTCTGATCGGTTGTGCTTTGGTGGCCTTCCCCTAGGCCTCTTCTTAATATTGCTCCAGTGACCAGTTTGCTCAACCAGAATATCCCTGTCCATTCCCAAATCTTCCCCACTTTCCTTCTTCATTCCATACTTCTGCCTTAATATACGGTCAAAAGATTTAGCTAACAGAATAGTTCTCTTACTCTTTAAGACTTTTCGTCTGACTTGCTTATTGTTTGGCCTTTTACTTTCACCATCGTCTTTGCCCATAAATTCTCCATTCTGTCTCTCTTCTTCTTTAGCAGCAATACTTAGCTTCTTTCTCTTTGAAGCTTCAGGTTGAGCACACTCAATCTTAGACTGGGGATTTGCAGTGCCAGCTTCATTACCACCAGCAGCTTCAGTTGCTATTATCCTATCTTCCTCACCTTCAAGCATACTCCCTTCACTCTCAGAACCTGCTAGACAAATAATACTATCCTCACCATCACTTTTACACTTGATTTTGCACTGGATTTCCTCATTTCCGTCACCCTCCTTCCTTATTTTCAGACTCTTAGGTTGGTCATGCTTAACATTTGTCTTCATGGTATCATTTCCATCTCTACTAACACCATTGACCTCACAAGGCACCAACTTAACTTCCTTGCCTAAAGGAGCTGCCCAACCATTATCTATCCTAGTTAGCCTCAGTGTTTTCTCACCAGCATCATTACCGCGCATGGTTTCACCAGGCAATCCCTGAATACAACCTGCAAGAGTTTTCTTGTTCTTTGACCCCTTTGGACGACCTGGCTTACGCTTAGGAATTCCCCCCTCTTCACTATGGCCAGTGGACTCACCAGTCAGTGCTCTATGTTTTTCTCCAATAAGAGTAGTCATCCCATTCCCTAAACCCATCGACCTAACAGCATTCTCTCCATCATTACCATACATAACTTCACCAGCCAATTTCTGATTACCACCACCTGCAAGATTTTTCTTCTTGTTCCCTGAGCCCTTTGGTCGGCCACGACCACGCCTAGACTTTATATTATCATACGCCTCTCCACTATGGCCAGTGGCCACACCAGGCAATACCCAATACTCTTCACCTAAAAGTGCAGTCATCCTATTCTCTGAACCCATCAGACTAACTGTGTCCTTGCCATCATTACCGTTCATAACTTCCCCAGGCAATTCCTGGTGACCATCAGCAAGATTTTTCTTCTTCACTGAGCCCTTTGGTCGGCCGCGTGGCCTAGGCTTTCTAATTTCATTTCCCTCTCTGCTATGGCCAGTGACCTCAACAGACAATACCCGATGTCCTTCACATGAAGAAACAACCATCCTATTCTCTAAAACCACCTCCCTGATTACATTGCCCGCATCTCCATTTCTATCCACAATGTCACTAGGCAATTCCCAACTATCACCTGCTGGATTTTTTGGCTTGTTCTTGGAGCCCACTCTTTGGTCAAGACTAGGCTTTATGATTTCCTGACCATCTCCACTAACACCAGTGGCCTCACTAGGCAATTTCCTAGCTTTTTCACCCACAAGAGCAGCCATCCCATTCCCTAAATCTAGCAGACTAGCTTTGTTGTCAGCACCTTCAATAGTGGCGTGACTACACAAAGCTTTATATCCATCAAAAGTAGCAGTCGTCCAATTCTCAAAACCCATCAACCTAACTTTATTATCAGCCCCATCATTGCTAACCATGATATCACCGGGAAATTGTTGCCTGTAACCAGCAAGAGATTTTTGCTTATTTTTCGAGTTCTTTGGTCGCCCTCGCTTACGCTTAGGTTTGCTTTTATCATTCACTCCAAAACTACTGTCAATATTATCATCAGCCATTGCCCCATCATTTTCCCCTAAACAAGTCATGTCATTCACACAACCTGCCAGCCTGACTTTGTTATCACGACTTTCATTATAACCCACAATACCACGGGGCAATTCGTGACTGCCTCCATTTTCTTCTTCATCTAAAAGAGTAATCCTCTCATTCCACAAAACCCTTGGCATATTAGTCTTATCACAACTATCAACACTCACCTTGGCTTCACCACTGGCAAGATTTTCCTTCTTATTCTTTGAACCCTTGGGTCTGCCACGCCTATTTGGTGTGATGATCCCTTTACCACCAGTGACTTCATCAGGCAATTCTTTGTCCTTTGCACCTTCAAGTGTAGTCCTCTCACTCTCCAACTGCATTGATCTAGTAGTCCTATTGTCACAGTCAGTTGTATCCTTGGTTTCACCGGGCATTTCTCGATCATCTCCAGCAAGGTTTTCCTCCTTTTTTGAACCCTTTGGTCTGCCACGCTTCTTTGGTGCGATGATCTCCTCTACTTTCCCATTAGCACAAGTGCCTTCACCAGGAATTTCTCTATCCTCTGCCCCTGCAATAGTAGTCTCACTCTCCACACCCATTAGTATCGTAGTCCATACAACACTACCAATACAACCCTTAGTTTCACCAGTCATTTCTTGATTCTCACCTGCAGTATCTCCATTATTCTTATTTTTTGATCCCTTTGGTCTCCCACGCCTTTTTGGTGTGACAGTCTCAGTTCCACCAGGAGTTTCATCGTCCTCTGCGCATAGAAGAGTAGTCCTCCCATTCTCCAATGTTGCCGGGGTAACAGACTCAATGCCAGCATTGTTATTGCCCAGAAAATCACCAGGCAAGCACTGTTTTTCTTCAGGTGCAACATCTTTTTGCTTCTTCCCTGAACCTTTTGGTCGGCCACGCTTTGCCTTTGGCCGCACAATATCATTTCCAACTGATCTCTCAATACATTCTCCAGCACCAAGGATTTGCTTATCCTCCACTGGGTTATTCTCATTTCCTTCTCCATTGACACCACTGGTTTCACTGAACATTTCCATTTCAATCATCCCAACGTCACTACCATTTCCGATCACATTATCACCACCTAGGCCAAGTTTTACTTGACCTCGAGGATCATTCTTCTTCTTCGTTAAACCCTTTGGTCGCCCTCGCTTGCGTTTCACTGGAGAAACCTCAGCTCCACCGTTGTCATCACCACCAAACTCACTTGAATCGTCAATACCAACTGCTTCAACACCAAAAATTTCCTTCTTGTTCGTTTTCCCATCATCTTCAACATCATCTCCACCTCCATTCCTATGACATCCACTTTCAATCCCTTCACCCCCATTTTCACAAGTAGTTTCACCAAAAAGGCCCTGAATTCCCTCACCGTCAATACTAGCACACCCAGCTTCACCACACCAGCATTGAACCCCTTCACCACTAGCAGCCATACCTCCATTTTTACATTCACCAAATAGTCCCTCCATGCTTTCACCAGAGAGGGTTATATCACCACTTTTCCCATTGACTTCACCAAATACCCCGTGTATTCCTCCACCACCAGAACCCACGCCCACATTTCCAACATTAGCAGCACTAACTTGACAAAATAGGTCTGGGGCCCCTTGATCACCTAGACCCACAACACCATTTTCACTAGCACCCAGACCAGACTCGCCCAATCGAAATCCTTCACCGTCCCAAACCTGAAAAACCTTACCATCCAGACCCAAAACCTCAGTACCACCACATTCTCCACCAAAACTATCTTGAAACCCCTCACCACCAAGAACCTGCCCATTATTCCCACGTGCAGTAGCTTCGTTTTGCCAAAGTTGAAAGCTTTCACCAACATTACCAGCACCTACATCATCAAACCACTCCAAAACATCTGAATTCCCTCCACTAAACCAGTCATGAACCCCTTGATCTCCAAAACCCACATGATCACTAACCTTCTGTTCCTTCTCTCCCGCCAAAATACCTGAATCCTCTTCACTTCCCTCCCTCTGTCTCTTCTTTTTCTGAGAACCCACTTCAACCCCACCTCCATTTCCACTCTTCTTCTCCATGCTTCTCTTCAAACCCCTCTCCACTGAATAAAGATGGTGTTTTTCACAATACGCTTTGCCACTAAAAGCTCTCTCCCTACACCTCCACTTGCCTGCACTTCTTGAACACCTCCTGTACCCATCATCATCATCAACCATTTCTCATTCTTTGAAACGCAATAAAATCAAGAAACCGAATCTTGCAAGTTACAGAAAATCAAGGGTCTTTACTGCTTTCATTTGAAAATTGAAATTGACAAAAGTAACGCCCTCCTGTAGTAGCCTGTTCCTATCAGTACTGAAAAGTAAGTAACAGGTAATAATAAAAGACCTGTGTGTCCAACTGTTTTGTCAAAGTGGTATCTGTGTGTTGCAAATATCAAGGTAGTGGCTTAAATCAGGGGACTTTTGGTATTTTCGCTGTCTAGTTTCTCACAGTATGACAAATGAAGGCAGGGACAAGGAGTAGACAAGGTTGCTGTTTGGTAACACACTAACATAAGAGAAAGACTCGGTGCTCCTTCATTCCTTTTGATACTTTATTTCTTACCATGAAAATAGCTTGTTTGCATATTTGTTTTAAAAAATATTTTAAAAAATAAAAAATATTACTTCAATATATTTTCAAATAATAAACATTTTAAAAAAATTAATTGTTTTCATAATACTAAACGGATTCTTAAAAAAGAAAAGGGATGTGATTTTATTGGAGAAAAGAGTGTAAAAGGAAGGATGAGGTGATCTCTACATTTTTGCAAGGTGGGTTTCAAAATTAATTCAATGTTTGACCATGTTTTGGAGTAAAATTGATCATCTTTTCTTAAAAAATGCTCATGGGATTAGATTTTTCTTCTCTGTTCCTACTTCGAAAGGAAAGTGAGTGCAGGGCCCTATATGATTCTCCAAACAAACAGGAAAGAGATGAGAGCATAAAGTAGAAGCATATGAGCTTTTCATTTTATTTTAAGATTTAGGTTTCCATTTGTGATTAGTTACTGTACTCCGAAGGAACACAGATTTATTGTTTTGAATAAAAAATAAATAAAAATAAAATATTTGAAATTAGCCTGACTAGACTCACTTTGATTTGCCCAAACCGGTCTGATTCGAAAAAGTTAACCTTCGAACTAGTTGTGAAAGAAAATATAACAAGAGCTAACTCCCTAGTCTACAAGTCAAGCTATCCTGCCCCACATGGCAATCCTTGGTTGGTCAGTGATCGACTCAGTGAATGCCATTACTAGTTTGTTGTATCTGCACAAATCATGTGGCATGATTTGACCATCCACAATAAGCCTTGACTAGTCAGCGGGACTTTTCTACAGAGATATATGTATATATATATCTGGGTGAACATATAGCAAGATGGTTCCATGGTCTAGTGGTCAGGACATTGGACTCTGAATCCAGTAACCCGAGTTCAAGTCTCGGTGGAACCTTCTTTTTTTTCTTTCTTCTTTTATTGCTTGGAAAAACTATATTATAAAAACCTGACATTAGGAGAGTTGACTCACAGCTCAAAAAAACAATGATGGGCCAGTCAAATTTTTTATTTTTCTATTTTTTTATTTTTTTTGGATAAGTTCACGTCCAGTCCCAAATTAATCATGTCGGCTAGACCAAGTTTTAAAATAATAAAAAAATATATTGAAAAGAAAAGGTGACAAATTCATAGAAAAAATAGAAACAGGAAAAAATTTTAAAAATACATTTTTATTGCTCATTAGAGCCTCTCCGGAAGATACTATTTTAAAAAATTAAATTGATAAAATAGTATTTTGAATAGTATAAATATGATTGAGAAAAAGCTATTTGAAAAGATAATTATATTGGAGGGGAACAAATAAGTGTTTTGTTTTTTTTAATGAGTTTAATGTTTTTTTTTTTTTGCATTGCTACATTTAATATATATATATATATATATATATATATATGGAAGAACATTGAAGCAATACAGAGTTGATGTAAATTTCACTAAAATTCTTTCAGGAGATGAAAAAGCTCCAATACAAAGGCGATTTTTTTGGAACAGCTACTACAAAAGCAATTTGAGAAACAATGGTCGAACGGAAAGTGTTTATTTATTTTTGTCTTCTTCCTTCATCTTCTTCTCCCACCTTCGTTTCTTATATGCCAGCAACATTTCAGGCATTTGCTCCATCAGTTTGGCAGTCTTTGCCCGTCTCTCTGCAGCAATCCTATCACACTTGTGTCCTTTCATCTTGGTTCTCATTTCTTTCCTCTCTGGGTCATATGGCCAGTCTTCCCCTGCGAGGAGGACTTCCTTGCGAAGTCTAGCTCGTCGGCGACCACTGATGTGGAGTGGTGTCCAGGCCCCGAGTTTCCAGTAACCCCACACGCCTTTGGATAGCTCATTCTTGTGCTTCGCCAACTTCTCTTTCCATGGATACTGGTACTCTGCAACTGCCTTTGCCACAGTTTTCACGGCTTTGCTTGCCATTCTTCAGGTTCGATAGCTTACTGCCACAGAAAGAAGAAACATTTGTTACTGCAATGGATATATACATTACTCTAAGATGCAGAAATGAAAAAAGGGACAGGACAAAACTTGTGGAGAATCCACAAGGCAACTGAAGTCTCTATGGTAAAGTTCCAAGAATCAGTTTATTCATCAAATCTCAAATCATTGCTTGTAATCAGACAAAGTAGTTTTTCCCTCAAATTTCACTCTCATACCAACTAGATATTTAAAGAAGTACGCAAATGCAATTGAGGTGAACAATAGATAACACTTCATCAAAAAAAAAAAAATTTAACTCGGCCTAGAAGCAGCAGCTGTGACAACAGATGGATTGGCCATTGATACTAGCAGGAGCCATACAACATCCATACTAAAGTTTCTATCAACAATGATTATTTTAACTACAAGATGAACAAGAATCTATATTTCCATGCAACAACAAGAAGTTCCCAAAAAAAAAAAAAAGCTCATATAGTATCAAAAAATCAGCACGTAACATCTAATACAGTTTTACCTACTTTTCCTAGGCAATTAGATATAGCTAATAAGGCACACCGAGCAAGACGAATTACACCAATCAAATCCAATACAGACCAGTTCATTTCATACTGAATAAGCAATTGAAAGTAATGAGATGGTTGCGTTTATCTAAAACACCTTGTTTCTTTTAAAAAATACTAGAAAGCAATTGAAAGTTTAAAAAAAACGCTGTTATGATTCAAGCCTGACATCAAATACTAGAAAACCTATTTTTAACCCTGCCTCTATGATATGCAGCTGGAAATGTAGACTAAATTGTTGATTTCCTTGCTGATTTCCAGCAAGATCTAGAATGGTGAGCAGCTGAAAATGTAGACTAAAATTATGGTTTCCTAGCTGATTTTCAGCAGGATTTGTGGGCTGAATGTGGCTGGATTTTGAGCCACAACTCTTGACTTTAATCTCTTTCAATGTCTAAGTTATGGCTGCAGTGTGTGTGTGTGTGTGTGTGTGTGTGTGTATTTTACTATTGTTGTTGGTTGTTTACAGCTGTTAAAATATTATAAATTAGGCCCTAGATTGTATTCCTGGTCAGTCTTGAATATCATTTTGTAATCTCAATTGTTAGAGAAGAGTTTCTCTCTAAAGTTTTTGTATTTTTTCTTACTTCCTATGAATTCCAGCATTTCAACTTCCAACTTTCCTTTTATCCAAACTAGGATCGCATCACTCTAAGGGGTCAATATAACTACACTAAAGCAATTACTAGCACAAAACAGTGACATGGATGCACTTCAAACCATTTAGCTGTATCAAATCTGTACTTTTCTTTTCAGAAAACCAAAAAACTTGGAACTAACAGCAAAAAATTAATAAATCATCAGCTAAAATGGTAAATCCACATTAGAAAGAAAAAGATATATCACACCCATTTCAAAAGTGATAACAATGCAATTCCAAAATTCAGTAAAGTAGAATATTAATCGTGGTTTTAAAAAAAACTTCCATTTCATTTCCTTATCCTTTGTTTTGTTTCCTCAGCAATAGAACAGAGTGAAAATAAAACACAATTAAGGAAAACAACGCAATGAAGAGCAAGAGAAAAATTGTGCAATATCCATCAGGGAACCAAATATTCTCCGGTAAAATCTTCCAAGAACCAGTCCATCTGTAATCCTAAATCGACACTTGTACTTAAACACGGAATTAAGTTAACTGACAGACATCACTTTCATCCCAGCTAGCACTTTACATAAGCATGCGATTGAGGTAAACAACAAGAAGATCTTTAGTGTGTGTTTGGCTTAGAGGTGTGGTTGACTTTTTTTAAAGGTACGATCCTCTTAAAACACACACCACACCTCACAAAAACAAAAAATACATGCTTTTTAATTCAGTCTAGAAGAGGCTGCCCCAAAACATGGATTAACCATTTATTAATTACATTTGGCAAAATACAAGTAACTCCCATCATAAAGTTTCTGTCAACAATGACTAAAATAACTAATAATTTCCAGCTATACAAATTCTCCCTTGTAACTACAACTACTCTCCAAAAACAAACTTCATTCAGGATTAAGACATCAATATCACCAACCTTGTAATGTAGTTTGTGCCTACTTTACCTAGGTAACAATACTTAAATCAAACTCAATACCCAAGACAAGACTTTGTCCCATAGCCAGTAATAAAAATTAAAAAAATCAAAAATTTCAATTCACAAATATATTAATCATACAGCAACCTAATTCGATCCTTACATACAAGAAATTCCATTCCTTTCCACTACACAAGGGTGAAATGAGTTCACTTCAAATTACTAGCTCTATCAATTCTCTAGTTTTCATTTCCAGAAAACGGAAAAACATGGAACTGAGAAAGAAAATCAGAAGAAGCAACTAAATCAAAGCAGTAAGCAAAAATATAAAGCAAACCCATTTTAGAAGAGATAAAATCCATGTCAATAACCTCATAAGAGATTCAAAATTCAATCAGTAGAGAGAGCGAGAGGGAGTGGGATACTTACAAAGGAGAAACTGCAAAGTGACTGTCCCTGACCCCAAAGCTTTTTCCTTGGAGTTAGACAGAGATGATGTGGTTCTGCTACATACGGCGTCGCTTCAATGCTTTCTTCTGTGTTTAGGGCTAAGCTGTTATAGACACGTGCCCGGAATTGAACTTTGGGTGTTTTTTCAATTTTGTCAATTTAACATGTTTTTTACTTATTGTTTTCTTTAATTTTCTATTAGATAAAAAGTTTTAAAAAATACAATATATTAAAATTCTAATATTTTTTAAGACTTAATTTTTGAGAATTTTAATCGTCGAAATCAATTAAAAAAAAATTAAATAATTATAATATATTAAAATTCTAATATTCTTAAACCTTAATTTTAAAAAAATTTAATAATCAAAATCAATTAAAGATAGTTGATCAAATTTATTTTTTTTACTTTTCAAAACAGATAACGGCCAATAAAAATGGTACAGAGGAAATATTTAATTGGTTGTTATAATTGCAAGGTCATTTGCCTTTTTTTTTTATTATTATATTGACGATGATAGTTTTTTTATCATAAATTTATTTATTTATTGGACTTTTTTTTTTGGGGGGGGGGGGGGGGGGGGGGGGGGGGGGGGGGGGGGGGGGCAAAAATGGGGA
>Ga0307510_10011051_pt1 | contig 10731 bp, 4 predicted proteins | sample 12_EM_MG_FD_207224 | JGI IMG/M metagenome (GOLD analysis project Ga0307510, IMG submission 207224) | Populus trichocarpa ectomycorrhiza microbial communities from riparian zone in the Pacific Northwest, United States - 12_EM | ecosystem: Host-associated > Plants > Roots > Unclassified | place... | reverse complement strand
TTTATAACAATGCTTTGGCAGATCCGTTCCCAGAGAAATTTACCAAAAGAAGAGCACAACAAGAGAGACGTCCATCCAGTAATACAGAAGACCTCATAAACAACACAAATCAACCGGATCCCTAACAAATAAAGTCATTTCTCTCCGGTGATTAGATATACATACACAAAATCTAATATCAACATTACTGAGGCAAAAGAAGAAAAGACTTTCACTGTCTCTCTGCATGATAATTGTATGCTGCTTTTGCAAATCTTGCATACAATTTCATTTTCAGGGAATACCATATAGTTTGGTGACTGCTTCCAATTATATAAGACAACACTACAGAGGACTTTGTTTTGAACTATGCTGGAGGCTGTTGTAGCAGTGTCTTTTTGTTGCTCTTCCTCTGTGATCAGCTAGTGTTGATAAGGCCTATAAATACCAGTCTCAAATGACAGTTGAACATGGCTGGGCTAGGGTTGATTACAATTGGGATATCGACATCACGGGGATAAAAAGTCATGATCCATACCATTTTCGTGGCTTAAAAATCTTCGGCTCCTGTTCACAGAGGCACTGCAATTTCCTTCCGGGTTCCATCTCTAAGAAACCATGAGACATCTTTGGTCCCAGAAGGCTGGAAAGGCAGGTAAAAAGGCTTAAAGGCTTTAGAGATGGTCACCAAGCCCTGCTCCACCTGTAATGAGGAACATGTCTAGTAGCTAAAACTACTTTTTAGGTAAAGAATACATTTTTAGTAGTGGTAGGGTAGTTCTGTAATTGATGGACGGACCACGTTGACGGAGTAACTATGACTTGATCAGCTCGGCAAAGATTGGTGGTAGTGGTAGATTTCTTTCCCTTTCCGATGGAGAAAATCGATGGAGTTGTTATGGTTAGATTGAAACTGGCCATATGATATTGAAGAGCGCCAGGAAAGCTGATAATGATAGACCACAAGTTGCATTAGAAAAAATACACATGCTTGTAATATCCATGGATATGGGTTTGACCCGGTTTAAAAGTCCTACTCATTGGATCATTCCGTTAACTTACGGGTTATTGGATCAATCTAAGATATTCATTTTGTTCAAAACCATATATTTTTAGTTTTTTTTTTTAAGTTGATCTAATCATGTTTTTTTACAAAACAATTTAAAATAAATCCTGATATAGCTTAATCGATTTATTGAATCGAGCTAGATTTATAATTACAGGTCACTAGATCGATTTAAGGTATTTATTTTGTTCAAAACCATATAATTTTAGTTTTTTTTTAATTGATCTATTTCTTACAAAATAGTTTGAAATAAACCTGATCTAGCTTAATTAACTTATTGAATCGAATCGGGCAGATTTAATAATTTCGATAAAATCTTAGAGGTTGGTGTCTCTGTGCATATACTCGGCCCTTTTTCTTCAGAATAACGACGCAATGGTATCTACAAAGAAAATTATTAAATTATAGTCACAAGGGAATAAATTCAGGAAAAAAAAAAAAGAAGAGGAAAAAAGAGCAGAATCCTTAATGCTATTGGGCATATTGTAAGCAAAATCTCTATCCAAATGAGAAAAAAAGAAAAGAACCGAAGAGTGATGTGATGAGAAAGGTACTTAAATCTATTTTTCATTGCAAACTCGTGTCTTTTGGTTTCTGGACTCTTTATGTCCAAAGAAAGAAAAATGAGACCAATATCAGAATCTGGAACGAAGTTAAGCCTCAAATAAATAGTTGGGTTTAATTGTTTACGCGCGCGTGCAGAGTAGCGAAGCCAGTATTTTTTAAATGAGAAGACAAATTACTAATAAATATTTAATATTATATGCTATACAGACATGTGTTATATAAAAAAATTAATTTGAAATATATGTACTAACTCAAGTCAAGCAAAATTAATTTAAGAATACTTTTAAAATGAAAAAATTTACATTATAATTATTCTCTTCAAAATTTTATATTTTAAAACTGCTTCATAATGATTTTATTTTTAATCTTCTTAAAAATATTTTTCTCAATATATACAACAAACTTTCATTTATCTATTTCTAAATTTTTCAAGAACAAGAAAAAATCTTGGCAAAAATTCTATACTGACATATAGTACATAGCATCTAAAATTATAGCTTAAAAGGATTGTCACAAATTGATGTTGTTCTTGCTGACTTGTTGTTTTGTACAAGTGGATTAAACATAAATATTAAATGTTTTTTTTTTAATTTATCTATTATGTTTATAATTTTTTTAGTTGTCTTGTGTTTTATTTTTAATCACTAGTAAATTCATCACCGTCATTTTTCATATAAAATTCATAGCAAAATACTTATCAATTCATCAAACTCATTTCAATTCATATCCATTAGCATATAATATTACCCATACACATATTGATTCAACAAACTCATAAATTATTATAAATCCTAACATTTTCAATAAATAATTATAAAAAAATAAAACTAAAATTAGATAATGAAACAAATAAAAAAGATGAAGGAAACTTTCCTTAAGCATAAAGAATAAGATGTTACTTGCTTAACTAATTAATAACTTAGCGCTTGAAGAGAAATTTTGTAAGAAGAAGAGAGGCAAGAATAATAGTTAAAAAAAAAAGAGCTTGGATCAATTACTAACTAACAAAGAAAATTAACCCTGTAAAGCTATTATATTAATATTTTAATATAAAAAAATATTTTGAAAAAAAAATTAAGGAGGCAATTGCCCCTATTATAATTGTATTTTTCCTCTATATTATTATTTTGAATTTGAATTCAATAAAGTTTACAAAATTGTTTTTACAAATATACCAATTTGTTTCAATGAAAGATTCATTACCCATGCTTAATTGAATTATACTTGTTAGACTTGAAATGTCTTGGTGGCTTGATTGAAAACTTTAAGGAACATAACTTAACTTTGAGCTAAATTTCTAGTTAAATTCACTCAAATATTGATCCAATAAAACCTGATCAAACCCAATAAAATTAACATGAAAAAGATTTTTTAATAAAATAATATTTTTAATATTATGATGTACGAGATTTTTTAAAAATGTTTTTTTTTATAAATGCATAAAAATAGTATTTTTTTTGAAAATTTTTATTTTTAATATTAATATATCAAAATTATAAAAAAAACACTAAAAAATCATTAATTTGTTTTCTTAAGTAAAACATACTTTAAAAATACAGTAACAAATATAAACCATCACTATCAATACATTAAAAAACAAGCTACCACATTCCTAAATAATCAATAACTCAAATTAACTCTGACTTATGAGTTGATTTAACGATTTAATTTTTTTTTCTTTTAAATTAGTGTTTTAAGGGATGTTTGGGGTTGCGTTTCAAACAACGTTTTTTAAAATTTAATTTATTTTCATTTAAAATTAATTTTTTATATATTTAGATTATTTTAATACTTTAATGTCAAAAATAACTTTTGAAAAATAAAAAATATTATTTGAATATATTTTTAAATAAAAAAAACTTAAAAAAAATATTATTATATTCTCAATAAATCAGTACGACGTAAACGGAACAAAACAATTTAGTTTTGTTACCCAAGCTGATCGGTAATTATAATGATTATAAATGGGCTTAAAAATATTCAACCTAAGCCCTTTTAATTACCGGGGCCAGATAAATCTGGATAGAAATTCAAAATTTGAACATTCATATATCTCTTGACCGTTAGAAACGAGGACTTCAAAGAAAACCCCTCTCTCTCTATCTCTCCCTCAAACCAGAAAGAAATCTTGAATTTTCTAAGAAAATGGGGAAGCTTAAATGCAAATCCGACTATGAAGATCTAAGAAACGCACGCATCTTAGAGAACCAGGTAATGCTCTCAGGATTTTTGCTTTGTTTCTTTGATTTCTTGTAAGAACCAATGATTTAACTGAACTGTTATTATTAATAATTGTAGGCTCGATTGCAATCGCTTGGAATACACAAAACACTCTCTGATCTTCGATCCTTAACTTCTTCTTCTCCGAAATGGGAGAGAAAGAAATGGACGAAAAGAGTTTACGAGACCGCAATCTTGCGACGATCTGATCGATTGAAGAGGATCAGCTCCGTCGAATCATCAACACATTACAGTAATAATCTTTCTTTGCGTCGGTCTAATCGCTTGAAAGAAATTTCCACCGAACCCATCAAAGCAGGTATTCTGTTTTTTTTTCCTGAGTGATTTTATCAAAATTAAAATAATGGGTTGTTGGATTTGACGCGGGTTTTTTGTGTGTGTTCCTTTTGTGTTAGTCGTGATGAGAAAAGTGAAGGTTGGTGATGAGAGTGAAGAGGAAGAAGATGAGAAAAGGCCTGCAAATGCTCCGTTAGTGAAGGTAAAGGGTGTGATGCAGATTCAACTTTCGCCGGAGGCTTCTGCTAGGCGATGTAGTAGTAAGGGTAGAGGCACGATCTATAACTCTGTTTTTGGGATTTGCTGCCATTTTTGCAGGTACAAAATCCATCCTGCTACAGTTTTGTTTTTCTTATTAGCTCATTTGAATTGTTATGTTAATTATTTTATTGAGCGAAATGGAAATTCTTGGAAATGGGTTATGGGTTATATAAGATGATTGAAATAAATATCTCTGTTAGATGTTGTGATTAGAAGTGCGATTGTAGAGCGCTTAGGGTTGAAAGATCTTCAAATTTTGATGCATTTGGTATGCTACAAAAGGCATCTATTTGGTGCTTTTTCACCCCAAATTTTAGTGCATTTTACATAATTATATCATAGCTATTTAAGAATGGCAAAGATTGAAACATATAGAAAGAGCACACTCAGTTACAAGTAATGTTCCATAATATAAGCGTCCTACGTCCCATTTCACTACCATTCTATACTGCATGTATAATTGCAATTGAAATTTGAAAGTACTTATATTGTAAAGGACTTTTGGGTTCAAAAAGTACCAAATTCATGGTTTTGGTATAATCCAAAAGGCATTAATTATTTAGGTATTTCCGACCCAAAAAGCTCTCACTTGGTTAAATCAATTAAGTGATGCTATTTCTAAGGATAAAAACTATTCTATTTAGTGGGAGAAAAAGAATGGAAGTAAAAAAGACTAGGATATTTGATGAGTGGTGGACCAAGTATTCAAATGGTTATGTGACTTCCTCAGTTGCATATATTTTTCTTACGGTCTTTTGCATAAATAATTGTTCTGGCACTTTTTAAGTAAACAAAATCGATCATTTGAACCTCAAGAACAATCCATTATGAAGCCACATAACCATTTGAATCTCGAAAACAAGTGGGCAACTAGTTAAAAAGGGAACCTTTGCGCTTCGTGGCCTGGAAAGTCACAAGGATTTTTTATACGATGTGACATCACACTGGAATATGTGAACATTGTACACGTTACTAATTTTCTAACTAGCACTGTCTTAGAATTCAGCATGTCTTCGACCTTTCTATGCTTTAACTAGTTTTGGCTAACCGTTCAACCTGGCAAGTCAAGTCAAAATAGAGCATGATGGTTATTTTAATGTGAACCTAATTACACACAAATGCAGGCAAAAGACATTGTGTAGCGAAGAAGATTGCAAGCGCTGCAGTAACCTTGATCCTGATGAACCATGCATAGGTAGCTTTAGAATGCTTTGTGTATTTTGATGTTTATCCTTGCATAGGTCAGTTATAAATGAACCAGTCTCTATAATCCATAATGGTCTGTACTTTTTAAATTCTTATGTTCCAAGCAGGAAAAACAGACTGTTCATTTTGTCATTCTCCAACTGGTGTTTTCTGTCGAGGTTGTCTCCAGGTCAGGTATGGTGAAGGTGAGTCCTTCCACCAAAAAAGAACCAGCTGGTACAAAACCACTTAGTCCTGTTAGTGTTAGCAGCCTTAAAAACCTAGTTATGGTCTTTAAAGCTCCTAAGACTACAAAAATGTTCATATAGGAGGATGATATGCAAAATGTTTGTGTCAACAAAAATAATGGAATCATCTAACCCTACTGTGATGATGTTTTGGTAGACATAGAGGAGGTGAGAGAAAATAAGAAGTGGATGTGCCCTCATTGCGTAGAAGAAAGAGGAACTAATCCTTATTGGATTTGTAACAGGTACGAATGATTATGTTTTCATTTTTAATTTAGAGCTATGATTAAATGTATTTGCTATTGCAGAATCACCAAGTAATCTTTTGAAATTTATCAATTGGAAACCTGTCGTTTCTCATTTTTAATCTTTTATTCGTGGATAGTTCGTTTTGCTTACGCAAGCGAAAGATGGCTCCAACTGGGCTAGCAATTTTCAAAGGTTTATCTTCTGGCATTTATATTTTCATTTGCATATGAATATAATTACTATCAATTCCTTTTCTGTTAACGAGCTAATATAGTTGATTGATGATATGGTATTGGTTTCCTTTCATACGAATGACATAAAAGCTCGAGATATGGGTTACAAATCAGTTGCACATCTGCTGATGGATGAGCTTCAACGAAGAAACAAGCTTGGAAGATGAGGATGAACTTCATGATGAATTAAGCTGCAGATCAAAAGGATGGAATTCCTCTGCTGGTGCTAAATGAATCAACAAGACAAATCATAGGCAATTGATAGGGCTTGATCATACAACTCTTGTATTTTGATGCACCCTGTCTACGGAGAAATTTACATGTCGGCTCCTCACTCATGATTTCCAGAGATCAGTCGCTAAAACATAACATATAATAGCAGTACAGCACCCACATACAAGTAGTAAAGCTAGGGAAGTAAGTTCAGAATAAATCCGTGTCATGCATTACAACAGAAAATTGCACGAGCAATCGCAGTCATGGCTTGAGATCTCTCTACTTGCTGCAGAGAATTTTCCTAATTTTATTAAATTCAGAGAGAACTTCTGCTATGACCATTCGTTCACTTGGAAGCTCAACAGAACATAGGACACCAATTTGTAAGATTGATATCAAACAGCCCTCTATCTTGTCCCTACTGCTACTGGGACCATTTCTGCTCGACTCGGCTAGCTGTTGGGTATCAATTTTAAGCAGAGGATCGATGATCTCTGATACTTGATCAGGAAGAGCTGTTTTAGCGAAATTATGGAGGCTATTGTTGCCCGTGAACATGCTGTCGGTGGGTCTCTTTCCTGTAAACATCTCCAGAAGGAGGATGCCATAGCTATACACATCACCACTTATTGAAACCTGTCCACCCATACCATATTCTGCCATTCAAGATACAAATAAGACAATTACTGTCAATACTTCCTCTTAGAACGAAAAAAATATATTTCGATTGAAATCATATTTTGCTTAGGAACCAAAACATAGTGAAGTTAGATAGAAACTAGAGCATATCATAACATTATTTTGAAGTTCGAGCAATTTAAATTAAACTTGAATGGAATTAGAATTCATGAATATGCTTAACAGTAGTCATGAGGGAGGGTAATTGCATATTATTTTACCTGGTGCCACATATCCAACAGTTCCTCTTACGCCAAGTGAGCTGGTCGATGTTGAAGGGGTTTCTCCTGTGGCTGCAGAAAGAATCCTTGCAAGGCCAAAATCACCCACATGAGCTGTAAGGTCATTGTCAAGAAGGATGTTGCTTGGTTTTAGATCACAGTGGACAATTTGTTCATCACAATGGTTGTGAAGATAATCCAATGCCGATGCCACATCGATCAACATGCTAATCCTTTGCAGTAGACTCAATCTTTTCGAGTTTTGTGACTCCACTGCACTTGGATGCAACCAGCTCTCCAAACTTCCACTGGGCATAAAATCAAATACCAAAGCTTTGAAGTCATTGCCTTTGAAATCAATGCTCGAGCAAGCAGTGACAATTTTAACAAGATTCCGATGCCTGATGCGCCTTAATGTTTCACATTCAGCCACAAAAGTCCGGTTGGCTCCTCGCTGTTCAGGTTTGAGCACCTTTATGGCGACGGTTTGACCATCAGGACCGAGAATTCCTTTGTAGACAGAGCCATATCCTCCATCACCAATCATATTGGCAGAAGAGAACCCATCAGTGGCACGAGCAAGGTCTTGATAGGAAACTATTTGGAACTTCTTCTCCATGGTTGAAGCTGAAAGGGGTTTCCTATTGGCTGATAGTTTCCTGTATCCAACAGCAAAAATACATGCTAGAAGCAACGTAATGAAGACAGCAACACTGCTTGCAACGATCACTACTCTCTTTGAAAAACGCTTGTGTTGTTTCGTTCTTGGACATTCAGGCAATTGAATCGCCTTGATTCCTCCACATAGCTTGTTATTTCCAGCAATGGAAAATTGGCTAGCATTCTCGAAAGCTCCTTCAGCTGGCACTTTGCCCTCGAACTCGTTAAAGGACAGGTTTAGATTAGAAAGGAATGGCAAATCAGCAAGAAACTCTGGAATCTGCCCAGACAAATTATTGCAGGAAACGTCTAGGACTCGAATACTTCTTAGTTTCTTGAAAGTGGAAGGAATAGTGCCTCTGAGGAAATTACCACTCATGTTGAGAGTCTCTAACATGAGACAAGTCTCTAGAGTACTTGGGATTTCTCCACATATTTTATTTCTTGAAATATCCAATTGAATGAGATTTCTCATGTTAACCACTTGACTTGGCAATCGTCCACTTAATCTATTTGATCCTAAAAGAAGGCCAAGCGTGAGGGAAGAAAGACTAAAGATCTTTTCAGGTATGAACCCGCTAAGGTGATTGTGTGAAATGTCCAAAAGATTTAAGCTTGTGCAATTAGCCAAAGAAACAGGTATGGTTCCCTCGAGAAGATTCACTCCCAAATCTAGTTTAAGTAATCCAGAAATGTTTCCCAAAGCGGATGGAATTTCCCCCGAGATTTTATTCAAGTGAACGTAGAACTCTTTTAACATGACTAGCTTCCCAATAGATTCAGGTAATCTTCCCGTGAGCATGTTATCAGCCAAATCAAGAGTCTGCGAGCTTTTAAGATTTCCAATCTCGGTAGGAATGGTTCCAGTGATGTAGTTGCCCCACATTACCAAGTAATAGAGATTGGTCGAGAGATTTGCTATGGAGTTTGGCAATAAACCTCCAAGGTTACTTTTGTAAAGCCCGATCTCTTTTAGATCGGTACAGTTGGTTAAGGAGGTGAGAAAAGTCAAGTCATTGTTATTCTTATCACCAATTTTGTTAAAACCAAAATTCAGGATTTGAAGATAACGTAGGCTTCCTAAATTCTTTGGCACTGGCCCTGAAAAGGAATTAGAAGCTAAATCAAGGTATTCAAGTCCCGAGGAATTAACTATGGATGCTGGAACAGGTCCGAGGAACCGGTTTAGTCCGAGATACAGAGTTTGGAGATTGGGAAGTGTCAAGCCTAAATCAAGGGGGAGGCGACCACTTAAATTGTTAGAGACCATGGCAACAGTGCTTAAGGATGAGATATTGTAAAGCTCTTCCGGAACCATACCTGACAAATTGTTGAAGGACAAGTCAAGATATGCTAACCTGGACAGGCGTTCAAATTCAATAGGTATGCTTCCTTCAAGATTGTTCTCTCTCAGAGAAAGTGAGACGAGACTAGAGAGATTCCCAAATGAACGAGGGAGTGAACCTGTCAAATGATTTCTGAGGAGGCCAAGTGCTCTTAGATTAGACAAAGATCCCAGCTCGCTAGGAATTTTCCCTGTAAGGTTGTTTCCCTCCATACCCAAGAATCTCAAATTTGAACAATGGCTTAGATTTCCCGGAAGTTCATCCTGGAAAGAGTTATTTGAGAGAGAGAGGTATTGTAGGCGAAACAGCTGTCCGACTTCTTCTGGAATTGTTCCATGAAAGTTGTTCTTGCTGAGATCGATTCTCCTAAGGAAGGTAAGGTTCCCTATGTGGGGAGACAAGAAACCTGCCAGTTGCAGTGATGAAAGATTCAGAGCAATCACTCTTTGATGTTTGGAACCGCATGCAACACCATGCCAAGTACAGAAATGCAGCGAGGCATTCCATGAGCTCAAAGCTCTGAAAGGATCGCTTAAGACGAGATGCTTCATGGCTAGCAAAGCTTCTCGGTCTGTTTCATTTGTGAAGCCAGAGGCCGTGGGGTTCTCGAAGTAGTTGATGGAACAAAGGGCACACAAGATAAAAAGGAACGAGTTTAGTAGCCTTGAAATCATTTTTTTTTTTTGCTCTAACATGCTCCTATAGATGGATACAAATTTCTGGCAAAATTCTATTAGAACTCTCTATTTTATATCCACGGAATTATTTGAATAAAAAGAAAAAAGAAAAAAGAAATATATATTTGAATGAGGTGACATGTCTAGTTAGCTAACAAGCCATGAACTTGCTTAGAAAGGCCAAGCTCACAAAATGACATGGACTTGTTCCCCATATGGAACCCATAAAGTTCACAAAATCATTATCATATCAAATATCCCAATATACTTATATTAATTAAAATTAAAAAAAAAACAAATAAATAAATTGATAAATTAGGAAGTAAAAATCCACCAAAACTTTGTAATAGAAGTTCGTTGTTTTAACAATAGATATTATAATATTCATAGAAAACCCTCGTATTCCCGTCCACTCATCCCCCATCCTTTCTCTTGAAAAATCTAAAAACATATTTCTGATATTGCATAAATCCTAATGAGGAAAGGAGCTATAATAATGGCAAATTTTTTTTTTCTATTACATTTGTACGAAATGTATTCATTGGAATCTGTTTGTTTTTTAATTTTAAAAATATTTTTAAAAAATTAAATTTTTTTATTTTTTTCTTTGTTTCAAAATTTTTTTTGT
>Ga0307510_10011050_pt1 | contig 10732 bp, 12 predicted proteins | sample 12_EM_MG_FD_207224 | JGI IMG/M metagenome (GOLD analysis project Ga0307510, IMG submission 207224) | Populus trichocarpa ectomycorrhiza microbial communities from riparian zone in the Pacific Northwest, United States - 12_EM | ecosystem: Host-associated > Plants > Roots > Unclassified | place... | reverse complement strand
TCGCACTCGCTCTCGAGACAAGACTTGGCTTTGTCTGCGAACTGGTGACGGGTGGCGGGGTCCTTGATGGCTGGATCATCTGAGAATGCGGTGGCGACGGCGAGCAGGGCATTGTGTAGCATCGGCGAATAGTGCGCCGTTTTGAGGGGAGGATAGGAGGCTGGTATCGTCAGGGAGCGAGACATATCGCGATAAAACAATTTGGGGATAATTCGAAGTCCCCATGACGTGAAGAACCGGAACAGGAGGCCCAGGAGTCTACACCATGTGACAGGGCTTTGTTAAAAAAGGTAGGACAGTGGTGGGAAGAATTGGTGACGGCGCACCGATCATGCTCCACCCGTGAGAGTCGAACGCCCTGAGGAAGATGTCGATTCCAGTCGATTTCGGAGTCGGGAGCCGGGTTACTTTGGGTCAGTGCCCGGTGTGGGTCAATGCTGCCATTCGCCACCTCATCGCTGAACGTCTGGCGCTCGGGCGAATGCGGCGCTAGCCTAAAGATAGATGTGGGGCCGTAAAGCTGGAGTTCATTATCGCCGAGCTAGAAGCACGAAATTGGTCAAACTGTCAGAGCCACTGATATATGGGGGAAGTGAGATGGCGTACGTGGAGGTGTCGAGTGGGGGCAATAATTTGGTCGATATCGTCTTGTTCCTCCGTTTTGAGGTAGATTGGCTCCGACTGGGTAGACGCCGGCGACGGCGGGCTTCCAAATAAGGGCGGCGATCCCCGGCTTGGGATCCTCAAACCCAAACCCAGGTCCGAACCGTTCAAATGCACCACGTCTCCAGATCCAGCTGGACGAGACCCAACCAACGACGAGAGTTGCCGCTCGAGGAACTTGTTTCGTTGGTCCAGATGTCGATTCATCCTCTTCAGAGACTCGACGTACTGCCTCGTTGTGGGCTTCTTCGCGCTCTCGGGGCCCCAGGAGCACTAATCATAGTGGATCAACACTACATCGATGCTATCCTAAAGAAGCGCGCATACTTCGTGACCCGTTGAGCTACAAGATGCGCAGATTGGTTCCCGGCCATCGCACTTTGATTTCCTGCGTGATCAGCGTTGGTGATGATCTGGCATCCTACGACATCGATACCACACGTACCTCCTCCTGCAATGATTGCAAGCACGACGGGCATAGCTACCACGCTTCATTTTGACCATTGACATTGGGATAAGTGGGGAGGTAGAGTCGGGGATGAGAAGTATGAGGGTCGAGGCTATATATACCTGTTTGGGTTCATACTTGGAATGGAAATGGGTGGGGAAAAGATGCGGACAGCCACGCCAGGTGCGAACCTGTGAGCCTGCAAGGGGGTGCCCCTTACGTTCTGATCAGATTCTTGGCCCTGGCTTTACAAAACGGTGGCGTCGAATGACGGCTGTCAAAACCAAACTTTCATCGTCTTGGAAGCGCGCGGTCACAATAATGTCACCGGCCTGACATAACCCTCCAGCCACTGATGTTTGCTGACCTGATCGATTAAAAGGCTGCGCAGGCGAGTTTTGGGAATGTGGCCTCAGCAGCCACATGACCCTCCTTTCGAATTCGGACCATCCTCCGCGAGGCACCCACGTTGCACTTCCTGCTGTCTGCTGTGAATTCGAACCTGCTCGAACCTTACCAGGCGGCGCAACATCCTCCGCCCAGTGAAGAACCTCGCAACGAACGTCACCTCTTGCCAACAAACGAACTGTCGGTGTGCCGGTGATTTCGCAGATTCGCACCGGAACGGGACATCTAACTACGCCACCTCTCGTAAATGCATCGTGCATATATCTCCAAGAAGGCACAATTACGGTCCCTGCGGCATCGATGGACCCGTGTAAAGTCAGCGCCAATTCGGGCGAGGTAAAATTGAATAACTTTTAGCACATAAAACACGGCGTGTTATGTACAACCTTTCGTGCCTCTCGTTAGACATTGGGAAATATCAAGAGAAAGTTCAGCTCAGTTCCCGCAGGCACCACCTGCCCGCCTGGCGTTGCCACGGCACGCTGCAGTACTGTACTGTAGCACCGCACACACACATCACGAGTCCTTCGCCTTTCTCGGTTACTCGAGTTAAGCGGCCCCGGTCAGTGGTCCAAAACCGACACATACGCGTGTTGTATTCGTCACTCGCGGGGTATTCGATCACAGCCAATCATCTTCCATTTTCCCATATCGCCATTAAGAAGGCAACCGTCGTCTTCCAACCCGGAGCCAGCGAAGAGGTACCAATTTGGAGGCCAAAATCGGGACTTACGCATGCCCATTATGCCATTTCAAGGCTGGCAGCGTGAGAAAGGGATCGGTACACGACAACCCGAGGTCAACGGGCGTGATTGTGAAATGCACATAATATAATCAAGTTAAAGAGACTCGGAGTGCACGAGGCGTCATATATTATGATCGCTTTAATAACTACATTAATACACGATGGAACATATCACAGGGAAAAGGCAGGGAAGATGGCTGTGTTTGGGAAGTGAGGAGGACGCGTGGGGACAATGAGGTGCGCAGGGCAGGGTCGAGCGTACCTCAGGCTCAACCGCCATGTTGTACTATACTTAAATCAGGCTTCCACACGCTCTCAACGCTGCAGAAGACAGGGCGCAGGGCACTGCTCGATCTGCACTGCACAGAAAGAAGGCTGCAACGTTCCTCCAATCCAAACACAGTGACTGGGTTCATCACTCTACGATCTCCTCCGCGTCCTGGTCCTCCTCCCTTCGCTGCGCTCGGCGTTGGTACGCCTTTACTCTGCGTTCCAACTCTTTGTTCGGCTTAAGGTCGTTTAAGCAGATCATTTGATTACAGCCAGATGCAGGACATTTCTTTTTCGTGAACCGATTAGGGCCAAGCACTTGTCGTATAGCCCCTGCCGAGAATGAGTGCTGACAAATCTCCCTAAATGAACGTGCTCAGTCAGCGCCACACCCCTTGAATGCATAGCAGAAGTGACCCCACGAGGTTAGAGGATCCACGAGCGGGGTCAATGTTATGGGGCAGTTGAGATCCTGGAGAACGCCGCCAACTTGGATGTCATCATCATCGTCATCACTACGGTCTCCCTCCTCTGATCCGTGAGGTCAACAATTAATACAGAGAGATGAGTAGGCTTGCGCACCTCGAGGTAAGAACTCCACTACAGGCGGCATCGCCTCGTTTGGATGCTGTACCTCCTAGGGCAGTGTCAGGGACACGACTCTTAAGATCTGATGATTCGTGGCGCACATAGATCGCCTGCCTGAATGCAACATAGGCCTCACTCTTCGCATATTTCTGCCTAGTAGTCCTATTGTTGTAGTTGTCCAGCGTTTCCTGTGCTTGCGCTCGGTACAGCTCCAGCACATCGCTCTGGGGAAGTTGAAGCATGTCGAAGGAAGACGTAATGTCGAGAACTGGCTCACGATCTCTTCTCCAGCAACAACTTGCTGGTGTAAGTCTTTCAGAGTTTGTTCATGGGACCGAATCTCCACGTCGATGTCGATGATATCTCTCATGAGAGCATCCAGCCTCTCTAGTTCCTGAGTGCGCGAAGGCTCAGAGTGAACATACGGGGAACGTAGGGAGGGCGAAGGCTGCTCACCTTTGTGGCGGTTTTGTCGTCTCCGTACTCCGCGACGGCGGAAGAAACCTCAGTAAGAAGCGAGAACGCACTCTCCTTCAAGTTGGTCTCGATCATGTTCCAGTCAGATGCCATCCCCTGCAGCTTCTGACCATCGTGCCGACTCAACGGCTTGTTCCCGAACGCGTCTTCATCAAAGACCGGCGTCGTCGAATCCTGCGCGTCGTCATCAAGTTCCGGGGCATTACGTGCACTCCTGGAGGACTCTCCCTGCGTTGACCGGCCCAAAGGTCTTCGAGGTGGGTGGGGCTGCTGATCTTCTTCGTCTTCGTCCGGGTCGACCGCATCAGCATCTGGGCGCTGGGAAGCATCATCCTCCTCCTCGATATGGTCAGACATGGTATCAACGACGCGTCGTCTATTGCGTGGCATGATAAATGAAACGAGATGAAGCGGGAATAGATTCGCGTCGGGAGTGGATAGAAACCGGTGATGGATTGCGTTGTTCGCCCTTCGAATTGGGAACCGTCAAGCGCGCACCGAAACTGAACACGGCTCGAGACAGGCGTCAGACGCGTCGGCCGGCAAACTCCGATGCGTCGTCCCCCATCGTTTTCCAGCACACCGTATCGTATTGTACTGCGCAGTTATGCTGTCGTTACTCAGAGCCATTACTCGACCAAGTCCATTGCGGACACCTTTCCTGTCGCGTGCCACGTTATCCGTGTTCCCCCCATGCACGACCCCAACCGCATTCACAGCCCACAATGCCTTCCACTCCTCCGCGCCAGCACTCAGAACGCTCAACCAGGCGATGCGCTGTAGACGTCCGCACAAAAAGGCTTTGATCAGGGCGCCCCTCCTGGACGACAACCCCCAGCGGAAGGGCATCGTCATGCAAGTCTTCACCGCGAAGCCCAAAAAGCCCAACTCGGCGAAACGCAAGGTCGCGCGCGTGAGGCTCACGTCGGGGAAGGTCCTCCAGGCGTACATACCCGGAGAGGGGCACAACCTCCAGGAGCACAGCGTGGTGCTCGTCAGGGGAGGTCGCGCGCAGGACCTGCCTGGTGTACGGTGAGCTGTCGTCCCCCCGCAAAAAATCATCGAGAGTCATCTCCCCGTCGTTAATGGGGCGTTTTTTTTTTGGGTATCTCTATCTACAAAGTTACAAACTGGTCCGCGGTGCTTCGGACCTCGGAGGCGTCGCGAACAGAGTGACGGCGAGAAGCCGGTATGGCGGTAAGCGTCCGATTTTTTTGGGCTTTTCGTTTCGATTGGGAGTCGAAAAAGTCTGATCGTTATTGTCTCCCTCTAGCGAAGAGACCGAAGTCATGAAATTTTTTTCAAGGATAAAGTACTGTATGGGCCCAGGTCCCGTCGCATCTCATCAAACCGCCAGCGGTGTCAGTTTACCGGACATCCCCACGCCCCACGGACATCATACATTACTGTATCCATTGCCCCGGCTTCATATTTACTAGACCCACCATCTGTTATCACTGGCCCTTCAATACAATTTTTTTTGGCGGTCTAGGCCATCATGGCTATGTTGAGAACAACGAAAGGTTGAAGATTGAAGATACCCCCGCTGTCGCCCTTACAGGCACATTTACTCATTCTCATTTTCTTCCATGCAACGTTACTCGACGTATCCGCTGCTTCCCACGTTCCTTTCGCAACTTCCTTTCCAAGTCATATGCCCATCAGGTTCCGAACAACGAACAAGTGTTCATCTCATTATAGATAGAGTAACTAACCTTTTGTATGCCGGGTGATGTTCACCGTGAAACTGTGGGGCAAGGTACGTTACATACCAACGTACTTAGCCTAGCCTATTCACCGCCCTGATCAAGCGGGATCGGTGCTCCCACATTCCTCCACATTTCTTCCCTCTCTCTACTGCCCCGCGCCAGCTTCTCGATCTCTGTATTCAGGGCCCAGCACCACACGTCCCGTTCAACGCGACTCCGACAGCGAAAGACCATCATTTTCTTTGCCGCGTTCAGCGATGGGACCTTCCCAGTCTGGGCCACCTTGTGCGGAACGTAGAACACCACGAACAGCATATTTTCCTCGGTGTCATTGCTCTCAAGTCCGTCCGCATATCTTCGAGGGGTGATCGGATTGTTTGGGTTATACTGTCCCTTGGGTAGCGCTCGTGCCGCTAGCACCCCTGACACAACATAAGCATCAAGTAATGAAATTGTTTTCCCCTGTCGGCGATAGTGCGTCGATTTCGGTCTGATGCGAAACTGTACCAACTGGCCCGTGACGAGGGACATTTGCACCAGCCTGGACAAGTCCTCCTGAGTAATGACACCCACAAATGCAGGGGATATGGTACCCACTTGTATCTCCCCTGAAGCCCCTGTCTCATGTATATTCGCGCCGATTTGGAGATGGGACGGCATCCGTCGTAAGCGCACCAATTGTATATCGAGCTGAGGTACGGTAGGGCAATGGCGGGGTTCAACGGCGGGTCTAGTGGACGGAGTCTGTCGTCTTGCTGGTCCTGTAATCGCTGGGGAGTGATTCGCGGCCGGCCTGTGCCAAAATGAACGACGTCCATTTCTTGCCGGGTGTCGACGAAGTGACGCATCTTCCAATACCGAATGAGATCACGAAGTCGTTTGATCCATTCTATGGCGACTCGGGCAGACCAGGTCTGCCACGCTCATCGTCAGAAGGGCATAGGCGTGTTTGGAAGGGGCGTACCTCGAGCCGAATAACATATCCAGTCTTCATGACAAGTTCAAAGCATCTCCGCATTCGCATTGTGCTCACGTCGCCCGTGAGTCCCTCATCTCCGCCGACATCGCGGGTATCGCTTTCTTCGTAGGCAACCTCTACATTAAGGTCGCCTTCCTCTTCCCCTGAGTCAGGTCGAGTGGGATCATGCTCAAGGTGATTTGGGAAAAAAACGGGTCTGAACGCGCGTCGCACCGCTATCACGGCTCGCAGATCCGTCACACCACGTGCAACCATAATTTGCTCGACACCTCGACGGACTTCCTCTTCACGTAACGTTTCACGAGCATCTTGGTTCGGATCGACAGGTACAGGAACTACACCAGGTGGATTTGGTGCGTGAGCATGTGCAGGTCCAAGGGTGAAAAGGAGGCCATTATGAACGGTGAGGTAAACTTCTTCCCGGGTGCCTGAGGCGGACCTTATGTGTGTAACATAGCCCTCAATGCCCGGTGGCTCGGAAAGGTGATTGCCATCTTGAATGTGCAGTGGTGGGGCCGTGTGTTCCGCTAACCGTACCTCCAGGTGCGCAGCCCTTCCTGTCTGGAGCCGACAACGTCGACAAGATGAAGGGGAACGGAATGAATGGAAAATACCTGATTTAGTGCTAGTCCTGCGAGGACTGCCCAAGTGCGAGAATTGCCGTTAATATCATCAAGCCACCATACCCAGTCCAAGTTTGTGTCAAAGCGCCAGGCCAGTTCCATGTGGGCACCTTCCGCGAGCCGCTTCCTGATGATGACATCCCAATCCTGGACTGTACTCATCGTCTTCATACACAACGCGACAAGATTATCATGGGACAAAAAGTTATAATCAGCACTTTCGGGGATGTCGATTTTCATCCGGGTATCAAGGATAGGTGAGCGAACTTCGATGAATGGTGGAAGTTTGCCACCCATTTCTCGCCTAACAACCCAATGTTGAGCCTAGACGCCGACTCAGAACGATTTCACGCACCATATGCGCCATATCCAATCTAATGCGCGAGAGCGGCAGCGAGGCTTAAATATAAAGATGTTCGTGCCCGTCCTGCGCTGAAAGGGCAGGAGTATCTTCACACCTGCGCGCAGGGACGCTGGGGGACATGTGATACAGAAAGACAGGTCCGTAAAGGAATAAAGGGATAGCTTCGTTTCGGCGCTCTTCAGAGGCACAACAAAAGCGAGGTGTTTGTGACCAGCAACCCGTTCTCTACAAGGTAATCTCTAAGGGCCCTCCGTCAGAGCAGGAGGCAGAAATTTAGGGGAAAAACTCACATAGTCGTTATACAACTCTAGTCGGTCACTGCGCCAGACAACCATGAATTCGGCCCAATCCTCGTATTGCATGTCCCTTGCAGAGCGATCCTGCAGCTCGTCGAAACGGCGAGATCCAAGCGAACCATTCTTACAGTAAGCGACACGAATTACCATCCGGTCTGGACCAGGATCGTATATATGAGTCGCAGAAAGTTAGCAAATGCCGAGTTCGAGGGATTCGAAAGATGAGACATCCGCTGAACTAGTTGAAAGTGAAAAGAAACTCTTACCTTTCATCTTTGCGTCGTCATACTCGTCCGGCGCGTCTATCGGCGCTGCGGGTGGGGCAGTGGCAGCCCGAAAGTCCTCAGCTGCTGCCGCACTCGTTTCTTGTATTTCGCTTCCACTCCGTTGTAAAACCGCGCCTGGAGGGGCAGGTGGAGAAGGATCGCGTGGGAGACGAACGACCTTCTTCCCTTTGCCCTTTCGCCGGTCCGACGTGCGAGGAGTGTCGATGGAACCATTGATCGCGCTGTCACTCTTTGCTGAAGCAAGTGCACGTGCTCTTAATGCAGGTTTGACTGTGGCAGCCTCATCAGTGGGTCCAGTGCGGATGCGGAACTCTCCAGCTGGCCGATCGGCGGCCGGAACCCGAAGAAGGCTGGTAGTGGAAGTGGTAGCATGTATGTCATCACCAGAATTAGGTGAAGCCTCTGGGAAAAACGAGGATCGAGAAGGCATTGGGGCGAGTTCCGGTTCTGGACCGATGTGAGAGCGTGCGGTCACAAATGTATCTCCTGTCCTAGTCGAAGGGTCGTCGAGGTGTGCCCGGTGAGATGTGGACGGACCTGCTCGGGTGGGGGAACTGCTAACGACAGTAGGGGATAACGGTGGGCTTCGCGTGGCCAGTTCAGAATACGTGTTGAGGCCCAGGAAGTCTCCGATTTGAAAAGACCCCGTGTCATTCGGCAGAACCCAACGCCCATGAGGCACGTTCAAGCCATCCTTGCTCCCCCGCCAGAGACGCCCCCACGGCGACTCCTTCCATCGTCGAGACATCTCGTCCTTCACGTTGTTCTCCCGTTCTTCGTTCCAGTCCTCCGCCGAGCCGCCAAACTTAAGGTGGAATGCATAGGCATATTGATTGATGAGTTCCTCGACAGGTTCGTCGTTGCTCGAAGGGGATTGTCGGCCTCGGTTGAAACGGAAAAGGGCACGCCGCTTCTTGACAGGTTTGAGGACGTGGTGTTGCGCGTCCAACAGGACACGCTCAGGCAACGGACCTATAAAGAGGCGGTGTAAGGCATGCCTATCGGAAGATTGGTCCAGTTGTGCAGGTGGGGAGAGCATCTGGTTAATGGGGGGAGTATCCAAGGAGTGGCGAAAGCCATGATGCCCTTTGATGGCAATGACATCACGCCCCTTGAAGTAATGGCACTACCATATATGCTTAGTCTCAATCTATGTTGTATTGTGTTTTGTTTGTGGACATTGTTCATTTCTCCGACGTGACGTAACAGCAAAGAGAAACCTATCTACAACTCATGGTACGGTCCAATAATACTCCTTTCGCTGTTATATACAGTACACTGATCTACGCTCACAGACCGCGAAGCTCGAGCTCCTGCGCAAGGAGCGCCGAAGCCTCTGGAAAGCGTGGAGTGATGTCGCACTCATAAGGAATTGGGCGTCTGAGGGGGTCTTTGTCAGTTGGCGCCACGGGTTACGCGGCCAGTCATGCTTACACAACAAGACCATCTTCTACAAAGCCATCCACGTCCAGGGGAAGAGGCCGACCTGAACTATCCTTCTTGCGTTCGATATTGCATGCCCAGAGCAAGATCGCGATGTCGATGAACAAGGAATTGTTTGCCACATGACGGCCAACACACAACCGGCGACCAAAACCGTACGTAACGTGACTCTCTTCCTTTGTGTCTGGGGGTCCTGGCGCGATATCGCCGTTTGCGTCGAGGTGCCTAGCGGGATTGAAGTGACCTGCATCTTCGCCGTAGATCTCCGGGTCGCGGTTCAGATGCCAGACATTCGCGATACAGACTGTACCCTTCGGAATGAACATGCCTTCATACCAATCGTCTTCGATCGATCGATGAGGGAGACCGACTGGGTCGACTGGACGCCACCGTAGAGCCTCTTTGACCATGCCACGGATATAGGGCAGATGGTTGTAGTCGGCGAAACTCGGTAAACGTGTGCGGCCCACGACTGCGTCAAGCTCCGCTTGCGCGCGAGCTTGTGTCTCAGGATAAGCAAGTATCGCGAGGCCGAACCAAGCCATCACAGCTGAAGTCGTCTCGGCTCCAGCGGCACTGAAGGACAAAACTCAATCAGACACGATGAATCTTCGGTTAGCAATCAAAGCGATACATACTACATAGTTCCTGCGAGCCAGGAATTTTCTCGCATGGACAACTGGTGTCGATCGGCTTCACGAATTAATGTGGCACTCAAACTAGGTCGGTCGTCTCCCTTTGCCTGTGCGGTAAGCGGGTTAGTAACGCGACAAACAGAATGGGAGCGCGCTCGTACGAGATTGGTATGAACAGAGTTGAAAAGTTTCTCAAACATGGCAGAGTCTTGCTTATACCAGGTCTCGGCGTCTCGCTTCCACTTTGCAAACCTGGTTTTGGTCAGACACCACATCACGAGGTGCGCATACTGTAACTCTCACCTGCTGGGAATGTACCGCATCCATGGGAAGAACTCCACGAGGTGAGCACCTGGATAAGCGGCCCGAGTGAGGCGCTGGACGAAGTCGTTGATGAGTCTGACATTTTCATCTTGCTCAGATTTGATGACAGGTTGATCGTATACGACAGATAGAACCATTGATGCTGCCGCGCGGCGAAGGTGTTTGTCCCACTGCGCAGGTTCAGCGAGCCCGGCAGCAGCGAGGAGGAGAGCTTCCTTTGTCTGCGGCTCGTGGAAATCTTTAACAACACCCTTGTTCAGACCTTCATGGGCGGCCTTGCGCATCCGGCGCCAACTGGGTGATACGATTGTCATGTTGTGCCAAACTTGAGTCAAATGAAATACGAACATATCGTTATACCGAGTGAATACGACGAGGAGACCGCCGGTCATTATATCGGATGCGACAATGTTAGAAGGTCTATCCGAGTATATCCCAGCACGTCGGTCGAGCAGGTCAGCGGCGACCTTCTG
>Ga0307510_10011049_pt1 | contig 10732 bp, 9 predicted proteins | sample 12_EM_MG_FD_207224 | JGI IMG/M metagenome (GOLD analysis project Ga0307510, IMG submission 207224) | Populus trichocarpa ectomycorrhiza microbial communities from riparian zone in the Pacific Northwest, United States - 12_EM | ecosystem: Host-associated > Plants > Roots > Unclassified | place... | reverse complement strand
GCTCGATTACCCCGAATACTTCTTCTACTGGTGCTATCACGGCAACAATTCCGTCTTCAACACCATGAGCTACAAGTCGCCGGAGATGGACAAGCTGATCGACGGCGCGCGCATGGCCGCCTCGACCGGCGACACCGCGACCTACGACAAGGACGTCAAAGGCTTCGTCGATCTCGCCTTCACCGATATCCCGCGCATCCCGCTGTATCAGCCGTTCGTCAACGTCGCGATGCAGAAGAACATCTCGGGCTATCAGTATTGGTTCCATCGCCGGCTCGATTATCGCGCGCTGGTGAAGGCGTAATCCGCCATGCTGACCATGATCGGCAAACGGCTGCTTTTTGCGATCCCGTCGCTGATCGGGGTCGTGATCGTCACGTTCCTGCTGACGCGTGCGCTGCCGGGCGATCCGGCCGCGTATTTTGCCGGACCGGCCGCGACCAAAGAGGCGGTCGAGCAGATCCGCAAAAAGCTCGGCCTCGACAAGCCGCTGATCGAGCAGTTCTTCCGCTACACCAACGATCTTGCGCATGGTGATTTCGGCAATTCGCTGACCACGGGCCAGCCGGTCGCCGCAGAAATCCGCAACCGCCTGCCGGCATCGGCCGAGCTGACGCTGCTGGGCCTCTTTGTGTCGGTCATCATCGCCATTCCGCTCGGTGTGTTGGCCGCCACCCGGCCGGGTTCGTGGATCGATCATCTCTGCCGCATCACGACAACGGCGGGCGTTTCGTTGCCTGTGTTCTTTACCGGGCTGGTGCTGGTTTACGTCTTCTATTTCAGGCTCGGCTGGTCGCCCGCGCCGCTCGGCCGTCTCGACGTGTTCTACAGCGCGCCACCGACGATAACGGGCTTCTATCTGATCGACACCCTGATCGCGCGCGATTTCGAGGCGTTTCGTTCGGCCCTGAGCCAGCTCCTCTTGCCGGCGACGACGCTTGCGATCTTCTCGCTGGCGCCGATCGCGCGCATGACGCGGGCCTCGATGCTGGCGGTGCTGGCGTCCGACTTCGTCCGCACCGCGCGCGCCAGCGGGCTGTCGCCGTCGACCGTGATCGTCACCTACGCGTTTCGCAACGCCATGCTGCCGGTCATCACCACGCTCAGCATGGTGTTCTCGTTCCTGCTGGGGGCCAATGTGCTGGTGGAAAAAGTCTTCGCCTGGCCCGGCATCGGCTCCTACGCCGTCGAAGCGCTGATCTCGTCGGACTTCGCGCCGGTGCAGGGTTTTGTGCTGACCATGGCGGTCATGTACGTGCTGCTCAATCTGATCATCGACATTCTCTACGGCGTGATCGATCCACGCGTGCGGCTGGAAGGGTGAGGTTGGAACATGAGTAGTGTCGCGCCTGCCGCTGAACCCGTCGGTCCCGCACGCACTTCGGGACTGGCTGCGATCTTCGAACACACCCGCTATGTGCTCGGCGAAAACCGCGTCACGGCCTTTGCCTTCGGCCTGCTGGTCATCATCCTGTTCGCCGCGATCTTCGGCCCTTACGTTGTGCCCTATGATCCGCTCGCCAGCGATACCGCAGCAGCCTTGAAGCCGCCGTCCGCGGCGCACTGGTTCGGTACCGATCAATTGGGCCGCGATATCTTCAGCCGCGTCATCGTCGCCACAAGGCTCGACACGTTCATTGCGGTCGCCTCGGTGGCGCTGGTGTTTTTGATGGGCGGGCTGGCCGGCATCGCCGCCGGTTATTTCGGCGGCTGGACCGACCGTATCGTCGGCCGCGTCGCCGACACCATCATGGCGTTTCCGCTGTTCGTGTTGGCGATGGGCATCGTGGCAGCGCTCGGTAACACCGTGCAGAACATCATTATCGCGACTGCGATCGTCAACTTCCCGCTTTATGCCCGCGTGGCGCGGGCCGAGGCCAATGTACGCCGCAACGCCGGTTTCGTGCAGGCGGCGCGGCTGTCGGGCAATGGCGAGTTCCGGATTCTGCTGGTGCACATCCTGCCCAACATCATGCCGATCATGATCGTGCAGATGTCGCTGACCATGGGCTACGCGATTCTGAATGCCGCCGGACTTTCCTTCATCGGGCTCGGTGTCCGGCCGCCGACGGCGGAATGGGGCATCATGGTCGCGGAGGGCGCGGGCTTCATGGTGTCAGGCGAATGGTGGATCGCGCTGTTTCCGGGGCTGGCGCTGATGATCGCGGTGTTCTGCTTCAACCTGCTCGGCGACGGCCTGCGCGACATCGTCGACCCGCAGCGGAGGACGTGATGGCCGATTCAAGCTTTGCTCGCGTCGGCCCCTGCATGGGTCGAGGAAATGCGACAGGAGTGCTGACCGTTCTACTTTGCATGGGGTTGTTTTCGATATTTTTGCGGAGGCCATCATGACCGCGCAACCCCTGCTCGACGTCAGCGATCTCACCGTCGAATTCTCCACCCGTCGCGGCATCGTCAAGGCGGTGCAGCATGTCAACATTTCGGTGGCCAAGGGCGAGACGCTCGGCATCGTCGGCGAGTCCGGCTCCGGCAAGTCGGTGACGTCTTACGCCGTGATGCGGATTCTCGACCGCGCCGGCAAGATCGCCGAGGGCTCGGTGATGTTTTCCGGCATCGACGTTAAGGCGGCGAGCGAAAACGAGATGCGCGATCTGCGCGGCCGCGAAATCTCGATGATCTTCCAGAACCCGCGCGCCGCGCTCAATCCGATCCGGAAAGTGGGCGACCAGATCGAGGACGTGCTGCGTCAGCATGTGCAGCAGTCGCAGGTCAGCGACCGCGGCGAGAAGGCGATCGAGGCGCTGGAGCAGGTCAAGATCGCGCGCCCGCGCGAGCGCTATCACGCCTATCCGTTCGAACTTTCGGGGGGCATGTGCCAGCGTGTTGTGATCGCGCTGGCGCTGGCCTGCAATCCGCAGCTCCTGATCGCGGACGAGCCGACCACCGGCCTCGACGTCACCACGCAGAAGGCGGTGATGGATTTGATCGTCGAGCTCACCAAGCGCCGGAGCATGTCGACGATCCTGATCACGCATGATCTGGGGCTGGCCGCCGCTTATTGCGACCGCGTGGTGGTGATGGAGAAGGGCCGGGTGGTGGAGACGGCGAAGTCGGCCGATATCTTTGCCAAGCCCGAGCACGCCTATACCAAGAAATTGATGCGCGCCACGCCGCGGCTCGGCGTCTCCTTGCGCGATCTGTTGCCGGAGGAAGAGGGCGGGGCAGCGCCGGCGACACCGGCTGCTGCGCTGACGCCTGCGATCGACGACTCCGCAAAACCGCTTCTCCTGGTCGAAAAGCTGGTCAAGGAATATCCGCGTCAGGGCGCGACGGCCGTGCTCGGCAAGCTGTTTTCCCGCAAGCCTCCGGTCGAAGTGGAACAATTCCGGGCGGTCGACGGGATCAGCTTCACCGTCGGCCACGGCGAGAGTGTCGGCCTGGTCGGCGAATCCGGCTGCGGCAAGTCCACCACATCGATGATGGTGATGCGGCTCCTGGACCAGACCTCCGGCCGCATCGTGTTCGACGGCGACGAGATCGGCGCCATCATGCCCAATTCCTTTGCCCGGCTGCCGCTGCGCAAGAGCATCCAGATGGTGTTCCAGGATCCGACCGACAGCCTCAACCCGCGCTTCACGGCGGCGCGCGCCATCGTCGACCCGATCATGCAGCTTGGCGACATCAAGGGGCGCGCCGCGCTGCGCGCCCGCTGCGAGGAACTCGCCGGGCTGGTCGGCCTTCCGGTCAATTTGCTTGACCGTTTTCCGCATCAATTGTCCGGCGGCCAGAAGGCCCGCGTCGGCATCGCGCGCGCGATTGCGCTGCATCCAAAGCTCGTGATCCTCGATGAGCCGACCGCGGCGCTGGACGTTTCCGTGCAGGCGGTCGTGCTCAATCTGCTGCAGGATCTCAAGCAATCCATGGGCATGAGTTATTTGTTTGTGTCCCATGATTTGAACGTGGTGCGTTTGCTGTGCGATCGTGTCATCGTGATGCGTACGGGGCGAATCGTGGAGCAAGGTTCGTCCGAGCGGGTGCTTGGCGATCCGCAGGACGCCTATACCAAGGAATTGCTGACGGCGATCCCGCATCCGCCGTTGCCGGTTCACTAGGAAAGCTGAGTGGGAGCGAAATGACCGCCGATCCGCTGGACGATCACATCAACGCCGTGTCCAAAGCGCTGGCGCTGCCGGTCGAGGACGCCTGGCGGCCTGCCGTACGGGCGAATCTCGAAGTGTCGCTGAGGCTGGCGCGGCTGGTCGATGAGTTCCCGCTGCCGGACGAAACCGAGCCGGCCAGTGTCTACACAGCCTGATAGCGCCATGACCGCAAACACCGACGGGCTTTCGGCCCAACAAATCGCGCAGGCCGTAACGGACCGCAAGCTGTCCGCGCTCGATGCGACCGAAGCCGCACTGGCGCGGATCGCCAAACACGATTCCGTGCTCAATTCCTTTACCGACGTCACGGCGGATCGCGCCCGCGCCAAGGCGCGCGCGGTCGATGCTGCGATCGCCGCCGGCCAAAAGGTCGGGCCGCTCGCCGGCGTGCCGTTCGCGGTGAAGAATCTGTTCGACGTAAAAGGTCTTCCCACTCGCGCAGGATCGAAGATCAACCGCGATCTCGCGCCGTCGCCGCGCGATGCCACGCTGGTCGAGCGGATGGAGGCGGCTGGCGCGGTTTTGGTCGGCGCGCTCAACATGGGCGAATACGCCTACGATTTTACGGGCGAGAATGTCCATGACGGCCCGTCGCGCAATCCGCATGATCCGACGCGGATGACCGGCGGCTCCTCCGGTGGCTCGGGCAGCGCAGTCGGCGGCGCGCTGGTTCCGATCGCCCTGGGATCCGACACCAACGGCTCGATCCGGGTGCCGTCGTCGTTCTGCGGCATCTTTGGCCTGAAGCCGACCTACGGCCGGCTGTCGCGCGCGCGATCGTTTCCCTTTGTCGCAAGTTTTGACCATCTCGGCCCGTTCGCGCGCAATGTCGGCGATCTCGCGCTGGCCTATGACGCCATGCAAGGCCCCGATGCCGACGATGCGGCTTGCACGACGCGTCCGGTCGAGCCGGTCACGCCGCTGCTGGCGCAGGACATCTCCGGCCTTCGTGTTGCGATTGCCGGCGGCTATTTCCAGAAGAATGTGTTCCCGGAAGCTGTCGAGGCCGTGGCGCGCGTCGCCAAGGCGCTCAATACCACGCAAACGATCGAAATTCCGGAGGCCGCGCGCGCCCGTGCCGCAGCTTACGTGATCTCCACCACCGAGGGCGCCTCGCTGCATCTCGACCGCCTGCGCAAGCGCCCGAACGATTTCGATCCGGCGGTGCGCGACCGCCTGATTGCCGGCGCCATGGTTCCGGCGCCGCTGGTCGACCGTGCGCAAAAATTTCGCCGCTGGTATCGCGCAAAGGTGCTGGAGCTGTTCAAGTCGGTGGACGTAATCATCGCGCCGGCCACGCCCTGCATCGCGCCGAAATTGGGACAGGTGAACTTCGTGCTCGACGGCGTCGAACTTCCCGTACGCGCCAATATCGGCATCCACACCCAGCCGATTTCGTTTATCGGCCTCCCCGTGGTTGCCGTGCCGGTGCCGCTGGAGCCGATGCCGATCGGCGTCCAAATCATCGCCGCGCCGTGGCGGGAGGATATCGCGCTGCGCGTTGCGCATGCGCTGGAACGTATGGGCGTTGCCGCTGCTCCGGCTCCGAGAGGATTGTAGTCATGGAAATTGATCTTCCGGACGTGCTGGCCGAAGTCACCGCGCAATTCGCGCGCTATGAAAAGGCACTGGTGTCCAACGACGTCGCCGTGCTCGATGAATTGTTCCGCAAGGATTCCCGCACGCTACGCTATGGTGTCGGCGAAAATCTCTACGGCTATGAGGCGATCATGGGGTTTCGCGCCGCGCGCTCGCCGATCGGGTTGGGCCGCAGGACCGACCAGACCGTGATCACGACCTATGGCCGTGATGCTGCCGTCGCCTCGACACTGTTCTACCGCAATAGCTTGCCCGGCAAGGTCGGACGCCAAATGCAGACCTGGGTGCGCTTTCCCGACGGCTGGAAGGTCGTTGCCGCCCATGTCAGTATTATCCCCGATCCGCAGGATTCAAAGACATGAGTCTCGATGATCTCCCCACCCGAACGCCGCCATCCGGCGCGGAGGCCGAGACCCCGGTTCGCCGCGTCGACCGGCCTTCGCCGCTGCGGGACAAGGTCACGCGCGCGGAAGAACTGCGGCTGCATCTGGCCGACGAGATCGTACGCGGCGTGCTGCCGCCTGGATCGGCGCTCGACGAGACCGACATCGCGCGGCGCTTCTCCGTGTCGCGCACGCCGGTTCGCGAGGCGCTGCGCCAGCTGGTGGCGAGTGGCCTCGTCGATGCCCGGGCTCATCGCGGCGCCGTGGTGGCGCGGCCTTCGCTCGACCGTTTGACCGAAATGTTCGAGGCGATGGCCGAACTGGAAGCGTTGTGCGCGGGGCTCGCGGCCGAGCGAATGCCGCCGGGGGATCGCCAGAAGCTGGAGGCGATCCACGAGGAGCTGCGGGTACTCAGTCACGCCGGCAATCCCGAACGCTTCCACGAGGTCAACGAGCGCTTTCATAACGCGATCTATGCCGGCTCGCAGAACAACTACATCGCCGAGATGACGCTGGCGACGCGGGTGCGCGTCCAGCCGTTCCGCCGCGCCCAATTCCGCAATCTCGGGCGGCTGGCGAAGTCCCACGCCGAACACGACCGCGTCGTGGTCGCGATCATGCGCGGCGACAAGGCGGGTGCGGCGGCGGCGATGCGCGCCCATATCGAACTGGTGCGCGGGGAATATGAGCTCTACGCGGTGTCGGTGTAAAAAAGGTCCTCATCCTGAGGAGCGCGAAGCGGCGTCTCGAAGGATGGCGGCATCGGGGCTCTCATGGTTCGAGACGGCGCAAGAGCGCCTCCTCACCATGAGGATCACGCTCCAGCCTTCTCCGCCATGTACGCGCGCCAGCCGGCGAACGACGAGATATCGCGCGCGCCGTCGATCGCTACCGGCTCCACCACAAAACCCTTCACGCCCCGGCCATCGGCCAGCCGGATCGTGCCGATGCCGAGCGGCGGCGGGATTGCGGCGACGAATTTTCCGAAGGCGGCGGCCGACAGCGCCCATAGCTCCAGCTTGATCGAATATCCCGCGCCGGCATCGACGCGCAGCATGCCGGGTTTTGGCGGCGTGGTGTCGAGCGCATAGAGCTTGTAGTCCGACGCGGTGGTGGCCGCTTCGAGCAGGCGTCCGCCGAGCGCCTGCAGTTCGCCGTTGAGCGCCATGCCGGAGAGATGCGCGCCGACCACGGCGATGGTGATGTCGTCGCCGCTCGCCTCAGTCGGCAATGCAGCGAGCGCGGGCTGCGCGAGGCCCTTGGCTCCCATCTTCAGTTTGGTGTCGGCGTGAAACACCCGGCCGATGCTGGCGAGCGCTGCGTCACGTCCCGCGGGCGCCAATAGCGTGATGCCGAACGGAATGCCGTCGGCGCGCATCGCGGCCGGCAGTGCCAGGCCGCAGAGGTCGAGCAGATTGACAAAATTGGTGTAGGTGCCGAGCCTGGAGTTGAGCTCGATCGGATTGGCCAGCACCTGCGCGGTCGAATAGGCGGTCGGCGCCGTCGGCAGCACCATCGCATCGAGACCGGCAAAGATGCGCTCGGCCGTGCGCCGCAACGCCTGCAAGCGGTAGAGCGAGGCGAACGTATCTGCCGCCGTCAGCCGCGCGCCGGGCGCGGTGATCTCGCGCGTGACCGGATGGATCGAATCCGGCGAGGACGCCAGCAGGTCGCGGATCACCAGATAGCGTTCGGCGACCCACGGGCCCTCATAGAGCAGCCGTGCGGTCTCATAAAATGGCTCCAGATCGAATTCGACCAGCATGGCGCCGAGTGACGTCCAGCGCTCAAGCGCCTCGCCATAGGCTTTCTCCGCGGCGCGGTCGCCGAAGAAAATCAATTGGCCGTTGCGCGGCACGCCGAGCCGGAGTTTTTCGGGAAACGCGGACACGGCACCCAGCGGCCGGTCGCGCGAAAACGGATCGGCGCCGTCAGGTCCCGCCATCGCCGCCAGCGCGGTCATCGCGTCGTCAACGGTGAGCGAGAACACCGAAATGCAATCCAGCGTCCGGCACGCCGGCACCAGGCCGGCGTTGGAGATCAGCCCGAGGCTCGGCTTCAATCCAACGATGTTGTTGAGCATCGCGGGCACGCGGCCCGATCCCGCGGTATCGGTGCCGAGCGCCAACGGCACCAGGCCTGCGGAAACCGCGACCGCCGATCCCGAACTCGATCCGCCCGGAATCAAATCAGCGCGGATCGGATTGACAGGGATGCCGTAGGGCGAGCGGACGCCGACCAGGCCGGTCGCGAACTGGTCGAGATTGGTCTTGCCGATGATGACGGCGCCGGCCGCCCGCAGTTTGGCGACCGCCGTGGAATCCTGCGCGGGCGAATAGGAGAAGGCCGGGCAGGCCGCCGTGGTCGGCAGGCCCTGCGCGTCGATGTTGTCTTTCACCGCGACCGGCACGCCATACAACGGAAGCGCCGCCGCATCCTTCGAAGCCAGAGCCTCGGCCTCCGCCAGCGCCTCCTTCTCGTCGCGCAGGCTGATGAACACGGCGGGATCGTTGTAATCGCGGATGCGTTGGTAGCTGCGCGTAACAGTTTGCGCCGGGGTCATGGTCGCGGCGCGGTGCGCGGCGACGATAGCGGCAACGGTTTCGGGCGTGTCGGACCCCATGGCGAGCAAAACTCCAGCGAGCAAAGGTTACCGGCAATAAAGCAAGCGATGTGCCATTGTGTACAATCGTTAGGCGGAGCCTGCCTTAAACGATAGCTGCGTAATATCAGTTGTTTAGGATACGAGCGTGCTCGGTTTGCGAGCATAGCGCGCTCCAATGAACGCCTAAAGTTTAGGCGACGAGACCCAAGGCGAGGCTGCGGCCTCGCTCAGGTGAACGCGGACAGGATTTGCAGCAGCCGCTCGCGGTTTTCCTTGCCGATCTTGTCGGCCACATGGCGCTCATGTTCGGCGGCGAGCCGCCTGAACTGCGCCAGCGCGGTCCGGCCGCGCGCGGTCAGGTGCAAGGCGTGGGAGCGTCGGTCGGTGGCCGATCGGACGCGGCTGACGAGGTCGCGATGTTCGAGGCTGTCCAGCAGATGCACCAGCCTGGCGCGCTCGATCCCGAGCCGCTTGGCGACAGCCATCTGGCTCAGGCCGGGATTGGCGCCGATCACCGTGATCACCGAATACTGCGTCGGCCTGATGTCGACGGCGCCGAGCGTGCGAATGAAATCCTGAAAAATCCAGATCTGGAAGCGCCGCACCGCATATCCGGCGTGGCCGGCCAGCGCGTCGAGGGCGATCTCGTCATGCATGACGCCGCTTGGCGCGCTGCCGTTTCGGCCCTGCGTCCGGCCGAAATGCGGTCGCGCGCCCGCGCGCGATTTGGCCGTTCTGGGCATTTGACTGTTTCCCGCCATCGCCTCTCCTTCTAGCGCTTCGCGGGTCTCAGGGGAAGATTGTTGTTGACGACAACAATTGTTGTGCTCAACATTAGGTCCAAGCGGCCATTCGAGCGCTGCAAGCCTGCACGACGCACGGCAGTCCCGGACCAGCCGGGACAGGAGGAAACCATGACCCTCGCCGCCGCAAGCGGTGACAATTCCCGCAGCCTGTTCGCGACGCCAGCGATTGTCGCCGACCGCCGCGCCGACGGCAGCATTGTGGTGAGGTCGACCACGCCGCTGCAGCCGGCTGCGCGCTGCATCGGCGACTGGCTGGAGCGTTGGGCGCGGCAGGCGCCGCAGCGGATCTTTCTCGCGGATCGTACGAGCGCCGACGCGCCGTGGTCGACCGTCACCTACAAGGACGCCTTGCAGCAGGTGCGCGCGGCGGCGGCGTGGATCCTCGCGCAGGGGATGGGCGCCCAGCGTCCGCTGGTGATCCTGTCCGACAACAGCGTCGAGCATGCACTGTTCGCGCTCGCCGCCCAGCATGTCGGCGTGCCATCGGCCGCGATCTCGCCGGCCTATTCGCTGATGTCCAAGGATTTCGACAAGCTCAAGAGCATGATCACACTGCTCGGGCCCGGCGCGATCTATGTTTCCGGCGCAAAACCGTTCGCGGCGGCGCTGGCGGCGATCAAGCCGCTGCATTCGGCGACGATTGTCAGCGGTAACGCAGACGACAGTGATGCGATCTCCTTCCGCGCCATAGGGGCAACGCCGGAAACGGCCGATGTCGAAAAGGCCTTTGCCGCGATTACGCCCGACACCATCGCAAAATTCCTGTTCACGTCAGGCTCGACCGGTACGCCAAAAGCCGTGATCAACACCCAGCGCATGCTGACCTCGAGCCAGCAGGCCAAGGCGCAGACCTGGACGTTCCTCGGGGATATCGGCGAGAAGCTCGTCATCCTCGACTGGCTGCCGTGGAGCCACACCTTCGGCGCCAACCACAATTTCAATCTGGTGCTGCGCAATGGCGGCACGCTCTATGTCGACGGCGGCAAACCGGCGCCCGGGTTGTTCGCGACCTCGCTCGCCAATCTGCGCAGCGTGATGCCGACGGTCTATTTCAACGTGCCACGCGGTTTTGACATGCTGATCGCAGCGCTGCGTGGCGATGACGCGTTGCGGCAAAAATTCTTCAGCGAGGTGAAATTCGCTTTCTATGCGGGCGCAGCGCTCCCGCAGAATCTCTGGGATGCGCTGGAAGAACTCTCGGTCAAGACGGTGGGGCGC
>Ga0307510_10011048_pt1 | contig 10732 bp, 15 predicted proteins | sample 12_EM_MG_FD_207224 | JGI IMG/M metagenome (GOLD analysis project Ga0307510, IMG submission 207224) | Populus trichocarpa ectomycorrhiza microbial communities from riparian zone in the Pacific Northwest, United States - 12_EM | ecosystem: Host-associated > Plants > Roots > Unclassified | place... | reverse complement strand
TGGGCCTTCTTCGTGTGCCGAAAATGGTCGTAGCGCAGGGCCAAAGAGACGAAGGTGCCAGGAACGACGATGTCACCCAATCCGAGCATCATGCTTCCATTCACCGTCGAGAATGCGATCGACTTTGGCCATAGGATTTTCATGGGGAGGTCGAGGCTGGTCGCCACGCTGACCATCTATTATGATTTCCGTCATCGGCCCTTCACGGGTATGTCCCGCCCGCGGAACGACGGATGTTTACATACCACCTTGGTTCCGAACACCCACCAAATGTCGTAGAAGAACAGGCCGGAGAGCAGGATGATCCCAGTCCTGAAGGAGTCGACCTTGAGCATTGACATGGCGTCGTGTCCAAATGATAGGGCAAGGACGTTTGTGAGGAGAATGGGTTTCTTCGGTCCAAAATAGAAAATGTAGAGCACGGACGGAATCGCCCCCGCAGGTGTGAGGTAGATAGAGGGCGTTCTACACGAGAGACGCACGACCTCTGGTGGATAGTGAGCTTCGTTCGGGAACGGGAGAGGAACGGACGGGACTCACGACGAGACGCCGATTCGACTTTCAAACTAGTCCTGGAGAATCGGTTCCAGCGCTTCCGGCCCAACGTGAATTTTGCCAGACCAATGAGGGACTGAAAAGGCACAGTCAATCCTCGGAGTGAAAACTGTGCGAGAAAGAGGAGGGAAGTTACATGCGGTACGCTGTGCAGTCCGACGAGCGCAAAATAAAGGGATAGCAGCCAGTTGATCCATTCCTTGCCGAGGTATTTGAGGATCAGAAACAAGCCAACGAGCAGCACCGAACCTAGCTGTTGCAGGTCAAGGACCCCTTCAGGACTCGAAAAAAAACGTGAACGAACGGACCACAGGAAATAACCACGCCTCTTCAGAGGTCAGCCGACCGACGGAATCATCCTCGTCCTCGTCGTCCTCGTCGTCATCATCGTCATCCAAGCGCTTTGCGCGACCCTTTGACTTCTGGGCATCATGGCGAGCGGCGCTCGACGAATTGAACAGCGACGCCGGGTCACGGAAGGAGGACTGACCGGAAGACTTCCAAAGGAGCCCGCGTAGATCGAAACGGTGGCAGTGGTGATGATGCCCACATACGCGAACAGGAGATCTGCGGTCAACGCGTCGGAAGGCATTTGTTCGGGTTGTAAAGGCGCGACGGATTGGGTCGATGTCCCTTGACTGTTTACGGGTGGTACTGTAGACGTTGGAGAGTTTGGGGGGGAGGTTCACACGTCTTGGGCGCTTACCGGCTGCGGCTGGACACGACACTGGCGGTAGCCCTGCAATTTAGCAACCAGACGAGCTCTAGTTCAACATCGTTGCGAAGTGCGACATGCAGGGTCATCGCCTGTCAAGGAGAACTAGTCTAGAATTCCTCGATAAAATCACTAGTGCAGACACGTAGCCGCCATATAGGCCGTGCCAGTACTGCATATATCCACAATCTACCCTAGGCATTCTCCTGCCCCGCCAGGGGAGCGTTCAACTGTGTCCCGATGTCATCTCTACCAGAGATCTTAGAGGAGAGGACAACGAGGGACAACTGTCCAAGTACCAGTGACCCCAGAACTTAGCCCCATTGGATTGGCACTACAGTACAGCCGCTCCCGCCTTTCGGGCGCGCGGCCAACCTCCGCGAATCTGGTATCGATAGACACTTCTCGCCAAATTCGCGGCCCATGTGGGTCAGGCCACCAGGGGCTGAATTAACATTCCAACTGGACATGAAAACAAATTATGCGATGTGGATGCTCAATGAGCATGAGCATTGATGTGATCTCTTGCTATCGAGCAAATTCATACAGTAATAACAGTATTGTAAAGCTACGTGTGCATTACTGTAATAGACCTTGATTGCGAAAGTCACCACTGACCCAACGGATGCCAATGGATCTAGGGACCACCGAGGACTGAAGGTTTGGGAAACACCCTTCATCTTCGATGGCAACGCGATGGCTCGGATCCGTCGCTTGCATGTTACCCGAGATTCATGACAGCGATGGTGCAACCGCGCAAGTGTCACTGGCAAAAGTGTTTTCTAGAGGTAAGTATCCTTCGGAAAGTAATTAATTAATTTAGTGCGAACGCAAAGTGTCGCAGCAATACATGGACCTCTTAGCGGGAGAACTCTGACAGTGGAAGGCGGCGGGAATGATGCTGTACGCGAGGAAACCTCGCAGGGAGGGGAAGAGAACACGAATGTAAACCATGATAGTGAAACCTGTAGCCCTAGTAGTGTTGGCAAGGAGTAGATTGACGTGGCAGAGACATCAACGTACCGCTGGCATTCAGGTTGTATGGAAGTTTGTCATATCTCACGACTGCATTCATTCATCAAGCTCAAGACTGGCAGGGAACAACGAGGTCCCCACATCGAGTTCTCGAGGTCGTGATACTCGCCTTTCAGCGACTCCCGCGACTATCCGAGCGATCTTCTCGTACATAGCCAACAAGTTTCTTGCGAGCAGACAGAAGCACAGCACGTTTCGTCAAATAAATGTTCTGTTCCTATTCCTACTGCGGACAAGGCACCTATGTCTATTATAGTTGGCATGTTAATATCCGGCAGCTATACCATTCTTCCTCGAATCGCTCGACGCTAGCTTAAATTAGAATGGCCAAAGAGAAGGAGCAAAATGATGATCGTATGCGTACCATGTACCATTCCGTCCCTTAGCATAACTGCATTTACCACCGACCAATTACCAATGTGATCGCCAACTAGCAATTGAATGAGGTCACAACACCTAGCCTATAGGCCACGTACGTCACACACCATAGACTGTGTGCCCTCTAGTTCTGAGGCTAAGTAAAAGTTCATGCGGATAGAAGCGATCTGCGGCAATCCACTCGGGGTACAGTTGGTGGTGCAAGCGACCGTATTCGATGGCGGAGCCGATGTCAAGCCCCCAATCAAGATTCAGAATGACCTGGTATATCGCAGGGAAGATCTTCGAGCCACCTGATCCGCCGAGGGCAAAGTAGAATGAGCCATTGGAATGTTCAATGATTGTAGGCGCCATCGACGAGAGAGGCCGCTTGTAAGCCTCGGGGTAATTATCTGTGAATGATGAGCAACATGGTTCAGGCTCTGTACAAAACGAACACAGACACGGTGAAGGCCAGAGACCAAATGCGTTCGGAACGCCTGGTGTAGAAAAATCATCCATCTAATGGAGTTGCTATTCTAGGGATCCTTCAGGCGTCATGTAAGCGATACCACAAACCTCGTCATTGAATAGAATGCCCGTGACAGGATCTATAACCCGTGAACCAAAAATAAGATTCACGGTGGAGGAGATAGACACCACCATCCCACTCGCGTCTACAATTGAGGTGTGGCTCTAGACGAAGAGTCACGGCCGGAGAGGGAAATGGTCAGGTGGTACATACTGTGCCATGGTCATCAGGAACGTCGAAGATAGGTTGGTAGTACGATGCAGGATGGGTACGATCCTGATCCCTGACGTCAAAATAGTGGTAGAAAGAATTGTACCAACATACATCCGTTATGTTTTGCGATATCAATGCGCTGAACGACTTGAGGGGTATTTCATCAATTCTTCTCGGATCGTCGTTGAATTGAGGATCACAGATTCGCGTCCTAGAAAGAGACGTCGAAGATAAATTTTGAGTTGATGAGCAACGACGAACCGTGCAGCAAACCCAACTGTGCATAGAGAGGTTACTAGCCGCGCTCAATTCACGCGAAAAGAGCTGACTCACACTTCATTGCTTCAACAAGGCGATGGACATTAACCTTAGTCCGTCCTTCGGCGGGTAGATCATACATCTCCATTAAGTTAAGCATGTGAAGAAGAACAGGTCCCGATGTTGGCGCATGGGTGGTGTAAACCTTTAGATCGCGGTAGGTACCCTCGAGAGCTTTGGAGACATTAACCTTGTAGTTGACCAAATCTTCATGAGTCATGATGCCACCTTCGGCACGAACTTTGCTGATGATGGCGTCAGCAACCTCTCCCTTATAGAGCGCGTCCGGACCTCGTTCGGCGATGAGTCCGAGAGTCCGAGAGAGATCGACATTCCGGATTATGTCGCCTTCGCTGAGAATGACGCCATCCGGCGCGAATATACGTGACCAGTCAGGATTATGCAGAAACAAAGAGCGATATTTTGGCCACTGCCGGCAAGATCAGGTTGAGTACGACATCATTGTGCGTATATTCTTACCTGCATCCTAAAGCCGAGTTCCTTACCCACAGCCCAGCCCAAGGCAAGATCAGCGCTGGGTTGCACCAGCCTTCGCCATGGTAACTTGCCCCATCGTGTATGGGCTTCTGCAAGGCCTCGTACTTCACCGGGTACAGCGATGGAAAGACCACCATACATAGATTTGGTTGGGTGTTCCTTATACATAGACGCATTTGCGAGAGCTGGGCCCGTTTCTCGAAAATCGATAGTCCAGACCTCCGACTTGCCACCTGGGACCGACGGAGGCAATCGGACGGTCATAAATCCACCGCCGCCAATACCAGATCTGTGGAATAAGCACAACGAAAGCGTACAATGGACTGCCCAGATACCTACGAGAACATGTTTACGACGCCAATACAGAACGTGGTGGCCACAGTGGCATCCACCGCGTTCCCACCCTCCTTCAGTATTTCGACGCCAATCTTCGAACACAACTCGCTTTCACTCGCAACTGCCCCATGTTCGACTTTGATAGGGTATGCTGGGTTTCTAAGACTATAGTTCACTTCGTCTGCGGCTTTCGAGAGTAAACCGAAGAAAAGTTGTCGTGGTCCAAAGGGTGTGAGTGTCGCGATAAGGAAAAACAAGATAAGCACCGCTTTCCAAAAGGGACTTCTTTGACGCCGTCCTTCGTTGACAGAGGTACGTTTCTCTTGATGATTAGGAAAGAGGGTGTGTCTAGGATCCATCCTGGAGCGAAACCCCACAGAACGTGGTGACACACAATACAGAGAGCAAGATAGAGAGACAATAGTGGGATAGCCCGATGGTGGAAAAACACGCGATCGATCACGGGTGCTTGGTAAGAAACCTGAGATGAATGCATTCAGAGAAGTGTCTTACAGAGCCGTGCCGCCATTGGGACATGCCGCTGAAGTAGCGCTAATCCTGCAAAGACAAAGGTGGTATTGACGAGGTGCGGGTGACGTGTTCATTGCGTATTATTGTCGCCGGTGAAAACGTGGCCATTAGCCACAAATTGCGTGGTAAAAATAATTGCTAAGTCCGTAGGTTAAAACAGTGTTAAGACTTGCAGGCGGCGAGACTGACCAGAGACAATAAGAAAACTTGACCTCTGTCCCAGATCGTTTCCAAATCGAGTTCGTCACGCAATCAGCCACTGAATTGTAGCATTTGTCACCCGTGGTTTCCTTCGGCAACCGGCTTTTGCTTAGCCGACAAAAGTGTTGGCATATCTCATTTTTGATCGCAAAACCAAACCACCGGCTTAGCTCGGGTTTTGTGCGGCAAACCCCGAGATAAACTAGAAAATAATGTTTTCACAAATTTTATCCCTTATAAAAGAACCTTTAACTATAAATTACAGTTTATTTACCGTTATCAGGTGCAAAAACTGGAACACGTTGACAAGACCCATTCCCAACCAAAGCCAATACCGACACGTGCCTCAAGTGCGCCGCGTCCGAGTATCGCTGCAGTCAGAGCAATGGCTCACTGTTTGTTTTGCACACTATGTACGGTAACTCACAACAGGCTTCTAGACGAGATGTGTCCCACGCGGACGAGAATGAACAGTGCATGGCCCGATTTTCTAATAGTCGGTGTGTCCTTAGCCACCACCACGTCATTCTGAATGGTAGTACATATCTCATGATATACCAGCGTTTCATCAACGGCATTCACAAGTCCCACCGTAGGTTAGTATGTTCTGTTCTAGCATAACTCTAGCGCTTCACGTATCCCACATAGCTGTTACCCAGACACCACGGTTCAACTCGACGAAACGACGCCGACTGTATGGCTTGAATTCACGTTTTGACCGCATGTTACAGGAAGTTACCTGGGCAAGTCATACCCCGAATTCCTCTTTTCCCCGTCGCAAGCGCGCATACTCCTCTGGTTCATCGTCAATGACCAATCATGACTCGCCTAAGACTCCGACAGAAGTAGAGTACGGATCCACAAAATTGGGAAAATCCTTTGTACCTGCCGTGCCCGAAAACTGGTCGCCCAGGGCCATGTCAGGGGAGAAGGCAGATTTGGGATCACCGCAGGTAGGGAAGATGGGAGATCTGGTGCTTTCCAATCTTTCAGGTAGGCAGCTAGCGAGTGATTAATTGCCCCATCTTCTAGGCCATCGCGGGATCCCCCCAGAAGTTACCAGAGTGGCTGAACAACGTCTTAGTCACTCTGCCACCTAATCATGCTGTGCGATGTCTTACGTTGCTTCCTGACGACCCAATCAGGAAGAGCCACGTAGGCTGGAATCCAGATACCTCAGAAGAGGGCTCTATCTTTACTTTCCAAGTTCCGGTGGATGAAAACAATCCTGTGAATCGTACAGAGACCGAGGGACTGCCAAGGACTGTCCTTGAACCCTTTCGGATCGCCCATGATAGGTCCGCAGAGTCCCGCGGGAGCTGCCCTACTGTGTTACCAGCGTGTAGTGTCCCCTTTTCTACTCCTGGACCTGGGCGGATGACCTCCCACTACCAGCGCCGACTCTCTTCTGCGTTGCATATATCCCGGCCCACCAGTACTGGTATTATGAAGGTCTTGGATAGCCCTTTACCTTTCTCAACGCCAGGGCCTCTTGTGCCTGCTCGGGCCACTTACGGTCATGTATTGGATCGCAGCCCTGCCACACGGCTTCACGTGGCGTGCGATACAGTATTGCCAACAGCTGAATGGGAGGTTGATGATTCCTTTCCAAACTCTCGTTCCACTCAGATCAGTAGTCAAGATGCGCATATACCCCCAGACCAGGATCATGGCGAACAATTCCTTGAATCGTTTTCTTCACCGCCGGAATTTGCTCTCGATGACGTTGCTGGTTCTCGCCCATCGCTTGGGTCCGTTTCCCCAACGGTCTATGTTGGAGCCACGACCGAGAATCCCTCCTTTTCTCCGATGCCAGCTATCGCACCCGCCTCTCCCAAAGGCAACTTGATGGTAACTACTCCACGTAGGAGCCATACTTGGTATTCTCCAACTGCGGTAATGCGACCTTCGGGCGTAATGGACCAAACTGGCTGTGATACAACACCCATGTTCTTGTCCGACTTCCAGCTGGACGAGAAAGCTTCTTTCGGTATGTTTCCGTAGACCCTGTTTCTCATCACGTCCTCGCTGGAGGGTTATACAGAATCCTTATCCAACCTCAACTTGTCACAAGTTGTCACCACTGGCATGTCGAACCCAGTGACACCACCACCACCACCACTTTTCCCTAGGCACCTACCGACCGGCTTTAACTGGGTCTCGCCCGACGCGCACACCCCTGGCGTTCTTGGGAACATCGAGAGTGTTAATGGTGCCAACATCGATTAGATGGGTGCCATGTGCGCATATACTTCTCCTCTGCGCCATGGAATGGCCGGCAAAGGGTATGCGCGAGAGGTCGGATGTGGGATACGCGACGTAAAGAAGCCAAGATCCGAGCCGGCACAGGAAATCGACGGATTGGGGCAAAGAAGATACTAATGAATAGCTTCTGGGAGTTCTAACCACCAAGCAACAGCGGCCTGTATCAGAGATGACTGGAAGAGTTGTTTCTGGCCAATGATGTTATTTACGCCTGAGACTTACTCGACTGCCTAACAATGCGAGTTGGATATGTCGGCGTAGGAGATTACCAGCGCCGGAACAAATAAAAATGCATTTTGTACACTGTAACCGGAAAATGAGTTTAATAACTTGCCAGTGAAGAGGTGAAAGGGGTGCCAGAGCGAGACCTAAGGCATTCATGAGTGAATAACGAACCTCGTTGTGCTGGACCAACATGAGGCCTTCAAGTTTGGGCGAAGGGAATAAAAGCGAACGTCCAATGTCACCCTTTCGTTATTCGAATAGCCAATGGCCAGTCTTGGAGGTCCACGCGGACGTGATGCGACACCGTGCGATGAGCCCACTAGCGATACATGGTATGACGGTTTTTTTTGGTCGCCACTTACTTTTTTCATTAACTTGAAACCATATCGAACTCCAACATGATGGTATCGATCAACAAGGATGTCAAACGCCGTATATTTCCCTCTTGCCACACAACAGCATTTCCACAGAAGAAATACCTGGAATATGGGGATAGAAGGTATTAGAGATTTTAAGCTGGTGTGTTAAATTTTGTGGCGAGCAAAATGTGAGCGATATCAGTCATGCGCAGACTCATCGGAGGCGTGGTGGTGCTGTTAGTGGTCTTACATTTATCACGGTATACCTAGTAAAAGCAAACACCAAATCACACATCGAGCGAGATTCAGTCGCGGCTCTCGTCTTTACAAGAAACAACCAAAAGTGATAGATTAGGATTAATAACCCCCCAACAGCAATGTGGTAATGTGAACTGTGCATAGTGATAAATACGGCCAACTACGCTATATAATGTAATGATACAGCTCAGGTAAGCAGGTGTAATGACGACGACGAATGAAAATAATCGCGATCCTGTGACTGCAGCCCACTTATCTCTCTGAATTATGGCTATCGTATGGCAGCACTTCAAGGCGACGCGAACCTGCTGTTTTGCGGAGCGTCCAGCGCTCGAGTTCATAGATCTGGTAGGATGTTGCCGCAAGGCGCATCGCGCGTATGTGGGATGGGCGCGAGTTGGCAGCGATCGCGTGGGCACGAGATTGCCACACGCAGGTAGCGAGGTTGAGACCCGTCTCCGGGTCGGGAATCCCGTACCAGTACATGATAAGCTTCGAAGGGGAAAAAACGTTAGCCTATGGTAAGTCCGGAACACAACAAGACATACACCACCATTCCGGACAGCTTCTTCGTGTGCGGCTCTGTCAGCTTCGTAAAGCGCTAGAGTGTTTGTCAGCACACAAGTGCGGAGGACAGAGAAACGTAGACTGACGGCCACTCTCACTCCCCGCCTTGCGAAGGCTTCTGAATGCGACGCAGTACCACTCGTGTTCGTCCTCTTCGGGTAGATCAAGTTCATCCCAATTGAACGCTTCCGCGTAAGATACAGCGGCATAGTTCTCCGCGATGGGAGTAAACTTGTGCAGCGCTTTATGGAGTGAAAGGGAAGGGGAGTCAATGTCGGGTAGATGAGCCTCGGTAGAATTCGGGACGCGGCCGTTTGGAGAGGTCGACTTGGGTGGAGATAATGTATGCGGCAGAGAGGAGAGGAAAGGGGGCAGGTAGAGAATGGGTTCGCCGGGGTTTGTCAGTGTCTCCTCGTCAAAAACGGGTATATCATGTGGATCACGTGGAACCTGCTTGGGAAGCTCGATGATGCTCGAGGCTGGTGTCGACACCAAGCTCAAGGAAGAAGGCGTAGAACTGTCTAGAGGCGAATAAGTAGACGACGCATGTTCGTCAAAATCGAAGCGAGGGAGGTATGGGTTATGTGGGGTATCCATGTGTGCCAATGAGAAGATATGGGTGGGTGCAGTACTGGGTCCGATCAAGCTGGCTTTTGTAGTTGGGGTAGACGTAACAGCGTAGTTTTCGGAAAGGAAAGTTTATGCCTGGCATGAGGTCAGCGAGCAACGCGAGTGGATTGCGGTTGCTTGTGCAAAATTGCGTCAAATTTTGCATTTTTAGGCCATTGTCTCATCTCCGGCCGGAATGGCGCCATCGTGTTCTAGCGTTCCCCGAGCCGAGGTTCCACCATTGTCCGGCCGCCATGTAGAAAATGAGTGCACCTATTGCGAATGTTAAGAGCCCACCTTACTTACCCGACTTTAACGTTCACAGCGCAGTTCTACAACGTAGACAGGACCGCGGCAACTTTGGCATGATTTTGGGGTCCCAAATCATACCCGATGCAGACCGTACGGCAGCACATCAACTCCGACTCTGAGTACCAGATGACAACAATTGGAGTCACTCAGTGCAGACACCCAACGTGATAGGCAGTTAAGATTGCCTCATCCGAGTGGTGGCTGGTGTGATCACAGGTGATGCACGGTGATGGCCTAAACCTCAGTCAGCGAGTCAGCGCCAAGAAACGCCGCTTACATTATCAGCGCTCCTGCCTTTTGCGTACTCTCACTTCACTTCACTAATCACCTAACTCCTATCTTCGGTGGGTGAGCGTGAGCGTTTCCTTCAACCACTAGCTGGATAACGCATAGTACACGTACGCATACCTGCGGAATGCCCCTGCTTTTTCTGTCTCTGGCCATACTTGGACTAACTCGGTTTACTGCGTTGCACCCCAACTGCCAGTGAAGGAACGACTTGTCGTCTTGTTCGTTGCAACGTAATTGGCCGCATCCGTTTCAATTCCGGTTCGCCACCGCAGGTCCCTTTATCAGGTACTGCCAACTGTCTGAAGACTGACCGTGACCGCGGAGGGCTGCGTCACAGGTGTCATATGGTGTGGCGCAACTCGAGGTGCTAGGTCGCAGGGTCTGGAAGGTCACCATGGTTACCCTCACCTGTTTATCCGACTGGAAGACCAGTCACATTCCTTCCCCACACGGCCAAAATTTGACTACAACCTATGCACCGCCTTGCTCCCGCACGACCCTTTCTCAAATACCGCCCAAAGCCGAAAGAGAATGATGCGGAGTTAGTCTAACAAC
>Ga0307510_10011047_pt1 | contig 10732 bp, 10 predicted proteins | sample 12_EM_MG_FD_207224 | JGI IMG/M metagenome (GOLD analysis project Ga0307510, IMG submission 207224) | Populus trichocarpa ectomycorrhiza microbial communities from riparian zone in the Pacific Northwest, United States - 12_EM | ecosystem: Host-associated > Plants > Roots > Unclassified | place... | reverse complement strand
CTAATTGTCGGTCAAAAGTGTGTGGATTTCGCCACTAGGCATGATTACTTGTGCCATCCTGATCGAACGCATGCCTGATCATGGTCGGAGTTGAGCCTGGTGAGATCGTGGCTCAGCGCGTCGCCTTGTGTAATTTTCGTTTCGTACGCGATCATTAGTCAGCCATGCAATCATGTGGGAGAATCTCAAATCGGGAGTGTCTCTTCGAGCCCTGTCAAAAACAATAATCATTTTTTATACACCAAGTCCGACGGGGCGTATCTTGTTGATGCCAAGCCGTTACAGTGATGAGATGGCGCCTCATGGGACACCAGACTCGGGGGGTCAACAAAGCAGGTCACAGAATCGTAACGACTCGGACCCGATACAAAAAATCGCCTGTGCTGCGGCACCGTAGACGGCTGGTTATTCAAGTTTGATCGCACTCTGCCGACTAACGAGGTGTTCGTATCCAAGCAGTTTCTTACTCCGGCGCTATGATACGACATTCGTGCATGGCGAGCGTGGCCTCATGGCTCGATTGGTAAGGGTGATGGATCGGTACAACTCGGAACCGGAACACACACTATATTAGATCTATCGATCTGCTAGTGGGCGTCACCACCACCAATTACCACCAATATCTCGCTTCGGCGAAGGACTGCGCGTACCCCTCGTCTAGTGACCGGCAAAAGCATATGACCCTAAAATTACAACTCAATTTTGCTTTTGAGACTTTTGGTCCCGCACCCTTTCGTTTTCTTTCTTGGTCTGCTAGCACAGATAGTGATTTGAGGGGGCTGCTCTCCTTGGGTCATGTTGTTTAAACCTCGATCTCCATCACCATATCCACCACTAGGTTCACCTCCGTCGCACCATGCATATGGACCACTGTCATGGAGGACTTTTCACATTGCAATGATCGAGAGGTATTTGTGCGGTAGGTCGCAGTCTCTGCGCAAGGTAAACTGCTGACCTCGGTATTATGAGAAAGTTGCTGGGCTTGTCGTCGTGCTCTACGATCACGTCCTGACCTTCGATGACGAGGTTCGGGTGATTTGGACGGCGCCTCGTTCGTTTGCAAAGTGGGCGTTCTTGTTGAATCGCTACTTGTCGGAGGTGTGCCTTCTGGCGGTGGCCAATGGTGCGAACGTTGTATTTCCATCGTAATCATTTCAATCATGCTCAATACAGTCACTTAGAAATGTCAGGATTCTCTCGCCATACTTTATATAATGACGAAGTGAGCCCCTCTTCACTCCGCAGTGCTACGATACTGACCGTGCGCAGAAGTGAGACATTGTAGATTCATACCCGTTCCCCTTTTTCTAAAGGAGATAAAGATGCCAGATATTGATGACCACAGTGGCCGTTTTTGGTATCTTCTCGACCCTCACGGCCAACTTGTTCGGGTTTCTGCGAGCAGTCGTTCTATGGGACAAATCACCTGTGTGTCAACCTACCATGACTTTCTCAAGTTGACGAGGAGAGCTCACTACAGAATTCAAGCGGGTCGTGCTTCTGCTTAGCATCATGTTGACTTTGTGCACCCTAAGCTCTATCGCCAGCGTCACCGCATCCATGGTTATTTTGGAGTGTCAGTTCGCTTCCTCTCATCTCATACTGACCACCTAATCTCACGCCCACATCACTTAGCTGCCATCAGGTATGATCCGCTCGCCCGAGCATGCGTCCTCACAAAATTGGGTCCAACAATCGTTGCTAGTTTCGCAAGTCCGGTGAGTAGCCTTTGAACGCTGCATTCCGTTTTCTTCGTTCTTAGGGCGACCTTCAGACCGTCTTTGATCTTTCTGTACTTTTCCTCGCGGCATATGATGCCCTTTCACGTCCACGAGACTCTACAAAGTCTTTGAAGCGGGTGCTGTACCGCGATGGCACATTATTCTTCCTCGTGAGTGGAAGAAACCACAGCACCATTGTTCTCCTGCGCATACTTATTGCGGGCTTAGGCTATCACGTTATTTCGTGCGGCGAATCTTATTTTCGTGACTTTCTCTGGACCTGCGATCGGCGTTTTCCCAATATTGTATGTGCCATCTCTACGAACCTCGTGACCCCTCGCATATCTGAACCTCGAACAGTTTTTCCTGGGCGATGATCACGCTACTCACCAATCGCCTATTGATAAGCCTACGCTCATCCGAAAGAAGAGACAGCGAGGACACAGTAGGTGAAGACGACATGTCGTCCCCAAAACTTCGTGCGTCCGCGGAGTCGGTCAATCTCGACTCTGTAGGTGGCAGCTCCGACATCGAGCTGCGCGACTGCTATGCTAAATGACTTTTGTATGCCATCGGACCCGGCCAGGAGCCCACTTTTCACACAATCTCCCATCTCCCATCCATCAGCGTAGGCGCGAGTTCTGTTGAGTTTTCAGTCTCCATGCATCGCATCTTAGACTCGTCTCGTGACCCTATCTAAAATAATTTCATTGATACCCTCATTTATTGATCATGTATATCGGTCGTCTCGGCGACTCTGATTGCGCTTTGGATTTATCATGTATGAGTACGACTGTCACGCGCTAATGTTTATATGTCATGCTACGGTAGTATATTAGTAATCGATCACTGGGATGCAGAACGTAACTTACGAAGGGATGTGGTTTATGACTTTTTGATGCTACGGGCTGATGCTCGCTTCTGCACACGACAATGCTATGCAGCACAGCAAGATCCCCGCAGGGTCGCCCGTGAGTCTTTGTACGGCGCATCAAATTGAGGGGTTTCACCGGCACGTTTGGAATTCAAACATCGTTCCACTGTAGCCAAACGTGAACTCGGACTTCTCGGTCAGCCGCAGCACGTACTCAAACCCAGGACAGCTCGCCAATGAGAATGCCTAGATCGCGAGCGTCTGTCTACCTACTCAGTATACGAGATATTATCAGTATTTCAAGCGGGCGTTTCTTAAGTCCTACTCGTTCGCTGGCATGGGCCCGGGAAATATCAAAGTAATAGCATAATTGACGCGTAGATATCGTACTATAGGAGTCTCCCTGGACCCAGAAGAGGCCTCCCCTGGCCGTTGCAATATAAGAACGAAAGAAAATATGCCATGATCTGCACTGGAAAGTTTGTGCCAACCGTCCCCTTTGGCTGTGCTTCCATACATTGTGGTAGAAAAAAAGGGGGCAGTGGCTGTGTCCTCATCCCCAGGATACCGATCAGCATCCAGTGCCATCAGCCACTCGTTCGGTTCGTTTCTCTGTTAACTTTATGATCCAAAAGAGCGATGCCTCCAGTTGACCCGTCCACGCTATTGATTCATGATTTCTACGTTTTGTGGGAATACACACCTTTGATGAACCTGCGTGGGAAACACTAGCTGCATAAAATGAGTTCTATGATTCGACGGGATTTGCCAGTGTGCCCCATCGCTTAGTTCGTCTCTCACGTCTAGACCGCCGCCGCGTCGTGTCAATACTGTACTGCATCACAAACCTTTTCTAGGTTTGCTTCACCACCACAGTGAGTTCCTCAGTGCCAAGATCGGTGACGGTGAGGATGCCCTGGGCCGCCGTGTTGTCAACTTGCTTCACTCTGTCACGGTCGCGCGTGTCTATCTCACTCAATCGATCACAGTATCACTGCTGCAATCCTCATGACTCGTTCCCATCACAAAAAGTGGTGATTTATATGGACCGCGGGCATTATTAGCATAACCTGGAACTCCGATCACGGCTCCATGTGACCTTACGCCTACAGCATTTCTAGCGGGTCATGGGCACACACAGAAATGGTACTTTGCGCGACTCCAACCGGTGCTCGGGCTCTTCCTTTGCACTCCTCACCGTTTGTCTTCGTTCTTTCTCCAAGGGGCCGGTCCTCATCTTCACCTTTCAAAAACAATTCTCCACGAGCGCCAGCGCAGCCCTGTTTTCTGTTTGTTGATATTTTTTGTCTAAATTGAAGAAGCAGCTAGTGCGCTGCTGTGACGATTGCGATGTCGCATGTTCACCCTAATTCCACCCTTTCGACCATCGTCTCCTTCCCCTTAGCCGATGGCACGCGTTTTAGTGTCCTTGACACGTACACCGAGTCACAATCAAAGGCTGTCATCGTACGTGGACATCCCCTTCACGATTCGCGTTCCCCCTTCTCATCCCAGGATAGGCACTCGTCGTTGCATCATGCGTTTCGTTGGTCGCCACTGTCGGACTGCTGTGTGCGATTGCTGTGCGTTATGATCTGATTTCGATATCCTTATCTCTCAAATCCTGATGTATTTTCGAAGATGTCTGCGTTCAACACACGTGGGGTCAAAAGCCGCGACATGTTCGTGCGGACGCACGTTGCTTTTTACTTTGTGTCATTGCTGCTCGGTGATATCCTCCAAGGTGGGTTTTCTGTCTGTACCCGCGGGTGCGGCCTCCGCGATATACGCGACCTGGAGGCGGTGCATGCCAGTGGGCCATGACCTATGTGGCGGGAGTTTCCCCGCTGCGGTTGAGCGGACCCCGCTCGTCTCAGATGCCGTTACTGACATCCCTGCTCTTTCTTTCAGCAATTGGATCTATTATGAATGCAGCATGGGTACACGACAAGGCCGTTGTCTTCGGCTCGTTGTGTACAGCACAAGGCAGGGGGATGCAGGTTCGTTCATGATACTCTCGCTGAGCCACTCTCCAGGTGTCATTAAGCACACTGCCGATGTCTCCATTGCTCTCTGGTGGGTCATGTGAGATGCTTCGCTCGCAAAGCTCCACACTTTAACTGGTTCTTGTCAGGTCTTTGGTGCGGCCTACGAATAGACATTGGTACGACTGAACTGAGATTTAAACTCCCCCAGATCATAGCAATACGCACATTCGTGGACCTCTTCCTCCGCGTTGAAGTAGATAATTATGCGATGTGGCTCGTTATGATTTCCCAATGGTCCCTTATCGGTGCGATCGTTATCGCTGGACCGGCAACCGCCAAGATCGAAAAACACGGCCCATTCTGTGAGTAGCCATCGTATGATTTACCGCCTTTTCACAGATCCAACGACCACCTTTAGACGGCATTTCTGGTAATTGGTGTTGGATAACTCCAAACTATCGCGTCCAGCGCATTGTGTGCGTGTTTTATTTTCCCAAATCTCCCGAATAGTGGTTTACCATGTTTCCTACAGTCTAGACTACATGGTCGTAAGTTTCCACACCTGGATTCTTTGCTTGGTTCGCTCTGACGTGTTTTTAGATGTTTATTTCTGCGCTGTTTGCGTTTATACTTTATTCAGCCGTGTACTTGAAACTACGCGGAGTGGTCCGCGCTCGAACACCTTCGACGTCCATCGTATCCGTGAGCCTAATGCGCCACGAGAAGTACGAGCACAGATTAGCTCGTCAGATGGTGTTGTTTCCGGCAAGTGTTCGGCTCCAACGAAGTCACATTAACTGAGTAACACACGTCTCGCAGATCGCATACACCATCATGATCTTTCCTATTGCTCTCTGTCGCTTCCTGGAGTGGTCAGGCCACCACGTCACCTTCTCTGTCACTATTTTCAGGTGCGATCAGTCGCACCTCCTAGACCGTCATAGCTAATCCTTCGAATCCAGCGATTTCATATACCTTCTGAGTGGTCAGTCGAATGATCTGGCATGATCAACACCTGCTGACAGCCCAGAACCTCAGGCCTCGTCCATGTGATTCTGTTCGCTTCAATGCGCCGCATTCTCCCCCCGCGCTCTATGCTCCCGAGGTTCCTCATTATCTCCAGCCCAACGGCTCTTGCCTCCGCAGCCGCGGTTGAGAAAGAGTACGATGACTATTATGGCGACGCGGCAATCAAACAATCGAACTATGACGATGCAGAGGAGGGGACACATCGCGCCGTCCTCCCGCCGTGTGGTGTCACCAAACTAGCAGAAGATCCAGACGACCACTTCAAGTATCCCGCGTTTCCCCCAAACGACGTGACCATCATCAAGCGCGTGCATAGCCCCGACTCAGACCCTGAATGTTTCTCAGCATATTCCTCGCCCCACCAGACACCCCGCTCGTTGTCACCCATGCCCATGGATTACGTCGACAGGTCAGTCCTGTCGGAAGAGGCCAGCTCGCCGGATTCTGCGCGAGCGCAGGACGAAGCACGTATGGAACATGAACAGGACGAGGTTGAACTAACGCCACCGAAGCTCCGAGGAGATGAAGAGATGGAAGTGCCAACGAGCGCGAACAGTATCTTCGGATACTACGAACGCTGCTAATTAGAAGCGTCTATCGCCGTCCGCGGCAGTGCTCATGGATCGCATCGCACTTGGACAACTGTCAATCCCTTTCTCACATAGACCGTCACTTACCGTGGGGAATTTGGGCGAAGTTGGGGGGTTTGGGGGGAGGGGGATTGTGCAGGACCTAACACAGGATGCGTTGGGGACTTGTAGCCTGAGACGCCGAGAAGTGACAAATAATCAGCCCCAAGTTAGCGGGACCACTATCGTGCGATAGAACCAACGGAAAGTTATGGAACGTGCGTTAGGGTCGTAAGCGGGTCGAGCGCACAAGCCCCAGTAAAATCCTGAAAGTGCCAGGTCCGCAGAAGAGAGGCGCCTAATAGGGCGCCTCTGCATCCACTCCGCAATCTCGCAAAAACCCACATCCTCGGGCATGGTCATCTCCGCCGCGGGATCCGAGGGGTTAATAAGTCACATGATTCTGAGGAACCGGAAGTTATGGCTGCCCAGAGCTGTGGGCCAATGACGCCGATGTAGGGTGGCAGGGTAGCAGAGGGCAACAAACCCGCTGGGAGTGAGTTGAGTGGGTGACAAGGCACACTTGTCAATGCAAAATGAAGCAGGTTTGGAGATGCGAGTAGATGCGGAGCGCGTTTGCGTCTTTTCCTCTCTCTACTAGCTCGATATGTCCCTCCGCGCCCGGGGCAGGGGGTCCAGGGTGGAACAACGAGCGTTTCTTTTGTTACCAAACGGATATGACGAACACTTCTCTAAGAGCAGCCTATCATTGATAAAATCTCGGCCAGCAACAGTGGGCGAGCAAAAAATAGATTGAGACTGGACCGAGCGAAGCAACCCCCTAATCAGCCCCTTCAACGCCCCCCGCCCCATCCCTGCAAACCTCCCACTCCACCCCAATTCTGGTCTTTGGGCGTTTCCAGAAAACCGGGTCAAATTGACCGACAACTGATTCTGGTAATTGTTTCACCTCTGGCAGATGACACTTGCGCCAGACTTTCTATCTCTCAAGGCACCATGGAGGGAAAAATTACATCTTTTATTGCAAAGTGAAAGTAAGAAAAGTGCTAAGGGCAAAGGGAGGCGCCACTTCATGTGGTGTGTGGTCCTAGGGACAAACACAAAACGTAAAAAAAAAATACAGTAGCTACCGGAAGCAGGTTTACGGTATGGTAATACGCGCAGATGACGGAAGGACAAGCAAGAAGACAGAGCCGCCAAGAATGCCCGCTGTTTCTTGAAGTCACCACACTGTATTGTATAGTGCTTGTTGCTTGTATGTTTGAGACTGCTGTACACGCTGTCAAAAAGGGCCCACGCGTCTATCATGCGCACCCGGAGCGACGTGGACGAATTGGATGGATCGCGGCGCCCGCGGCGGCGCCCCGTTGAGGGTGACGGGTGACGTGCGCGTGCGTCCGTCGCTTTCGTTCGGAAAAAATCCGCACGATAAGGGGGGAAGCAGGGCGGGGGATGAGAGGAGTGACTGCTGTTTGCTTATCGCGTCGAGTTACCGCAAATAAGCGCGTTTGCATCTTTTTACTTCAACGTGACGTAGGAGAGTGAGGGGGATCATCCTATGAAAATAATTCCCCGAGCCTTGTCTTCGCCCCTCGTCTCTGATGGGCTGGTCGGTGGTCCTGTAACGCCGGTGCGACGAAGGCGCACCTACTAGAAAACCCCCGTCCGCCTTCCCAGCCAGCGGAAAGCATGACGACGAATTCCCGATAGCCGTAGGGCTGCATCGGCCCATGGTTTTCCTTTTTTTTCACTCTTTACAACAAATATCCACGGTCCATAATTAGCGAGCTATGTCCACGGACTTTTTGCATCGTGGGGAAATCGTGTTCCCCGGAGAAACGCATCGACTTTTTCCAAAATTTCCGTCCTTTGGGCTGGCGAAGGTTTGATGGGTAGCACACCGTATTTGTACCGAGGCAGACAAGACGAGACGGGACTGTTAAGCTTGGGTCTCGGTAGCCGAAGCCACTAATTGCGAGGGCCAGGACTATCTATCTTCAAAAGTTCCGAAATACTGGTTGTCGCACCACATTCCAGACATGGAAACGTCCGCTTGCCAGCAAGCCCCCACCTTCGTCGTCCCTTGATCGATCACTTTGCGCTTGCCTGGATCTTGGATGGGCAAACGCGACTGGGCCGGGGGGCTCAATGGAAAGAAACCCTTCGGGGTCCGGGAGAAGCGTTGCCCTAGGGTGTGTGTATATAACGGGTACACATATTTGGGTCATCAATCAATAATAGCGTCGAAGTATTTCATGTGACTGACGGACGTACACCTTTGCAGCCAGAGGTGCGGCTCTGGGCGATTAAAAGAAGGGGGTTCCGAAGAACTTTATCATTCATGACCCAGAAGGTAGCGCGTTTGTTGCTCGACTTTGATCTTGGACGAAGCCCGACGCTGACCACCAGGCGCCCGGTTGCTTCCCGTTATCGCAAATGGGCAACGCCTTGAAAGGCAAATCTATCTAGCCGATAGACAACAATTGAGCGCTGTTGCAGGGCGTTGCGTGGTACTACCTGACAAGACGAGTGAGTGGAGCCGTGCTGAACTGTCAGCGTGTCGCTGAAAGTTTCCGGCGGCGACCCTGATTCCACAAACTCAAGTTTGCTTATCACGGACGTATATGTTATTGAAATGTCCTCCAAAAGGCTATATTGTGTCAATCACTCGGACGCTTTGACGGCAGCAGGGAGTCACAGTCTCGGTGCGTGGCATTTTGTAGGGTTGACCCATTGGCCGTTGACCAACACAAGGGTAAGCTCGTTCTGAAACTCGAAATGAGGGAACGCGGAGTTCTCACCAAACACGTCGACCGAACATTCACAAGCGCTGGATTGCGTTAGCAATGTCTGCGATACGTCGGACATAAATGGCAGATTCCAATCGATGCATCCGTGCCATGCGTGGGCATCAGTGTTGCGCGGTCGTAGGACACTGAAAGCGCCCGCCATACCACCCCGAGGGTACACAAGCGGGCCATAGCCGATGTACGTGAGCGATTGTTCTCAAAATAGACCGTTCATGGTCAGAGCGCCCCCCCAGCACATGAAGAAGTCAAGGCACTGACGATCTTCACACCAAAGGAGTAGCATACGGCTGAGGCGGGGGATGGGAGGTGAAACGCCCTGTTGTCGCGGGCCGATACCCTTATCAGAATTCTGCTGCGATGCAAACTCGAATTCCATTCGTCGACATTACGCAAATATATCCCTACAAGAACTGTGCAGCAGAGGTTAGCACACCTATCAATTGCCATAGGTTTTTGGAACCTCTGGATGGGGAACCGGATAGGCGCTAGTCCTCATCCATCGGCTGTCTCTTTTTCCTGCGCTCTTCGAGGCGTTTCTTCATGGCCGTCCGAGCACCGTCAGCCGCCCCATCCAGCCGCCCAGCTTTGGCTAGCGCTAGGGTCAGGGAATGGATCATTCCAACGTAATTGTGACGGCGAAGGCTATTTTCGAACTGGGGGAGGTGTCATAGTACGACAAGACGGCAGACGAATGAAGGAGAAAACACACAGCCCATCGTTCACGTTTTGCGTGTTCGTCAGCAAGACGTTGTGCTAGATCGGCTTCTCGGTCGCCATCTCCGGACGCTTGCGCGTCTGCAAGCTCGGTCTGTAAGACCGGTAAGGGGTCTTCGTGCAGCGCAAGCAGACTGAACTCCAGCTAACAGTGCCAAGTAAATTGATGAGCACAGGTATTGATGATCCTGAGTATTACGAACCGATCCCTGTGGGTAAGTGGCGATGCGCGCTTCGATAATTTCTCTGAAAGCAGTCAGGGTTCACGGATTTTGCGGAAGAGACGGGGATGATATACCGTGCTCGTGCCAGCCATCCCTCGCCGTCCTCCTCGTAAGGCCCATGGGTAATTGGCGACTGCTTGAGCCCGTCGAGCTCATATACTGAGCCAAGCACGGGGAGATACACGATAAAGTGATAAGCATCCTCGGTCGTCTTGGGTAGATCTAATCCATCGAGCGAGATCGCGGATGGGGGGGACAGCGCGTTATGCGCTGCGCGCAACCAATCCGCGCTAGTCACGGCAAGCCCGCGCGTCTGCGGGTCCATCCCTGTGGTGAAGGATAGCAACTGCTGGAGTTCTGGACCCGCTGCCAAGCCCGGGATGTTGCCGAGGGCGTTAAGTACAGCGAGGGTGGCGCATGCATTTTGGACGACCTGATGGGCAAAGAATCCGGGGAAGGCGCCGTCATAGGCTCCACCTGTTGCTTCCAGTTCGCCCGCTTCTGGGAGCCATTTGAAAAGGAAGATGAATGCGCGAACGGGTTGGAGAGGCGCCAAGGAGGCAGGATCGAGGGAATAGAGGTCGTCGACGATAAGCGGTACACCAAGCGATTTGAGAAGTTCGCTGCGGCGCAGTCACGGGTTAATTCAGCACAGCTGACAGATTGAAACATGTAAAATTCAGCGCCGCGACGCACGTGAAGACGCCAGGATCGGACTCGGTCAGCTGCCAGCCGCTGGAATCATCCTCGCCAGACATGTTTCGGTTAGTTGGGGTGACAAG
>Ga0307510_10011046_pt1 | contig 10734 bp, 5 predicted proteins | sample 12_EM_MG_FD_207224 | JGI IMG/M metagenome (GOLD analysis project Ga0307510, IMG submission 207224) | Populus trichocarpa ectomycorrhiza microbial communities from riparian zone in the Pacific Northwest, United States - 12_EM | ecosystem: Host-associated > Plants > Roots > Unclassified | place... | reverse complement strand
TTCTCTGTGTTACTTGGCTACTGTAACATTTCTCTTTATTGTTTGCCTGTTGTCAGTTGTGTTGTTCATTATTCCTATGATCTTGGTTGTCGTCTTCTGGCAAAATATGTTGAGAAGTTGTGTTTTGATACTGTCATTGGTTGCTAATTTTGTGCCATTGTGTCTCGTTGCTGCCAAATTGTTTTCAGAATTTTTGTTCCATCATTTATTTCTCTTGTTATAGGAAAGTCTTGAACTTTGTTGGCCAATCACAGTACATTATATGCAGAATTTCATAAGGATGATTATCTGCTGCTCAATTAAGTTTTAGCATCTAAGGGCCTTTTCATTTTTGCTTATGCATGTGATCTTGAAATCTTCTGTTGTTGTGCATGATTTTGGTAGTAGTGGGCTTCGCTGTACATCGGTTGGTTAGAACTTAAAAGTTAGTCTGACTGACATTCGTGTATGGTAGATGCTTTTTCTGCCTTTGAGGTCTTGGATTTGGTGGTGCCTGCTGTACTATGTCAAAATTTCAGAATGACCTCAATTTGTTACAAGTAAGGATGTATCTTCCCCAGCAAATAATTAACTTTGTATTTGATTTGGTGAGATAATAAAAAATAACTGTGTGAAGAAGGTTGAAAGAGAGTTGAGTAACTAGAGAGAGAAAGAAGGAAAAAAAGAAGATAACTGAGCATGAGTCTCAGTGTACTACTACTACATTACTAGAAGTTGGAATTGCTTCTTTTGTGTGGAATCTTGGAAATAAGAACAAAAGGAAGTCAACCAAAACTATCAAGAACCTTTTTTTTTTTTAAAAAAATAATGGGTTGAATCTTCAAAATAACAGCCATAACAGCTGTTACTGTTATATAATAATGTTAGGGCTGATTTTTATATGAATCGTTGTTGCATCCTCTGTAGTGGCTGAAAATTGAAAGGAGGTTGTCCAAATTCATCAAATAGCAGACAGTTACATTATATAACTGCCTGTTTTTAAAACTTCTAGCAGCCTTGCACATTCATCCATATTTCAATTTACAAACCTCAAATCCTTTGCTTTGATCGAAACCCTAAAATCTCCAATTTTCCACACTCATAACCACCTTATACACTTGTAGGACAGCCAAATATGTCCTGCATCATGCAGATCCTCTTTTAATCATCTCTTTGTGAGTATTTGTTTTTCAATTTGGTTGAGTCATGTAATTCAGAGTTTCAAAACAAATTGTGCCTGAATCACACAATTAATGTCCATATCCATATCCATATCCAGTTCACCCAGCAATTCATTCTGTTTTGTGTGTGATTGAGTTCATAGTTGATTTTTGAGATTCATATGATGAATTGTAAGATTCTTACATCTACATCTGTATGCGAGTGGAATGCAATTTCATTTATCATCCGAACATATTTTTCTTTTAAACAAAGGAAAAAAGACCTAAACATATTATAAATGCAACTATTATTGGGTACCAAGATATGCTGGTATATGTCCTCGCTCAGCGAACTGTACTAGAATTGTTATTGTTCTTGTGCATTCATGGGTTTCCATTTGATTATTCTGCAGTGTACGAAGTAGGGGTGGTGCATTGGTACAACTGCGTGGCGGCGGCAGCGGTGGCCGTGGACTTGGAAGGGGCCGTGGACGTGGAAGGGGGTGTGGTGAAAAGGTATCTGCTGAAGATCTTGATGCAGATTTAGAGAAGTATCATTCAGAATCAATGCAGATAAATTGAAGTCATTTCTGGTGTCTTGGTGGTAGGCCCTACATCTTTCATGCAGCAATGGAACTATTTTCCATGTCTCGGCCAAGTTGTATTAGTGATTTTGTAAATACTTGTTAGAGAAAACTATTAGAATCTTTATTGTGGAGGTTGGGCTTTTATTGTGTATTGTTCTTTGATGTGGGTTGATGGGGAGCTATCTCTATGTAATGCACTCTTGCTTTTTGTTTGGTTAGCTTCGTGATTTTATAGGTTGGGGTGGGAAGAACTATTTTCTTTGACAGAAAACTGTCTACAAAGGGCAGAGAATCAAACTTTGTCATGAGCTGCGCCGTGCTGTGATGTCTGTTGGTTCCCTCTTCATCGTAAAATCAGGGAGATATGGAGGTAGATTTCTTCCTATTTCTTCCATCGCCATGGATTGTTTTTAACTGTTCGTGCTGCCCCCTTGTTAATGTTGGTTTTTTAATGGTTAGGTTCTCGAATAAGCTGCATCTATTCTGTCCGGTGAAATATCAGTTCCCTGATTGTTTCATGACTGCTGATGCAGCTCATAATAGTGACTGCAACTTGCATCTCTGCTTCATTCAACCCGATGATGTTGAAAACGCAGGTGGATATAGAGCTTGGAATATGGTTTGCAGCTGGAATGACTCTGGGTGCTGGTTAAACTACACTGACGAGTGAGAGCTTTGCACTGCCTTCTGCATTCTTCGAAGCTCCTGCTTTTGCGTCGGAATGCAGCTGGTTAACCCTTGATAGTCATTATGCTTGCGCAAATCGTCTTGGGCACGAGAGGGTAAATCTAACACCTCTTGAATTGCAATTTGAAAGCTGCAATTGCATCCAGACCACTGCTCTTGCTAAGTTCACTATATTCGTAACCAAAAATTGTATGTCATTTCGTGGAGTTAGTTTGGTGCTGTTGAGAATATAGCAGTATTCCAATTTTTTGGAAAGAAAAACAATTTTTTTTTAAAAAAACTTTATTTGAAGACAATATTTCTCATATTTTCTAAATTCATACTAAGTATGAAAACTATATTTTTGAAGTTCGATACGATTTTCTTTTAGATGCTTGTCATTGTTTCTCAAATTAAAAAAAAAAAATCAAAACAATGAATAATATGATATTCTTCTTTTATATGCAAGCATATTTAATTAGTGTTATAAATTTACTTTTTTTTATTAGAAATATAATATAAAAATATTTATTTTCTTAAGTTAATAATTATAATTTCTTCACGATAATTTTTAATTTAAATAAAATAAAAACTTTATAATTAGATAATCATAAATATGAATATTAGGTGTTAATTTTTTTATATAAATAAAATAGTTATTATCTTGACTTATTTCTTTATTTTTCGATAGGATAGAAATTTTTTTCACTGTTCTTCCCATAACCCTCGCAAAGGTTTTTAACATTGCGTTTCGATGAAGATTTTTTTCACTGTTCTTTCCATAACCCTCGCAAAGGTTGTTTGATCACTTTTTTTATTTATTTATTTATCTTGACAATCCATTTCACATGAAAAAAATATTAAATTAATATATATAAAAAAAACATTTTGCACGTGTGCTTACCGCAGGTAAATGCGCTTTCAAAATAAATTTGGGTGTTCGAGGGAGAGATTTGACACGTGCACTTCAAATAAATATGACCAAAAAGAATAATGTCAAAGAATCCAATTTATTTATGCATCCAATTATAATATAAATGTTTTTTTTTCAAACGGGTAAGAAGATATGGACAATACCCTCATAGGCTACAATGAGAGGGTAGCTAAGGCAAAAGAATAGCACTTATACAACACAAAATAACATGGAATGTTATACATCTCAAGCTGAAATTGCAAGTTCAGGCTTCAGGGGAGCCAAGATACTGGATATTTTGTCATCACCGTTCAGTAGTTCTTTGGCTCTCTCAGCTTATCCCAGCTAGAAAACAACAGCCCCAACAGAGAATAGAATACCGCCTTAATGCAAGATATTATGAAACTCCAACATGAAGAGGGCCAGCACCATGGATACAGGAGTCGAAAAAAGAAGCTTATGAGATGTCGAGGATACTGCCCGACCTGTGGCAGGCAATTAATGTTATTGCCAACGACATGAAAGGCATGTCCTAGGAATGGGGAATCATGGATCAACTCAAGTTCCTTTTCTAAATCTAAATATTATCCAGGCATGATCGTTAAAGAATGCACCTAATCATCTTAAGCAGTGTATCATTTACTACAGCTCTAGCATTGCTTAAAGAGTATGGCTTATTGATCCTAAAGTTGATACCAAAATATGCACTTTCATGACATTTACTTGATGAAATTTGATTAGGAACCGTGTCGATGACACTAACAACCAGGGATAAAAGCACTCACAGGGAAAAGCAAATCCAAAGAATCCCAGGCGGCATGACGGACAGCTCTTGTGGGATACATTGGACCGCCAGGCGAAGTGAAGCTATACAAACATGCCTTCAATCTTGTACTTGTGGTCATTCTCAATTCCAAGCCTGCAGAAATTAATTACATTACCCTATTCAGAATAACCTGCAATTGTTTATATCAGGTCAATTCAATGTTAGACACTTTGATTTTGGAAACTGACGGATAATATCACCTTGGAGAACTTTAATGTGTGAAAGGTAATGCAATAGAACTGGTTCCACCTTTAACTTTTGAAGCTGGCAGGCAAAAGAATTTGGAAACCGTATGAATACACAAATGAATTCTCTACAGGTAAAAAATAACCAACTCTTCAGAAAATAAATGCCCTAAGATTGAATACACAGAATATACCTGGTCTGCAACTTCAATAACAAAGAAGTCTGCTGGGCCACCAACCAAGAAAGCATTTAGAAAAACAGGAAACTGTTTTAAGAAGCTCTCGTGCTTGTCAACTGCATAGATCATATTATAAAATGATAACCCGTTTGTTGTTCAATATTGAATCTATACAAGTTAGAAAGCTTGCCTGAGTTGTAAAAGAGGGTGAACCTTGAGAGCAAAAGAAACAGTTCTCGCTGGGCCTGATTTAATGAAAGATGACATTATTTTCAAACGCAAATGCGTTCAAGGAAATTTTGAAGTCCACACCATATTTTTCTGGAAGTACAATTGAAGGCAAGCATACATAAAAACAATTGGCATGTAAGATCAAAAAGGGTGCATCAATGCCAGACCTGCACCGGAATTTTATTCAACTGCATAGGCGCCAAGGCAACTTCATCAAGGAGATACTGAAATCAACAAGTGAAAAAGTAAAGTAAGGAGGAAGAATAGAATAATTATACAGAGACCAAGATTTTACCCATGTATATCCAGTTGAAGGGGTTAAATTACATTGTTGGAAGGACACTTGCCTGAAATAGGGACTGGAAGCGCCTTGTGTTTGTTTGGATGTCAATCCTGCAAAGTTTTACCACAAAGGTTCAAGTCATTGTTGCATGGATGGAATGGTAGAATAGAGCAGTGATATATCTTCAAACCAAAAACATGGAAAGGGAAAATATAATGTTTGTTAAATCCTAGTTTATGATTCTACCGAATGGCATGTTTGTACAGTAATCAACTGGACGTGCAACTTTTATTGACAGCACTCAATAACATGTAAAAGTTCAATTGAAACTAATGATATTAAAGTACTTCCATACTTCGGTTTGCTATGACTCCCTTTGAAAAAATGGATTTTCAGTGGCAGCACCAAATTTCAGATGCAAGGGATCCAGAAATTTGGTTGGAGAGGTAAAAAAGGAAGAAGCAAGGATGCTCTCTGTTAATGCAGCAATAAGACACTTTGAAATTGATTAAACTCCCATGGAGCAAAGGTTATAATAACAGCAGGGTCTCAGGAATCAATCATAGCACAATGAAACAGCTACAGAGGTTGATAGAAACGCCAGAAGTTAAATGAATATCAAAGTTCCTTTTTTTTTCTTCATTTCTTTTTTCTTTAGCTTTTCCTCAATGAATAATGACAAACCTTATCCTCGTTTCTTTATTGAAAAAAAAATCCCCTTCACAGAATGGTACAAGCCACAGGCTCTAAGCACTTTGAATTTTAACTAGTTATGATCCACTAGTCAAAATACTGTTTCCCTGCATTGAATTGATTTCATAGATCAACCCAAATCCATCTGGAAAGAAAACAAAAAGGAAATAACATATGGAGCAAATAGAATTTTGAATCTTGAGAGTGTCCATCACAATTAACAATATTTCCCAGTCCATATTAAGAAAGAAAAAGCACAATGAAGAATGAAACTCATTTTCTTTAATAGTTTTGTGTATTGATCAGCATGATCCACAAACTTTCCAACACTCATTAGTATTTAGCAGCACTAAATGACTACCAATCTGAGCTCACTGATATTCATACCAGAAAACATTTGTAGCACCTTGAACAAGAGCAGATGAGAAACGTAGAAGTACTTCAGTATTATCCAGCTGGGCTTCAAAAAGCTGCAGAAAACATACAAGTGCAACACAGCATTATATGGCCACAACTGATGGAATATAGCATTATACTTTGCCAATAGATTTTAATGTTTCAAATAAATTTGGATGGTTAACATAAAAAACAAAAAAATAAACTTTCAAATTGTATTCATGCAAAGCAACCCATTTGATAACCTTTAACTACACCTGCATCTGAATCATATTGGCGCACATAAACCAGAACCAGTATTCACATAGATTCAGGAAACCGAATGCAACGAAAGTTGTGAATCAGGAAATAAACATAACTAAGTTATGACTCAAATTTAAAACCACTCATTTTTTTCTTAATAGCAACAGCTTCCCAAAACAAGTGAAAATAAAGTGGTATTTCATTTAAGCCCAAACTTGAATTTAATAACTTCTATTTTGAACTACAACACAAAAAGTGATGAAAACAAGGCCTAATATAACCTTAGAAGCCACAAAACCATAGTTTGCACATGTTAGGAATCGCTGCTGGAGATTTAAGACAGGTCAAATGTGAAAATAGGGTCTACTCTGGGATACAAGACTGTATTGGTATCTCTTAAATCCATAATTTATGTGAATTCTGGTTAATAATAGCAGTCATGCACCTTAAGAACAAAACTTTTGGAAATGTAAAGAAAACTAGCATAGATTGAGAAACTAGCATTTTCTTTTTCTTTTTCCTATAGAGCTAAAAAAACAAGTTCAACCATTTTCATTTCCACCCTTGCCAATGCAAACGATTCTATAATATATTTTTGACCAGTTTGGAACAGTCAATCTTACAACCCACCAGAACCTAAACTGTTTTTTCTTTTTGTTTTTTTTCGATATCATGGACGCGACCCATGGGTGGACAGCCACTCCCAAGAGCCAAATCACGGGAGAGAGCCTGCCAACTCGAGGTCTCCAATCAATTACACACTTACATGTGGGTTGAGAAATGCAAGTGGTAGAGTTCGAACTAGGAATGTCCTCTCCCTCTAGTTGACTCCTTACCACTTGACTATTGCCAGCTGAGCTACTAGCTCGCTTGCAGCCTATACTGTTTTATCAGTGGAGAGTTCAAATAAGTTGCATTACAAAAGGAATGGCAAACAGCAGGTCAATTCGACTTTCTAATTCTGAAACGAATACAGCAGCAAAGAAGCAATCTTGACAGGGCTCCCTTGCTGCCATTCAACATGCAATCAGGCAAGGAAAATACGGGTTTATATCGAGTTCTCAAAAGACCAATGCGAGAACTGTATTGCTATATTAAAGATCAGTAACATATGTGATTCTTCATGGATAGAAAAGAGAGAAAAAAATTACTGGAACAGAGCCAAGCTGCATACCCATTTATGGAACAAAAGAAAGAAAATATGTGATGCAAATGACTGGCTCCAGAGTTGGAGAATCAGATGAAGGATTTGTTTTCCACTCTCAGGTACCCTAACATAATAATCAGCGAGCAAGTTGAAAAAGCACAGTTGGCCATCAGCATCATCTTCCACAGGAGAAATTGCATCTTCTTCCCTGCTGAAAATTATACCTATGTTCAATGCAAGAAAAAATCAAGATGTGAACAGTATAAAAGCCAACAATGAGAAATAACAATAGACCATTAACACAGATTGATATCATCATGCAATTATAACAGACCTCGAGCGCGATCATCAACTTCCAAAGCATTGTCAGCAAACAACTCTTGTAACAAGTTACGTCTCTGAGTTGGAGAAGCTAGTGCCTGCCCTTGTCATTAAAAACATCGCGTAATTTTTAGCAAAAAAAAAAAAAATATATATATATATATATCAATTCTTGATTTTGGAACACTTGAAAATCAGAATACATACAATTTCCTTAATCCTTTCAGTGAACAAAAGAATCCCAAGAAAAAGGAAAGGAAGAGAAAAGGAACGAACCCTTTGCAGCTTTTTCTCGATTTCAACAGTGAGAGCGTTCAGATAAGCTGAGCTACCAGTTCCGGGCGTGGGTGAACTTGTCTTTTCCATTTCTTTATATAATTACACTATTTTAACAATCTTCAGCCATTTCATTTGATTTGATCCAAAAATCGCCGACCGTCCCTCCCTCCCTCCCAAGCCTGATGAATAAATTCCGATCCAAGCAAACGACCAAACAAATTCTAATGGTTTAAAATTAAAGAAGAAGCTTCTTCCTCCTGTTGTCGAGAATCCAATTCAATAATGTACACCGGAGCAGTTTTTTCTTTTTGTTTGTGTTTTTTTAAAATAGAAATATAAATATTGGCTGTGTCATTGTTTCGGTCTTACCGAGACCGTCACTAAGTTACGATAATGATAATATTAGAAGGATAAAGAGAGTTACATATCAAAATTGGTCCTCTTAGTTTGTTAGCTAAGTCATTTAGATCCACAACTTTTTCTCCTCTTGCTATAGTTTACGAGAAGGCAATAATGTTACTGAATAAGCAAAATTTGGCACTAAAGTAGTAAGTTATGGACTGATTTAAGAATATAAGGGTTAACATATAATTTGTAAGAAGATAATGACTAGTTATTATTTAAGGACACAATTGTAATTAACGGTATATAGTGGGGCGAATGTGGATCAGAACTTTAGATTTATTTTATTTCTTAAAGGAAAAGGCATGTGCTGTAGTAGTGGCGTTGTTTGTGGTTGGTTGGAGAGGGCGTGTTTTACACTTGCCATTTTTGCATAAGCAAATCAAAACAAGACTTTACTCTAGGCGAAAAATGGTCGGAGAAGGGCAGGAGGGAACACAATTATCTGTTTTTTTTTTAAATTAGCACAGTAAACTTAAAATTTTAACAATAATAATAATAAAAATAAAAAAAAGTTTTCATTTTGAACTTATACCTTCTAATAATAATAATAATAAAAACAAACTATGAGGGGTGTAACTCAACTAGTCAGGTCTTGAATTTACTCGTTAAAGATCACTAGTTCGAGTCCCACAAATTTCAGGGTCACTAGAGACTTATATGGTTGTTAATTTCAGGGCCCGTGGGATTAGTCAAGGTACACGCAAGCTAACCTGAATACCCACATTAATAATAATAAAAAAATCTTACAGTTAACATGTATTCGAAGGTTTCCATTAGATAATTGAATCAATTATCTAATTTTATAAAATAAAAATGTAGAATAAAAATGAAATAGCTGTTGTTTGTTTATTAGCATGGATAAGATATATAAAAGCTAGTTTGAAAGAAAGTGTCGTCGATGATCAATGGAAATGACAGTTGTCAACTTTACTTGAATATCTCTTTATCATTAATTATTTAGATTTGGTGGTAGATTATGCAGTGATTTAATTTGATGGCGTTACCATATTTTGTTTTTTTGCACTTCATTTATCTAAAACAACAAGGGACTAAGTGTCGGTGGTATTTTTAGGATTGGATTCAAATGGAAGGTGCACCGAGAAATCTCCTTGCTTCATTACAAAATCTAATTGATTTAATTTTTAGAAATGGCCAACAATCTTTCACATCTGGCTGTTTATAGAGAAACCCTTTATCATGTTACAGTGAAACAATACTTTAGAGATCTCGTACGGATTGGACTGTGGCAGAGCAAGCCAACAAGCGTCATGAACAAGCTGGAGCAAGTTTAAGGAAACTACTAGCTTATTAGAACAGTGAAAATGCAAGTAAATTGGTTTGGAACAATGACTGAACATACCAATTGGATTAAAATTGGCCCAGGAGCTCTCAGTTTGAGGATGCACAAGAGGATCGCCATACATATATATATATATATATATACACCTCTGAAGTAGATGTAAGCAAAATCCTGCTCTCTGGTATCGTAAATGAGTGAATCCATTCATTGACCGTTCTAAAAATAATAGTACAAATCCAAGATAAGCCCATCACACTTGTTTTTATTGCCTGCAAGATATCACATTTTTCCGAGTTAAAATGTCCCACATTTCCCTGTATGAATATGTACAAGCACATTTATAACATCTGAATTGATGAAGCTGTAATATTAAAGAATAAAATAAATTATATTTTAAAATTTTACTTAATAGTTTAAGTTATTGAGTTGAGATAATTATTTGACATGATATTAAAATCTTGATGATCAAGTAGTTATGAGTTTAAATCTTATTATCCCTATTTATTTGATAAAAATTAAGCATAAGGTAGTGTGAGTTTATGTAACTTTCAAGCATAAAGGGCTTTCACTTGAGAAAATATGTTAAAAAAAATATAAATCATATCTTGAAACTTCATTTAACAGCTTAAGTTATCGCTTACTAGTTTGAAATGATTTTTTAATATAAAAAATCATGGCTCATAATGTTACTTATTCCTCCTCACGACGCTAATAAGCACCAAGCTAGTGGCAATAGGATCAGGGCTTGCTAAGAAATTCATTTTCCTATAGATTAATATGTTTGAGAGTACACTTGTGGTTACTTTTTAAAGTATTTTTCACTCTGAAATACATCAAAATAATTTTTTTAAATATGAGTGTATCAAAATGATCTGAAAACACTAAAGAGATATTAATTTGAAGTAAAGAAAAAAATAAAAAAAATTAAATTTTTTCAAATA
>Ga0307510_10011045_pt1 | contig 10734 bp, 12 predicted proteins | sample 12_EM_MG_FD_207224 | JGI IMG/M metagenome (GOLD analysis project Ga0307510, IMG submission 207224) | Populus trichocarpa ectomycorrhiza microbial communities from riparian zone in the Pacific Northwest, United States - 12_EM | ecosystem: Host-associated > Plants > Roots > Unclassified | place... | reverse complement strand
CCTCACTTCACTCCCTCAATGCTCTGTTTTTCATCGGTTTGCCGACTCCTGCCGCGAATGCTCTGAATGATATTGCACAGAGCATATTCGCGGGACATTTGATCGCTCACCCCGACCGCGTCTATCCCACTTCACACATTACCGGCCAGAAGGGTTGGAACGAGACGTTGGCGAGGGAAATACTCCTCAGGAACCTGACCGCGTTCGAAAGGCGGTTGGCCGACGAGGGCTTCGACATCTACCATCTCGGCCACACAATGGACTCCGGGTTGTACACCGACGCCGAGTATCAAGACTCTATGATCGCGCGTCTCCAAACCCAAGGTCTCGTTCCTCAGCACGGCGGAGGGTACGTCTTCGTTGAGCCTTGGAGGACCAGAGCGAGGGGTAAGATGTTGGAATTACGAAGGATCTGGAAGGAGATTGAGAGTCGGGGTGAGGAGGAAGCGAAGCGATGGTTGGATGGAGTTGAGACCGAAGAGGAATGGGCTGATTTGATGGATCGCCTTCTGGAGTGGGACGAGGAACATGGGATCCAGTAGATGTCGATAGGGTTCAGAATTCGTGACTCTATCCTTTCTGGCGACGATGAGTTTATAGTTTGTCTGAACGTTATTTCGTTCAAGCCCAGCCACATCTGATTTACTTCGGCCAAGGGAACGGGATTGTGAACCGAGAACGTCCCCGGCTCCCGAGAACATCTAATTCTAGCACAAGCTAGGTATCTTCAAGGGAACTATCTTGTTCTGTATCGGTGGAGGGTCTGGGATTTGCGGGTAAATGACTTATGCTGTGGTAAGTCCTCACCGTGGTGCCCCGGCGGCATAGGTGTACGTTGAGCGGGGGAAGGTGATTGCCAAGCTATATCGCGAACAAGTCACGTCGGGTGCGGAACCTCAGGCACGGTTCGTGAAGCCATGGGTAGTTTCAGCATTTTGAGTCCCTTTGTTGGGCAAGTGCTCCATGGGTTCGTTCGTAGAACCGGTCGAATGGACATGAGGAGAAGATATGGCTTCTGGTTTAATTTTCTTCGGTCGTGATTGCACGGGTATTCAATGAATATTGATGCATGATGTGCCAGGGTTCGAATGAGGGATGGAAATTGAGTAATGGCCAAAACTTCATGGTGAACCTGCAAGCGAATAGGATCGTATGGTGACGCATGTATCTGTGATACGACATTAGCATAGGGATTATATGTAGATTATTTAGGCTTACTTGGCCTCCAGCTCTCCGAACCATTGATGACAGGGGATTGATCATCTTCGTTGTGCCCCCACCTTTCAGCCATGATCCTTCGGGCACGGTCATCACACGTTGGACTTCCTATTCGTCCAGGGTCGGAGGTCAGTTCGAAGTTCAGACAGTAATTGACGCAACCGCGCGAAGCACGATGAGCGGTGATCAGGGGCACAACCTGTAATATAGAATACCCAAGGTTCCTTTGCGGCCGACTGAGGACATGGAGGAGGATCCTCTCCGATGGTGACACAGCTCCCACGGGGTCTGTCGCGTGAAAGGTTCGTAACTTGATTAAATCCGGAAGACGAACGACCCGCTCAAAGTACGAGCATAGCATGTAAATGGCTTTTGGATTTTGTGCATCGTTGGACCGGAAAACGGTACCGAGGCCAGGGATTCGAAATCGGGTGTGTTTTGACATGTCTAGCCTCCGAACCGCCGGCCCGGTTCCAGCTGACAGGGTTGAAACTCGCGGGAAACGGGCGCTTTTATATCGTTCCGCACGTTTTCCGTGCCTGGTCGAAGGGCAACAGAGGGAGACCGTACTCAAGACGCAAGCAGCCAACGTCCCAGAAATTAGGAGTGATATGAAGTGTGAAAGTTAACCAGTCTACCTCGTCTTCGATGGAGTACGTAAGCTTTGGTATTCTGCATATACGGTCTTCAGGATTCAGAGGTGGGAGGGATGTATTTTAGAAGGGGAGGGCACAGGGGGGACGCCTCTGAATCGATAGGTCCCAGATCGGCCATTACGATGGCGGTTTTCGGTGTGCTTTCTTATACAAGCAATGTTTAGAGTCACAGGTTAGCTAATGAAAGCAACTCTTGCCGATATTACTACTATAATCTCGAGAGTTTCCCACCCGCCCTTATCCCGAAAGAACTGATTCAAGCCTCGACGTAAGATCATTGTTTCTTTGACAGATGAACACTTCGTGGCCTGCGGTGATTCGAAGGTTGGCTTTTCAATGAGATCGCATTCAGATGGAGACCAGTTGTGAGCAAGACAAAGGCGACACAATACCCCCGGTCCGAGATTGATGAGATTCATTGTCACGAGGGAAAGCAGGTGACAATCTCCCTCATAACGACACATATGGAGGTAAAAACTGTGTTATGGGCGCTGAAGCAGGGAAGTTACATATGGTGTCGATTGCGCGCATCAGATACTGCTTGTTTCCACGCTGCATCACTGAAACTCTCTGCACTTTGTAACTACCGGACCGCCCTGTTCAACAGCCCGTCAACGATTAATGACCTCTAACTCTGACAGCACTGAGCAATTTCGGGGCATGGGCTCCTCCTACAGCTACATAGTCAGTTGTTCATGACTAACCTGTGGCATTCCGAGAAACGACTCACTAGTCTCCTGGGGTTCATTGAAATACTGTGCGGGTCTTCGCGGTAACCAGATTGTTCTGCAGTTTACATGGAAAAATTCCTTGAAATATACTCACAAACAATCCAGATTCTCTCACTCGAATGAATGTACAGGACCACTGTGATCACCTCGAGGGGGCCATTTTTCGACTCGGATGGATCTATCTGTTTAGCTCAGAGCTTTCTTAGACGGCATTTACTGACCAGGGTCTGAATGGCGGTAAAAAGGGGTTTACAGTTTTCATGGTTAAAGTAAACTTTGAGCGGAGTGGTTTGGGAATGTGCATCAACAACTAACTATTTTTGCGATGAAGTCGCGGAATTGCGGAAAACCCAATATAACCTTGCGATCGGAGTGTTTTAATTCCTAGACAGGGGCTTATAACGGATTACGACAGGTTATAACTCTTTTTCCGCTACCGGTGTTCTGAAAATGGGCGACCGTCCCCATGGCCACACAGTGTTGCACACGAGTCTAGATGAATATCGGTGGCCTTGTGGGGGAATCGTCAGGACCCCAACCGATGTGGATATTGTCTCCAAACCGCACATCTGGAATCCGGCGCCTTGGCCTCTTCGCTTGAATCACAGCCAACCTTCACAACTATGGAGGGCGGGAAGGAAGGCATACCCACCCACTTCAGCCGCACAATATGCCGCTGTCATCTCGACACTCAATTCTCCAGTTTGTTGATCCACACAATGGGGAAGTTCTCGGGTATTGAGCAATAATCCTCGGCTAGTGGCACCCTTCTATGACGGATATGTATATCCCTAGTCCTAGGGATAGTCACCCAATGGCAGACCAACATATATAACTTCCGAGTGAGCTGGAGGTATAATCGTTGCCTGATTTTCCACGGTTTGCTGATGATATATATCATGAGAATTGTGTGTAGCAAATATATTCGGTCGAGTGGGCACATGCAAGAAATGCAACAGTCGTGTGTCAGTGTACCAGTGCGCGTCGAAAAAGACATGAAAGGTTGTTGTGGTCGACGCCACGAAGAAAAGTTGGGCTGTTGCCTGTGGGAAAATTTGTGCCTAAAGATTCGTACTGAAGATACAAGGACCAGTAGAGAAACAATATTCTAGTTACCACAAAAGTTGTCTGTACTGTGAAGGAATCGCGAGCCGAAGAAAACATATATAGATAGTACAACCGAGCGCAGAGGCGCACATGGCAGCAAAGCGGGAGTAGAGCATCACCGGTTCATCGTCCCCATTACCGCGATAGAAAATGATGATATAAGAATCCGTGCCATGACTAATAACGCGCGCGTTACAGTAACAGTTGCTGAGGGAATGGGAAAGCTGGAGACAAGATAATACAATCAGCCCTATCCCGTTGGCGAGCGCGAGCAAGGAGGAGATCATGCGGAGGGCGATGGCGGCGGAAGCGGTGAAGCCGGCGGACTCCCTGCGAGTTTCCGAGAAGCGGGCAAGGATTGTCGAGATGATACTGAGGAACATGATGAAGATACTAATCCCTCCGTATACGATGTATCCCACAGAACGGCAATCCAAGCCGTACGGAGGGGTGAAAAACACGATGATCGTTGCTGGGGCGGTTGTTGCGCACTGTAGAATGAGGGCCACAATCACCGCACTGAGCATTGAGGTGGGTGCGCCCGGCGGGAACCAAACCTTCCTCGCGGGAAGAGTGGAAGTAACCCGAGAGGCAGACCTCTCCTGATGAGAATCAGTGAGATAACTTCCGACATTAGATGCTTTTTCGGGAGACTTACCACGCCTCTCCCACGGGTGAGGTTATCCAAGGCCCTGAATACATCATCCACGAAGGCGAGATACCGTAAGGTTCTAGAATAGCAGAACGTCACCGAGGGTCGACGTTCGTCCCGATTGAGCGAACCGAGGTCCTTTAAAATGAGGAGTTGATCGTTCTCCGGACCCGTCCGGTCCTGGGGGACCGAAGGACCTTCGACAAAATGATCTACGCCGTCAGCACCCCCTCTTCCATTCGGGTTCACGCCGAAGTCGGCATTCCGATTGGGCTCTTGTCCAGCGCCCCCGGGATTCTCCACCCCCTGCACAGTTCTGTTGGCAAACCCTTCCCCCGGGAGATTAATAAACCTTTCAGCTCCTCCAGCCTTTCTGAATCCCTTGGTGGCTCTTCTCATTGCCTGTTGGTTTGCAAAATAGAGGGCAGTCTTTAATTCGCCGCTGTCAAAGCTCGGAACAAACGTCCAGCCGATAACCAACCACAACGACCAAAACCAGAGGGTACCAACCGCATGACCTTCATACGATCCATCGCTGATATCATCGAGTTCGGGATCGGTGGAGGTGAAAGAGTCGATAAGAGCAAAGGCGATTGTGATGACGGCGCACATGATGGATGTTCTTATTGGGGAAGACCAGGTCCACTTCCTGCTGAGCCGGTCCCCGATTTCCTGTCTCCACCAATCGTTGATTGGAATGGAGGCGAGAAGACGTTCGTCCTCGGTAAGATCGAGAGGGATTTGTTGAAGGAGTACCAGCGCTTCCACCACAGCTGCCCTGCTCCCATGACTGACGTGGCTCGCCCTGCGATAAACTGACCCAGTGTTTAGGCAGGCGAGGGCGAGGGAGTATGCAGCCAGCGCGGGGGATCCAATGCTCATGATAACTGGTCGGGTGCGGAAGTGTTTTGATAAGCAGTGAAACCAGCTATGAGGCAGAAGGAAAGCTAACCTGAAACGAAGACATCTGCGTAACCCGAAGAACCGAAGGGAAGTTCGCAGACAAGAGCCAACCAGGGAAGTATCCACGAAGAGAGCGACCGTATAATCTCCGAGTTCAACCTAACGCTCTCGAAACCTGTTCCGCATTGCTTCGTGCAGGTCTCGTAGGTGAATCCTAACGCCTGTTGGGGAATGCTTGGTTGACCATCATAATCAACGCCGCCGATTGCATCGGGGTCGCCGCTCCTGAAAAGCATCAAGCATTCCACAAAGTTGACTGCCGCGACGAGAGAAGAAAATGATAGGAGAAGCAAGAGGATACGAGTGGGAAGTGGATGCATGTCGTCGGGAGGGGGGACAGCAGGAGGGGGGTGAACTCAGGATTTTATCTGGATCTGAGATCTGAGGACCGGAGTGCGCATTCCGCGACTGTCAATTGAAACAACATACCTGAATTGCAGGCCGGTGGGGACCACCAAACCCCTGCCAAATTTCGATTCTGCGCGGAATTCTCACACATTCAGACGTTGTATTCATATTTTTGTGAACTTTTCAGCGCCAGACTGCCACGCGCCACACCTCATTTGAGAACATGTAGTGCGAGGTGAAATGGCGGGGTTTAATGCGATGACATGAATACGGGGAGGAAGTACTTCAAAACGGTCCCCACCGGCCTGCAATCCAGGTATGCTGTTTCAATTGACAGTCGCGGAATGCGCACCTCAGATCCAGATAAATACCGCTATGCTGGCTCATCTTGAATTTATCCCCCTCCCGATTACATGTATCCACTTCCCACTCGTATCCTCTTGCTTCTCCTATCGTTTTCTTCTCTCGTCGCGGCAGTCAACTTTTTGGAATGCTTGGAACTTTTCAAGAACGGCGACCCCAATGCAATCGGCGGCGTTAATTCTCGTGGTCAACCAGTCAGTCCCGCAGAAGCGGTCGGATTCACCTACGAGGCCTGCACGAGGCAATGTGGAACAGGTGCCGAGAGCCCCCAGTCGTACGACTTTGTACGGTCATTTTCCTCATGGTTGCTTCCCTGGTTGGCTCTTCTTGGCCAGCTCCCTTTCGGTTCCCCAAATCCCGCGGATGTATTCCTCTCAAGTTAGCTCTCCTTCCATCTCACAACCGATTTCATCGCTTATCATGATATTTCCGCACCCGACCAGTTATCATTAGCGTTGGGTCCCCCGCGCTGGCCGCATATTCCCTCGCCCTCACCTCCATAACCACTCGGTCAGTCTATCGCAGGGCGCGCCGTGTTCGTCACGGGAGCAGGGCAGCTGTGGCGGCAGCATTGATATCCCTTCAACAAATCCCCCTCGAGCTTACCGAGGACGAACGTCTTCTCGCTTCCATTCCAATTACCAATTCGTGGAGCCAGGAGATCGGGGACCGGCTCAGCAGGAGGGGGACCTGGTCTCTTGCAATAGTAAAATACGTCGCATGGGTTGTCATCACATTCGCCTTCGCCCTTGTCGACTCCTTCATGTTCGGCTCATATGAGGGTCATGCGACCGCTATTCTCTGGTTATGGTTACTGTGCCTAGCTATTGGCTGGTTGTGGGTTCCTACCTTCACCAGGAGTGAATTACGGTCTGTCCCCCGTTCTTCAAACCAACGGTCAGTGAAGAGAGCTACCACGGCAGTCAGACGGGCCACGACCGCCGACGGACCCCGTATACCTAAGGGACGCAAGAGGTTCGTCATCGATCCTGTTCCTGAAGTCAATGAAGAGAACGAGAAGGTGAAAGTCGAATCAATCCAGGAGGATGCCAAACGGGAAGAAATCGATCAGAAGGCCAGCCCCCTTTCCAATCCTACCTACCATCAATCCACCACCTCTTTCCGATCACCCCCAGAAATTCAACAGGGTCATGATCACCTCGCCATCAGCGTGAGCCCGAATGCAAACCAGAGTGCCGTCAGCAGAACTCGCTCCCCAAAACCCTCGGTTAATCCCGAGACGGATGAACTTTTCGTTCCACAAAAACTGACTTTACTTAATCGGGACGAACATCGACTTACGGCGACGTTCAACTATTCCAGGATCATGCGTTATCTCGTCCTCGTCAACGACGTCCTGACAGTCTTGGACAAGCTCACTGGGGAGGAAGACGAGGTGGGTTTTCGATGAAACTTCCGACGGAGGTTGCCTCACTGACTTTCAATAGAATAGCTCTGCTCCAGTGGCCACCACTCCGCCGGCGGAAAAGAAGGTTGTGTTCCCTCCGGGTGCATTCACCTCAATGTTCGGCGCGGCAGCTATGGCCCTTATTCTCCAGGGTGGAATAACCGCTGCAGCCGTGATCGTCCTGATTCCTATCCCTCCGCTCGGCCTGGATTGCCGTTCCCTGGGGTACATCATCTACGGAGCGACTGGTATTTTTATCGTGTCTCTCACCATCACCTCGACAATCCTCGCCCGGATCTCGGAAACTCGCGAGAGACCCACCGTCGTCAAGAGATTCACCGCTTTCATCGCCATCACCCTCCGCAATATCTCCTTCTTGCTCGCATTCACCAATAGGATAGGGTTTATTGTATTTCATTGCCTCCAATTTTCCAATTTTCTCGACAACTGCTACTGCCTCGCAAACGTCATCGGACGTGGGACGGATTCTTATATGGTTTATACCTATGAGGGCTGGATTTCTAAGATAAGGAATCTCCACATTGTGGCCACAGTACTTGCTGCGTTCTTTGTGTTTGTCTACATGGTCTCCCTCTGGGTTATGAGTGTTCCGCCCGACTATTCTTAGATATTTTTTCTCTACCTGTCCGTGCCACTTTTCAGTATTACATAGTTTTCGGGTGAAAGATTTTCCGCAGCCACATCCACCTTGCTTTCTGTATCATGCTGGTTGCTATGACGTTCATTATGGTGGTTCTCACTAAGGTTGTCATCTTCGGTTCGATTCTCGCCTAAGACAAAACACTTTGTTGTTTCAACCCTATCTTTGGAGAAGGTTGACTGAATGGGGTGTGGGCAGATCGTTCTACAGATTTGCATATGCAAAGTCCTGTATATCACAGGCATTCAGTCAGCTATATAGGTTGCGTCACTGTCATCAACACCTATATCAGTCCAATCGTCAGAGTGGGTGATGGTAGGGAAGCACCCCCCACCCAAAGCTGACCCCCCCATCTGTGCCTATCTCCTGTGGTCAAGTGCATGCTGCACGTTGACAGATAGATGTCATGTGGACTCCACCAGGATACATCCAAAAATAGGTAGTACATTGTAATCTCAATGGCGGGTTAGGGTAGCAGGTAAGCCCTCTGATGAGCCCCTTCACAAGGGCAAAACCCAAAGTCTGACTGTTGGTGTTTTTCTTGATCATTCCTTTATTTTTATTTTTATAATTCAAACTCAAACTCACCCCTTCCTTGATGTTCAGCACCTTAAATATGCAACGGATCTGCTCAAAAACTATACCACTGCAACCAGCAAGACCTCTACTTTCAAGTAACGACAACCTTTTCAAAAAAATCTGACTTTAAATTTTTGCCAACTTCCGACCTTGACCAGCATTCAGGACCTTGAATAATGTTCTATTTCCTTCAATTCTTTCTGTAATGGTGTTCAGTGAGTTTATACTCCACATTGACAATGAGCTCATTGTTCCAATGCAGTCTAAAATGTATTACATGAGCTGTTTGCATAGTTGTAATGATAATGCTATTTAGTTCTTGCTGTACAATCAGTTGTATCAAGCTCACTTTCAAGGGCAGGGCCCATTTGCTGATCTCAATATCCTGGGCTGCAAATTGGGCAAGCCTGTTCACAGAGTCATCGGAGGTGTCAGTCATGGCAGCAAGATCATCCACAGTGACTTCTTTAGGCTGATGCAGTGATGGCCTTCTATCTGAGGCCTTTGGCTGTGAGCTTCGGATCGATAGGCGTTGGGCTCAACTCGGGTAATCCGAAAGTCGGGTCGCGCCAAGTCGTTCGAAGTAATCACACTAGGATAGAACCGTTGTAAAAGTGTTCCCTCCTTTCTCTCTATCTAGGACATCGCTTTTATATACGTTCTAGCTAATTGGCAATATAATAATTTTGGGGGACTATGTACGGTTCGGTTAGTCAGGCTCACCGGGCTGCGTTTTCGTTACACTCGCCCTCCCAGTAGAGTCCGACACTACTGCACTGTAAGATCCGTAGAGTAGCCCCAAAGAAAAAAAATTTACTCGAAAACATAGTCCACGGGCTTCACCACTTCCTTGCCCTTCCCCCCGGAACTTCCTTCAGCACCCGAGATCTCCTCGGCAATATTGATTTCCCCCATCCCATTGATCAGTTGCTCGGCCACTCCATCGATCTCCGGCGCGATCATAGAGGAGTTGATCGACATAGGAGTCGAGACGGTCAGGCCACTCGGACCCGCCTCACTGCCTCCCACAGCGAATAGGTCGGAGAACACCGACGCCTCGGTCATCGGGACATCATTGTTGACCGTCCTGGCCTCCTGCTTGCGCCAGGACATCGAAGGTCGCGCCCTCCCAAAACGACTCGGAGCGCCCCTGGCGGACCCACGCCTGCGAGAGGGCTTGCCGCGAGTAGGATGCGGTGCCGAGTCAAAGCATCTTGCGTGGTGACGAGGGCCCGGTCGTCTCGGGCGCCCCATGACTAGCTCGGCCATTCTGACCTGGGCATTGAAGAAGGAGCTGAGTGTCGCTTGCGGCATCGACACCATGCCCGATGGAGTCGGAATGGAGGTAGGTGGATAGGAGTATGGGAATGGAAACGCGTGGTATGACTGGGGCGGCGCCGCTACAATCTGTTTGTATTCAGGGAAACGAGGTGGAGCTCATCCCGGAGGAACGAGACCGTCTCGCTGGTAGTTCTCGAGCTTGTGGGCGTAGGAGACGCAGTCGGACCATTCCTCGTGAGTGAGTTGGGACATAGTGACAGGTGAGTGGGGATCCCTCCTCCCACCACCCTCACTTATATATCCTTTTTTACCGACTCGGATCGCCCCGAGCGAGATCCCAGTAGGGCCCTCTCGCTTGGGATAAGCCCCAGGTAGATCGAGCGGGTCCTCGACCCCCATCAATTCGCAGTAGCGATCCATCGCGATGAGGTGAGCCACCTCGCGATATGGCGCCCAAGTCCGGTCTCCCGCCTTCCACAGGATTTCGAATTCACTCCTGAGCCCTTTTCACTGGGGGCGAAGGGCAATTTACCCAGTGGGTACATTGTGAGTTTTTTGTGGGTTTTGAAACAATTCGCCTGGCTCATACCCAGCAGGTAAGTAGTGAACACTTTCAAAAAGTACCCACCAATTCCCCCAGCCCAAACCCAGCAGGGCACTTTTGAAAAGTACCCACCAATTTGCCCAGCGAAGTGCCCAGCAGGTAAGTCTTGGTTGTTTTTAAAAAGTGCCTGCCAATTTGCCCGGTTCATACCCAGCAGGTAAGT
>Ga0307510_10011044_pt1 | contig 10734 bp, 9 predicted proteins | sample 12_EM_MG_FD_207224 | JGI IMG/M metagenome (GOLD analysis project Ga0307510, IMG submission 207224) | Populus trichocarpa ectomycorrhiza microbial communities from riparian zone in the Pacific Northwest, United States - 12_EM | ecosystem: Host-associated > Plants > Roots > Unclassified | place... | reverse complement strand
CCATGGAAGAGAGGACCTACACCCAGACACCCTACAAGGTCACATAAAAATGACCCTTCAAGTTTCCGGTATCAGTCCTCTCTCCTTACAGTAGAAAACCCACTCTCTTTGGTCCAAATGTGTCCATGTTAACAAAAGGAGTGAGTAAAGGTGTCCACAATATCATGTGTTCACTTTCATGATGACATTGCTACTAAGCCTCTCTCTCTCAACCCAGTTAAAAGGTCACTATCATTCCAAAAGCCAACCCATGGAGGAGAGGACCTACACCCAGACACCCTACAAGGCCACATAAAAATGACCCTTCAGGCTTCCAGTATTGGTCCTCTCTCCTTACAGTAGAAAACCTGGTCTCTTTGGTCAAAATGTGTCCATTTTCGCAAAAGGGGTGAGTAAAGGTGTCCACAATATTGTGTTTTTATTGTTGCCTGATCGTTTTTGTCCATTTGACTTGTGTTTTTTCAGAGTTCATGGACTCTGGCTTAATGATGTATCAATGTATTACTAGGGTACCCTTTGAAGCATAGTAATGTATTGATAGAGTGTACTAATGGATTACTAGGGTACCCTTTTAAGCATACTAATATATTACTAGGGTGTACTAATGGATTACTAGGGTACCCTTTTAAGCGTACTAACATGTTACCAGAGTGTACTAATGTATTACTAGGGTACCCTTTTAAGCGAGCTAACACATTACTAGGGTACCCTTTTAAAGCGTACTAATATATTACTAGGGTGTGCTAATGTATTACTAGGGTACCCTTTTAAGCGTACTAACACATTACTAGGGTACCCTTTTAAAGTGTACTAATATATTACTAGGGTGTACTAATGTATTACTAGGGTGTACTAATGGATTACTAGGGAACCCTTTTAAGCGTACTAATATATTACGAGGGTGTACTAATGGATTACCATGGTACCCTTTTAAGCGTACTAACATGTTACTAGAGTGTACTAATGTATTACTAGGGTACCCTTTTAAGCATGCTAACACATTACTAGGGTACCCTTTTAAGCGTACTAATACATTACTACAGTACCCTTTTAAAGTGTACTAACATGTTACTAGAGTGTACTAATATATTACTAGGGTACCCTTTTAAGCGTACTAATGGATTACTAGGGTACCCTTTTTGTTAAGGGCCAAGGACCCTAAGGTGCGACATGCATGGGTTTGTATAACGACAGCAGGACTTGTACTTCAAGGGATCGCAGGTAGCGAACACTGGCCCTTAGATGCGCTGGTATGACGGGTCTGCATGCGTGCAAGACACTAGTGGTGATAATAAGAGATGTAGAGGAGAGTCTCGACGATGTTCAAGACGACTTAGAAGGGATGCAGGCGAAAACTGAAGGTGCTGTGGAAGCTACAACACTTGGGATTTAAACCAAGTCAGGCTTAAGGCCCAACTCTAGGATATAAGGTCGACTTATATACATCTGGGCAGCTGCCATGACTCGAGCCTAATACTACTAGTACCCATACTAGCAAAGAGTCATCGTACAAGATATGGAGTCATTCCAAGTCGAACTGACTCACGTGTGAGCCCTAGGATATGTGCTACTAGGTTGGAGTCAGTGTGAGTCACATGCACAGCCAAAGGGGGTCACATGATAAGAATGATAGGTAAGCGGTCAGGTGATAAGGTCATGTGATGGAAAGGGGGTGGGAACAAGTCATGTGATGGGAAAGTATTAGTAAGCAAGTAAAAAATGAAAATTGGAGCCTCAAGAACGTAACACTTTTAAAGCATACTGATATATTACTAGAGTGTACTAATGTATTACTAGGGCACCCTTTTAAGCCTACTAATACATTACTAGGGTGTACTAATGTATTACTAGTGTACCCTTTTAAGCATACCATAATGAGGTGGCATACTAAGTTACTAACACATAAGTCATTTAATGGTAATCAATATATATCAACTCTCTAAGGAGCAGAAAGATGAGTTGCAGTAAAAGGGTTAAGTATGGACATAAGTCATTCCTCACAAAATATGTTATCCATGGCCATAGGACTCTGAAAGCACCACATCCTGTTTGATCTGTGCAGTTAACCAGAGTGCTGCCTAGTTTGTACCATGGTGGGGGACCATGTGGGAATCCTGGGTGCTGTGGTTTTCTTTTTATTTTCACAAACTGCATACAAAGTCTGGCCCTAAACAATATCACACTTTCTGACTCAAGTCCAATCTGAACCTGCCCTCAAGTTGTTGGCTTGAATGAAAAAGACAAAGAGAGAGACATTCAACCATAAAAGGCCAAACAAATCTGTAGAACAAAGGGCTTAACCTCAGCAGATCATAGCAACAAGGCTACTCTACTGCTTACAGTACCCCATCCTGATTCAAGTTGTCTGCAAAGGATTCACCCCCACACATCTCATGATTGCAATTCGTGGACGAACCGGCTCAGCATTTCCATCAAGCTGATCAAGCCCACCTGATTTGGTTCACAAGCAAAGCTCTATTCAAACACAACTCAACACATGCAGAACCAACATTGTCGTCTCTAGCACGGATTCTGACTTAGAGGCATTCAGCCATAATCCAGCAGATCTGCTTGGGGGAAAGTTTGAAAGCTTGGAAGAGTCCCTGACATGTTTGGGTGAATTTGGCTGCTGCCTTCCATTTGGGATGGGATTTGCGGGCCTGTCCTTCCCACTGTTTGAAGGTCCAGGGGACCTCTGTGGTAGGGTTGAAGGTGGGGGAATTAATGATGGCGCTGGTGAGTCCTTTTGTCATAGCATGCTTGAGGGTTTCAATGGTTCCCTTGTCATCTAGGGGAACATCAGCTTCATGTGCAAGCTGCTTGAACTTGGCAAAGAAGTTGTCAAGACTTTTGCCTTGCTTGAGTTTGCATAACTCTTGATAAGCTTCAGATTGATGGTTCTGATTAACGAAGGTGTTCTTGAATCTTTCAAGGAAGTGGTCCCAGAGAGTTTCATCTGTCTCTAGGGCTCTGTCATCCATTTCTTCTTTGAGTTTCTGGAGTTGTTCCTCCTTCCAGGCATCTACACAAGTGCTGTCCATGTAGCTGAGCATGGCAACAATCCTGGAGAAGGGCTTCTTCATGGTATCATTGGTTTGGTTGATTGCTGCCCATAGGTCCCAATTGAGTAGGAACTTGCAGGTCTTAGCTCTGTCTCTATTGAACATAGGTGGAGGGTTTTCTTTGAGGGCGCCATTAGAGGAGTTAGTGATAACATTGATCCTCTGTGCATCTTGCTGGACTTGGCCAGTAGCAACATTAACTTCTTCTTGTTGTCCTTCCATTACGGTTGGATGATCTGGGGTGTTGGGGCAGGTAGGAAGCTGTTGAAGTGCTGTGGTAACTGCTGCAATAGTAAGAGGGACACTGGCCTCTTGAACGTAGGATATGTGGTTTGGGTGCTGAGGGTCTGATTCAATCCACCAGCTGACAAGTGGTTTGTTGTATATTCCTCTTTGGCTAGTTTGCCAAGTGTCTTGTCTCCAGATAAGCTTGACCTAGTAGTAGGTGTCGTTTGCTTCAATGAATTCAATAGGAGTGTGTGTCTTTGTTGGTGCGTCAAGGTAGTATCCGGTATTGGGATGTCCTGGTCCTTGATTGTCAAAGTATGCATTAACTTTGACATGTTCTGGGAGATCATCCTGTTGTCTCCTGAAGATTTGAATAAATTCATTGCTGAGTGTTCTGTATGACTGGGTGGTCGCCACGATGATACTTGAGTAGCTCTGTGTTTCCAAGAGCTCATAGGAATGCCTAACTTGTGTTAAGGTCCAAGGGCCTTAAAGACACAACATGTGTGGTTTGGTTTTGGCAACAACTGGGATTGCTCAGTGGGGAATCCTCCTGAGGCAATGATCACAAGAGTAGGGTGGTAACGGTTGCCTACATTGATAATAAGTAAGTCCCCAGATGATAAGGGTGACTTCTGAGTGTTCTGGTAATAAGATGAGAGGGGAAGAGCTTCAATGGCACTTTGAAGTGACAGGGGATAAGGCTTTAGACTCTGAGAGTCTCTGGGTGGAAGCTACAAGTCTTGGATTGAAAACCAAGTTAGGCTTAGGGCCTAACTGTCAAACGTACAAGCACTTATATACAAGTAGTGTCACAGTCAGACCACTGTGTCAGATTGAGTCAGGGATCTTGGGGTTTGGGGATCTTGGACAAGGTTACAAAGATGGATTTTGGAGAGGGGTCATTCCCAAAGGGGAAATCGGTCACGTGAGGCGTCACATGACAAGGAGGATGATGAGCAAAGATTACACAAGTCAAGCGTGACTTGGAATTGAGCGAGACACTAGCACATGATCTTGAGATGTAGAGAGTCAGAGGCAATTAGCAGCAAGGCTGACTAATGCAGAGGGGATCGTTCATTGGAAGCCGCATGCGTTTGAAAGTGAGAAGAGACCAGTCAATAGTCTGATTGCACAAAAAGAACAAGCTTAAGAAAGCTGTTCTATGCTAGTTGGTACAGTATATATACATGTACAGACGGAAGCTACTAGAAGAAGAGAGAAGACCATAGAAGGTCATGGAATAGAATGGACGCACATAGAAGTGTATGGAAGTCTCTAGAAAACGCAAGAACAGTCCATAGGTAAGTTAGGTAAGCGATGGGCAAAGCGGCCCAGAGTCACAGATGGAAATGGAGAGGGAAGACAGAATAGGAAGGAAAGAATTTAAGTAAGCAGGGCAGTCCGTGACAAGTAGAAGGTCACAGGTAACAGGAGTCACAGAATACTAGAGTCACATATAGTAAGGTTCATCATGAGCTGGCAATCTAAATATAACTCCATCATGAGCTGGCAGTCTATAGATAGCACATCATGAGCTGGCAGTCTATAATGGGTTAAATGGTGATACTGCAGACTGCAGTGCAGTAGCATGTGATAAATGACTGTGGAATGATCAGGTGACTCATCAGGTGACTTGTCAGGTGACTGGATGTTGGTCTGAGTGGCATGTGAGGGAATGAGTGGGAGATGAGTGACTGAGCGCATAAAACGAGTAGATGGGAAAGGTAAAAAAAATGAAAAATAGGGCCCAGGATCATAACACATATTATATCAAAGAGGACAACCTATCCAGAGGCCCAATGGAACAGAGAAACCAGGACCACAACACCCTGTGGGATTCCACTCCCAGAAATTCACCAGCACAGAACAGAATTATCCAATCTACAACAGGGAATTCCTGGCCATCATGCATGGCCTCAGGAATTGGGACTATCTCCTCAATGGTACTGAGAAACCAGTACTTGTTTATACCAACCACGCAAACCTCTGCTACTATCATGACCCCAGGAAAATTGGACCACATGTTGCTGGATATCTACCAGAACGTGAGCAGTACAACATGCTACTAGAATACAAGCCAGGAGCTTCAAATTGAGCAGACAGTCTATCAAGACACAAAGATCATGATGATGGAAGCAACCCAGAAAATGAAGACATCACTGTATGGCCAGAAAAATATTTCTGTGAGCACCATACAAGTATCAGAGGAACCTCTATGGACAGGAGTCACCCCAGAAACAGGAGGCCTGGTAGAGATGGAGAAAACATCCAAGTTATGGATTGGGACACACTAGAAAGCAATCTGGACAGCAAAATCAAGCTAGTGCAATATCAAGATCAAAGCAAACTCAAGAATTGGACAGCAGCATTCAAGCAAATCACCCTAGCAGATGGAACTCACTATTACTATGGAAATGCACTGGTTGTCATGGCAGACAACAAACTTAGGAGGGGAGTAACATCCCTCTTTCATGACCAATTAACTGCTGGCCACCCTTGAATTTCCAAAACCCTGCAATTAATTTTGCCATACTATTGGTGGCCCAACATGAAAGCCTTTATTACTGAATACATCTGAGGATGTGCAACCTGCCAAATGAACAAAGTAAACACTCATCCTAGCCATCCACCACTGTCACCAATCACCCCAGTTGAAAATGCCTGTCCTTTTGAGACCATTGCCATGGATTTTATCATGAAACTACTGCCCTCTGGAGGCCACAACACTATCCTAATGATCACAGACACAGACTGCAGCAAAGCATCCATATTCCTACCTTGCAAAGAAGCCATAGACTCTGAAGGAGTCGCGCAACTCTACCTGACACAAGTCCTGCCACATTATGGCCTACCTAAGAAGATAATCTTGGACTGAGATCCCTGGTTCACCTTATGCTTCGGAAAGGAGCTATGCTACCTCCTAGACATCTGCCAGAATATCAGCACAGCCTATCACCCCCAGACTGTTACAATCCACCCTATTTTTCACCTCCCTCATACCCCTCAGCAACCACTCCAAAGCCCCTAGCCAAACCTCTACCAGTCCTACTGCCATTACCACCCAGTAACCCATCCAAAGATGCCACTACACGACCACTTACACCGTCACCTGTCCAGCCACCAGTTGAGCCCCTCATCCCTATCCTGTGGAACATCCACTGAAGGGAGTACTCCTCAATGGAGATGTACCAAGAGCCACAACCAGTAGAGAACCCACTGGAAGACCCAGACAGTCCCATGGAGGATGCACTGCCTTTAGAGCCAGAACCAATCACTTACTATGAACCCAATGTTCCCGGAGGCCAGACACATACCTTATCCCTGGAAGAGTCACCTATCAAACCCTGGCAAGCATACCTCACCCAGCCCAGCAGTCCTGTGTCCCGCAAGTATTCCCTGTCACCCACAAGTCCCTCATCTGCACCTATACACCAACGCACCAGTAGAGAAGGCAGCTACCAGTCAATCATGCCTGCTGCCTCATCACCCATTGACGGCACCTTGCCCCAGAGTCAGGGCTACCATTCGACCTCTTCAGAAGAGTCTGCAGACAATCCCTCAGCCACGCAGAGCTCCGCAGAAGATGTGGATAGTAACATGGCCCTTAATTGGGTCACCATCAAATCTGACTACCATAAAGGGTGGCTGCTTACTTCAGATGCCCATTAGACCATAATGGGCATGTGGCAACCAGATTGCCTCGGATCAATCTCAAACTTCGTTGTCATAATCGCATCATGACAATACTTCTCTTCTTGAAATGACCTGTCATTACTAGTACCTGGTTAAGGATAGATTAGGCAATCCCCTGACATCTGATTTCACTCTCACTTCATCCCCTTTGTTCTACTCATACAGACCGCAGCACTTGGCTGCGGATATCATGACAATACAGATAGCTCTGTCATTACTAGTAGTACCTCTCCTAGTAACCTTGGTCTGTGTGTGGACATGCCTGTATATAAGCACTCAGTATTTCAACAGTCAAGCCCTAAGCTTGACTTGGTTTCCAATACAACCATTGTCAATCCCTTCATAGTCCTCCTCTCTTACCCAGTAAACTCAGGAATCGTCCTTAGCAGTCCTAAGTAACTCTCTACTTGTTCAATAAACTTGCCACCAGTTCAAATCTTAGTACAAGTTGTACTATCAAGGCCTGTTGCAGCCTTAACACAGGAGGAAACGCCAACTCCAATAATCAGAACTAGCATGGTCAAGGAAATGGCACCCAGCCCCCATGACCACATCTTCCTCCCTGAAACGATAACACCATGGACACTTCTGTAGTCCGCAAGGCCACAACTGAAAAAGAGAAAGAGAAGTATCACAGGACTGGTCAATGCTTCCACTGTGGAAAACAAGGTCACCTTGTGTGCAACTGTCCCAACAAACTAGCATGTGCTCATACTGTCCAAATAGAAGACAGTCAATCAACCACCTCCAATGACAACTTCTCTTTTGCCCCAACTGTGTCTCTCACTGCATGAGTTGCATGCCTAACCAAGGAAGATCGTGGAGTGTTCATGGATAAAATGTGCTCCATGGGAGAAGATATGGATTTTCTTGGCACCTGAGTACTATGGCTCTTACTCAGGCAGTTCTAAATAGTTCTGGTTCTATGTATATAGCTTGAAATCATGCAATTCAAGTCCCCTTTCAGCTATGAACCAAAACAAAACAAGTCAATCAAAAGGCACTACTAGATTGTGGTGCTACTAAATGTTTTATTCACCCTCAAGCCATTGAACATCTCAAATTGACAACCCAAAAACTCACAAAACCTCGCAAGTGTCGGGAATGCACTACGTAGGTGTAGTGGAACATGACGACGATGGGGGTTTGAAGGTGACTGATCCGCAAGGGTTGACAATGTCGAGCTTGAAGGAGAGGGAGCTTAGATCTTGAAGGAGAAAAAGGGGGAAAGGATAAACAAGGATTATAGTCGTTTAATCACTTAGTGGCAGTTATTATGTAAGGGGTGACAAGAGAACAGTCTGAGGACTGTTCGTATAATTTCATAGGTCTTATATACTAATACAGGGTGGTCTGTGCATAGTTAAGGGTAGGCATAATATCAAGAGACAGGTGGACATGTGCCCCTTTAGGGCAGGTAATAATACAAGAGATGGGTGAGATTTGAGCTAAGAATAGACACAAACTAATAATAGATGAACTGCGGACTGTGCCGCAGTTCCGCAGTAAGTCTTGTAACTTCGTTGATTCTTAATCAACCATTGATCGTTCCTACGGTTTTCCACATGTGGATCAACAGACAAGATGCGCGTAGAAAGTGTGCATGATCAGGTAATTGTGTACATGACCAATCCCTTGGTAGGTCATGTGTTGGATTCCCACGGTCACATGCTGGTAGGTCATGTGCTTGCTTGAGGGCTTGTAGGTCACATGATGAGTCACGTGCTAGGTCACGTGGTGGGTTACATGCTTGGTCACGGGGTGGGGATTTCCCAGGGTCACATGGTTGAAGATTCCCTTTGGTTGTTGGTTGTTGACTGGGCTTTGTCACAGGCTCAGGAGGGCATCGGATAGCCATTTGGCTATAGCTCGGTTTAGGGGTGGTTCTTGTGGGACTTGTGGGGGTTTGGACTGGATTTCTAGATGGTGTGGACTTCGTCCACAACAGTATCCCCTCTTTAGGTTTCCCTTGCTCCTGCAAGGCTTGTATCCCCTCTTTGGATTTCTGCACAGCTTTCTGCGTAGCTTTGAATTGTTCGACAAGTTCCTTGGCATGTGTTAGTTCTTTGGCTGGGATCCAGGTATGGTCGGCTTCTATGTAGCCTTTCCAGTGGACTAGGTACTGCGTGCTTTTGCAATTCCTTGTAGGACATGATTGGAGGATTTTCTCAATTTCGTAGTGACCTTCCTCTTCTCCAATTATTTCCAGAGGGGGTTGTGTAAAGTTAGGTCCATGTGCAGTGGTCTCTGTGTAGGGTTTCAACAGGGAGTTGTAAAATACTGGGTGTATTCACATCTGCGGTGGTAATTCAAGTTTGCAGTTCGTTGGTGAAGCCCAAATGACTTTGAAAGGTCTATAGCGTCGTGGTGCAAGTTTTGCCTTTGGGTGGGTAGTCTGTAGGTTGGTGGCTTCCAAGAGTACCAGATTGTTTTTATGGAATGTATGTGATAGTTTAGTGGGGCCTCCACCCTTCATTTCTTGTGCTGCAAGGTGTAATGCTGCAGTCACTTCTTTGCACATTTCTTCTAGATATTGAACACATTCATCTGCGCTTTGTAGTCTGGTTTGTAGTTGTAATGGGGGTTTAAAGGTTGGGTGTATCCCATACCAGACTTCGAAGGGGGATTTGTGTGTGCTACAATGTGGTTGTGCGTTGTGCGCAAATTCAATGATGGGAAGTAATGTGGCCCAATCATTTTGTTGAAAGTTTCCACAAATATGAAGGTATTGTTCAATTTGTTGGTTAACACATTCAGATTCTCCATCTGTCTGCAGGTGAAATGCAGTTGACAATTTCTGCTTGATTCCCAGTTTTCTCCAAAGTTCTTGTGTGACCTGTGCTGCAAATTGTGGTCCTCAGTCCAAGATAATCGTCAAGGGGAAACCTGTGTGTTTCCATATATAATCAATTAGTAATTGACTTGTTTGCTCAGCTGTGATTGTCTTGTGACAAGGGGCTAGGATGATAGCCTTGCTATGGCGGTTGATGACGGTAAGGATACTGTCATATCCATTTGATATTGGAAGATTGATGATGAAATCCATGGTGATTGTTTCCCATATTCCCAAGGGGATTTCATTTGGTTTTAGTGGAACTTTGACTGGAGGCTTGATTTTGGTGGTTTGACAAGTAGTGCATCCTTTGATATATGCTTTTACAAATTCCATGATTCCAGGCCACCAATATTTACATATGATGAGTTCGACAGTTTTCCACTGTCCTGGGTGTCCCATTATATTATCATGGAACTGTTGCACAACTTTGCATTGTATATTCTTGTTGTCTGGTATGTAAACCAGTCCTTTGTGGAGGAACAATCCATTTTCATAGTTCCAATCTTGTAATCCTTTGGTGACTTGTCTTGGTCCATTAGTGATGAGCTCTTTGAGCTTCTGTCCCAATCCTATGGAATTATCTTTGGCAATGACATCTATTAGTGATGCCCATAAGTCTTCATCCAGTCCTGTGGGGATTGCCGTGTTATGTAAAGCTCAGAGATGAAATTGTTCTGGTTTTAGCAAGAATTTGCTAGGATCAAGCAGAACACGTTCAGCATTATCGGATGCTATCCCCTCTTTATGGTCTGGATGCCTGGACAGAGCGTCTGCTTGATTGAGCTTAGTGTTGCTGGCAGCTAAGCTGGACCTTTTCGAAAATTGGCGATAACAAATTAAATAAAATAGCTAAAATTATGAAAATAAAGATGTGAATGGATTAGGTCAAGAGCCGGGGGGTCACTTAAGACG